>MDSY01027445.1_pt1 | contig 23920 bp, 23 predicted proteins | sample 811131 | NCBI WGS metagenome assembly MDSY01 (sample SAMN05326643, study PRJNA326480) | marine metagenome | isolation source: seawater | place: Atlantic Ocean: South West | collected 2010 | reverse complement strand
TCTCTCGATGTATCCGTGTTCTCTGCATCGCCGACATTCGGAACGGCTATCCTGACTCTCGGCCTCCAAACCGTCGTCATCGCCATCCGCGAGGTCGGCGCGCCCCGAAGTGAGATCTTCCGAGAGCAGATTGTCGCCGTGTTTGGTTATTCCGAGCATCTTAAAGCTCACTCCTCTCCGCGCCGGAGTTGGCCGCCGCGACATGACGACGGCCGTGCACGCCGCGCTGGGTCGGGTCTGGGAATGGTTCGAGGTGAACGGCTGGACCGCCGTGGCGACCGCGTTCGTGGTGATGCTGACGTGGACGCACCTCGCGGAGCCGATGCTCCGACGCGCCAGGTCCCTCGCGCGGCAACCAACCGCATCGCGCGCGGTGGACCTCGCCGAGCGTCAACGACTGGCGAGGGAACGGCAGGCGGAGGCGTTCCAGCGCGCGAGCGAAGTGAACGCGATACGGGCGCGCGAGAGGCGCGCGCGGGAGGCGGAGGAGCTGGCGGCGTTGGGCTCGCGGGTACACGGCCGTGGGCGCAGGCTGGGTTCCGGCGACGACGCGGAATCTTCCCCGCGGCCCAACCGCAAGCCAAAGCCCGAGGACGACAAGGACGACCCGTTCAGACGGCTGCGCGAGCGTAACCCGCTGGCTCCCGGCGCCTCGCGCGGGCACCAACCGACGAAACGGGTGGGCAACACGGGAGGCTGAGGACGGTAAGCGCCCTTCGACCGAGTCATCAGTCAAGACTCTCGAAGGGCGCTCCCGCCTGCGCTTTCCGGCGACCACACCTTAGAACGCAGCGAACGAGAGAGCCTCGCCTCGGTGATGCCGCGGCCCGAACGTCGATACGATTCGACAGGGACGCAGGCTGATATGCTCGAGACTCGATGACCGCCGCTGCGTAGTCTAAGACACTTACCATGTACAACACACGCGTCAACACTGGTTAACACTCACTTTATATCCGCCGGAGTCTGCACCGACCCACACCCACGCGCATCCTCAGCTATCAGCGTCTTTAACCGTCCGCATCGTCGCCACCCTCCTCCCGCGCGTCCACGTTCTCCTATCCCGCGTGTCGTGCGGGCACCGATGGCCGTGTCATGATGGACACGTCGTCGGCGAAGTGAAACGATGTGCAAGGCTGCCCTCTTGCATGACTGACAGTGTCCTTTCTGACGTCATCGCGAAGATTTGACCCTGATATCGAGTCGTGTGAAAAGACCGCAGCGGTTGTTGACGTCACGTCGCGCGCTCGTCGCCACTCGGTCGCGCCCGGCGGTCCATCTCGAGCCAGGCGGTCCGACCTGGGGTTACCGACGCGACGTAGCCGGTACGCGGGGGTATCGGGTCGCGTCGTGGGTTCGCAGTTGCCCGGGTGTCTTGTCTCCCATCCCGGAGGAAAGAAATTTATTTGGGTTGAGGACGCGCGATTCTCGTTGGTGATTCTGCTCGAGGGTTGACGCGATGAGGGGAAAGGCATCGCGCGCGTGGCTCTTCGCCGCGGTCCTGGCGTGCCTGGTGGCCGGCACGGACGCCATCGTCAGCTCGGTCAGCCAACGAATCTACGCTCGCGGCGGGGACGCGCGCCGGTTCGACAGGTTCGGGTTCAAAGCGGGGGGCACCGCGCAGTTCACCACCACGTTCACCGAGGCCAACAACAACAACTACGACGAGGCGCCGCTCGACGTGTACATCATCGGGTGTCCGGACACGGTGATGACCGACTTTGAGCTGAAAGCCGGCGGTGCATCATTCTGCGTCTCGCAGTTTGCGTATTCCAACTCGACGGTGAGGAGCCATTGCGAAGTCGTAGAAGTCGAACCGGGGGGCCCGCGGGTTCAAACCGTGACCGTTCAACGACGGAAGATGATCGAGTGGGCCGTCGCGGTGTGCGGCGAGGGAACCGCGCTGGTACACATGGACTACACGCTGATGAACCCGGGCGGGGAGCACCTGGACTTTGGGCACGAGCAGCTGCCGGATCTGTACCTAGCGTTCCTGATCGTGTGGACCGCGCTCTGCGCCTGGCAGATGTTTCAGTTCGGGGTGATACACGCGGCGACCATCACGACGCTGCACAAGATGATGCTCATCGTGCCTCTGTTCAAGATGGTGGCGTGCGCGATCGGCATGTTGAAGTGGGAGACGGTGAGCAGGATTGGATACCTTCCGGATTGGATCGGCAAAGCGGGCGTCTTCGCCGATTGCTTCAACAACGCCGCGACGTTCGGTGCGCTGCTGCTGATCGCGCGCGGTTGGCTCATCACGCGGCGGCACATACCCGTCTCCGAGTTCCAGAGCACGGTCACCAGCGTCGTCCTGCTCATCGTGCTCACGCTGACGTACAAGTTGTACGACTTGGATAACCTGAGCTTCTTCGCTCTCGCCATCCTGTACATGACCATCCTGGCGCTCATCCTGAGCAGCGTGGCTCGGAACATCCGGGAGCTCAAGATGCAGATCATGATCCTGAGGCAGGCGGACATCGAGCCGGAGGGTACTCCAGCGCACGAGAAGGCTGTCATGTACCGCAGGCTGCAGCTCATCCTGTTCTCCTTCATCTGTACCAAAATATTCTTGGAGATGGTGCTCCTGTTCCTCAGGGACTATCCTTGGGTCGGGCACCTCGCCAACGTGCTCGTGGACATGATCCTCTGCGTGTCGGTCTCGTACACGTTCCGTCTACGCCAGCCCAATCCGTTCAACACGGACCAAGGGGAGTTCTCCTGGCTTCCCGTGGATCCGTCCGAGTTGGGGAACCTGGAGGCGGTGGCGGGCCGCATGGCGCAGCTCGGCATCCAGATCGAGTTACCCCCTCCAAAGATTTACGAAGCTCGCGTGTTCAAGGCTTCCGCGCCGGGTGACGATCGCACGTCACCGGGCGGCGGTACCGGTGAGAGTCAAGCGCTGTGTCGACACGACAACGAGGGATGCGTGGAGATTCCCGTGCGGGGCCGGCTGGCGGTTGTTGTCGAGAATCCGCCTTACGTCGACGCGGATGGAGTTTTGACGGAATCGATATCAATGGCGGCGAAGGAAGACACTCGCGTGACTCCTAGCGGCGGCGACGGTGACGGGACAGACGCTCCTGTGGTGGCGAGCGTCGTGGAGGCGCGTGGTAGCCGCGAGATGGAGATGGTGGTGGTGGAACAGGGTCCCAGGGTGAGTACCGACCTCCCCGGCCGACCCATGCGGTGACACTTCTAACTGTTTAGTCGCGTGTTGTACACTAAGTTATTCATCTAAGTTATTCGTCTAGTAGTGGTGGCCACGTTCGCGTGCTTCGTCTCCTCAGTGCTTTTTCGTTTTCTCAATCAGGATCACGAGGCACACCAGCACCGCGACGAGCGCCGAAGAGAGAGCGAAAAACTTGCACCCGCCACCCGAGTTTTCGTATACACGCCTGGCTAAGGCGTGCGCCCGCCTCAGCATGGACCCGCTCCGTTCCACGTCCGTCTCGAGGTCATCCAGGAGCCTCGCGTGGAGGTCGAGTTCCTCCCCGACGGCCAGGCCGATGTGCTTGGTGCTCGTCACCACCCTGGAGAGCTCCTCCAGTTCCTCGTCCTGTTCTCGCATGAGATTCCGCTGCAGCTGCAGGATGCTTCGGTTGTCCTCGTTGTCTTCGTCGACGTCCACGCGGTGGCTCTCCCCGGGATATACGTGTGCCGGGGATGTCAACGGGGATGTCGATGGACCGTTCATGGCGAGCGCGAGATCGTCCGACCGCGTCCGAAGCTCCCGCAGCATGTTCTCGCGACGACGAGACTCGCGCTCCGTCACGACCGCGTCGGAGAGGTCCGTCCGGAGCGCGTCGAGCTTGGAGGTGAGGGTGTCAGCCTTTCGCATCACCGCCGCCGTGAGCCGGGCGGCCTCGGGGCTGCTTCCGAGGGCGGCGCAGCTGTCCCTCTCTCGGACGGTGGCGAACGCGTCGTCGACCAGCTCCTCAGCCTCCTCGAACCGAGCGAGCCACCCGTCGTTCATGGTGGAAATGCAAAGAGTTAATTTCAATCACGAGGAGGACACGAGGAGGACGGCGCCGACGACGTCCGGCGCCGTGGAAGAAACGATGCCACCGTGTGCGGGTGTCACGCGTCGGATGGGCGCCGCCGAGATGTCCGCGGTCACCTCGCCGAACCTCCCGCGAACAATCGGTCGCGTCGGCAAGATCTGGGGGCTTTTGAACGAAAGCGAAAGGACGTTCATCACTCGACGGAGATTTCGACGAGAATTTGCCAGGATGGCAAGTTCAATAAAGTGCTTCAATAAAGACCCTCCTCCCTTCTCGTACCCGCTCGGCTCGAACCTCATCGCCGCCGCGACCACCACTGCACTATACACTACATACACCACAAGACTATCCAACCGGGGGGGAGTCGTAGAACGGAGGCGGGACGCACGTGCTCGGATACCTAATACCCTGCCGCACCCCGTTATCGAACCAGACGCTCGTCGATAAGATGTTACCCTTCCACGGCAGGTACACCTGCGTGGGGTTCCGACCGACGAGCACCGGATCCGCCGGGTACGTGGCGTACTGCCCCGCCGCGGGCACCGACCAGTCCTTCGGGTTCAGGTACGGATTCGGCCCCGACAACTCTTCTGCAGTTAAGTTGTTGGAACCGATCCCGCCGGTGCCAGCGAGGACGGCGGCGGCGGGTGGGTACACGGGCGCGGGAGGCACCGGGAGATCCGAGTGTTTGCTGGCGCCCAACGTGATGCTCTCGCGGAGGTTACCGGCGACGTTCTCGAAGGGTTGGAAGACGTACTGCCCGATGTCGAAAGGATCGGCGATGCCTCGAAGTTTGTCGTTGACGTAAATCTTAAACAAAACAGTCGACGTCAGTCTAGTTGCCCGTACGAGAATAAAAAGAAACGTACCTTGGTGCAGTTGCACAAGCCGTCGTACGTGGCGAGCACCTTGAACACCTGCTTGTCGTGCGCCTTGAACCCTAACGCGGGGACGCTCAGGTCCACGACTCGCATGCCTCCTCCGAAGAACACGGGAAGGAGAGAGAAACTCTCCACGAAGGTTTGAAACCCTGTACACAAACAAAACACGACGTCATACTAATTGCCCGTATGATGATTAAAATAAACTTACCGAAGCGAACCTCGCCGGCGTCGGTGACCCAGATCGAGAGCTGTTATGATAAATAAACACGACGTCAGTCTGATTGCCTATATGGAAATAAGGTAAAAACTCACCGCGCCGCCGCAGTGCGACGTGGTCTGATACGGCGCGCACCCACCGATCGTCAGTATCGTCTGCGCGTACACTCCAGTGCACGGGATGCACCACCAGTACTGCGTGGGATCGCACCACGGGTCACACAGCGGCAGCACGTGTTTAAAACGAACAGTCGCCTCAACCTTAACATAAAAAAAACACGACGTCACCACAATTGCCCATACGGAAATAAAAATAAGGTAAAAAGAAACTCACTGATAGACGAAACCCGGCTCTGCCGTAAAGACCCGGTACCTCGTACGTGCACGGCAGTCGCTCGCAGTTGTCGTACGCGAACCCTCGCGGGACGATGGAGTCGATCACCCCGCCGTTCAGGTCCGCGGTGGACGCGATGACGCTCGCGAACGCGGCGCCCGCGTAAAATTCAAAGTCACCTTGTGATAAAAATCCACGACGTCATCAGTACAATTGCCTACACAAGTACGGAAATAAAAATAAACCCACCCGCTCTGCAAAACGAGTTTACGAGGTTCGGAAGCAGCACCTTGTCCACGACGTGCAGGTCGCCGTTGAGCGCGAGCTGCCCGGTCCTGGTCTCCGGGGGGATTATCTGCGCGACGTTTGGGCGGTTCCCAGGATACGAATCGTCACCTCCGTTGACGAGCTGAACGGAGTCTATTTGGTCTGTGCCGTTCCAAAACGAAGCCTCGTTTGCGACGCCGCCGGAGACGAACACCTGCGTGATCAACGAACCTGTTGACAAAACACGCGTCAATCTAATTGCCCGTATGGAAATAAAAAGAAACTCACCGCCGCCCGACACCTTCGAATCGAACGTATCGTACCTCAGGAACTGAACCGCCGCGGGGGATTGCCAGTACCGTGTGAGGACCGTGGGGAACACCTCTTGGTTCGAGACGTATTGAGGTTCCAGCGGCGGGTACACGAAGTCAGCCGCTATTCCGAGGTTATCAAACGCCACCTCGTCGCGGTCGGCGAGAAGCGCGAACATCATGATATCGTACATGATCGCCGTGAAGCTTTCCAGGAACGCCTCCTTGGAGAACGCGAGCTTGGCGAAGAAGGAGAGCCAGGCGGCGTCGACGGGCGCGAACGCGCTGGCGTCGCCGGGGGGTAGACACGAGCCCCGGAATTCGCGCTCGAGCCCTGTGAACAAAACACGCCGTCATAGTAATTGCCCGTACAAAAATTAAAGGAAACCCACCGAGCAGCAGCAGAATCTCCTCGTGTACCTTCAGCCACGGGGTCCGCGCGATTCGGTCGTAAATCGTCAGACCGAGCTCCGCGGTCGGGGGTATCAGCATCGTGTCGATGACCTGCACCACGCCGTTGGATGACACGAGGTCCGGCACGATCACGCGGCCAAAGTTAAGCCGTCCCTCCACAAAGACGCTTTGAAAAGAAAACACGACGTCATCACTCTAATTGCCCGTGCGATGATTAAAATAAACTAACCTTCGAAGCGGATCCGGCAACCCGGGCGGGGTCTTGGAGAAGAGAGAGCGCACGCCTTGGATGTATATACCAACCTGTTTAATGATGCTGAACCCGAGGAATATGTTGCACGGCTTGGCGAGCAGCGGATACGCGAGTCGCGTGTCGAACACGTCCGTCTCGGCGAGGAGGCACAGTCGGAAATCTTCTTGCGGAAGCAACCCGCCGCGAGGGACGAGGTCCTGTGAACAAACAAAACACGACGTCAGTCACATTGCCCGTACGAATATACAAATAAACTCACCAGCACGAGGTGATACTGCGCCAGCTGCTGCCGAATCAGAAACGCGATGAACGGATCGATGTAAGGGACCAGCACGTCCTCCGGGGTATACCCAAGGTACGCCAGGGTTCCCACCACGGCGGCGTTCGTCGGGGCGAAGATCGCGACGCCGCTGACCACTTGCTCTATAGTCCCGGGAGACCCGACGACGTCCAAATCGCCAGCCTGTAAACAAAACACGCCGTCAGTACAATCGCCCATACACTTACGAGAATGAAAAGAAACGTACGATCAACTCGTTGCCCGGGGCGGTGACGATCTGCGTGAAGAGCGACAGCTCGGGCCTCAGCGTGAGCTGCCGCAGGGTGGTCAACGCGGGGGTGATCAGCACGCTGTCGACGATGTGAATCAGACCGTCGCAGGCCACCAGGTCGGGCGCCAGCACGCCCGCCTGGTTACGACCCAACATGGCAAACCTGGACACAAAACACGCCGTCATTGTCATTCAAATTGCCCATACATAGATTAAAATAAACTCTCACCGTTGGCCTTCGATGGTGAAAATTCGTTTGTTCCCCACGCACGTCACGTCGACGACCAGGTCGAAGAAGTTCAGCACGTCCAGGCCGGGTCCAAAGATTGGCAGCACGAACAGCAACTCGGGCACCACGGAGCTCTGCAGAATCTCCAGCGGGTAGAGGTTATAGCTGAAGAATCTGGAGCCCGCGAGCTGCACGAAAGATCACTCGTCAGTCTACTCGCCCGTACGTGACGAAAATAAGGAAAAACTCAAATAAAAAGAAGCTCACCAGCCCGTCGGCGCCGATGGGCGGCGTCTCGATGGACGCGAACACCTCGGAGTACTGCAGCGTCGACAGCAGCAGCTCGCGGTCGCTGAAGACCTGCTCCTTGGACAGGCCGACGCGCTTGAAGAAGATTTTCCACGCCGCGTCGGTGGGCGCGAACACCGTCCTCACGTCCTCGGGCGGAATCACGAAACCGGGCTCGCACACGCCGACGTCGGGAAGGAAAGGAAGGGGAAGGTCGCCTCGGGGGATCAGCGGCGGGACGATGACGACGTCGCCGAGGAAAGGGAACTGCTGCAGTCTCCGCGCAGATCTCGTCTTCGTCTGCGTCGTCGTTTGCGTCGTCTGCGTCGTCTGCGTCTGCGTTTGCACTCCCAGCGGCTGGGCCGGAACGAGGAAGCTGTCCCTCAGCGGCTTGGTTAGAAAATACGCCTCGGCGGTTATCGACAGTTCCGGCAGCGACGCTATGACCGACTCGATCGACGAATAGAACGCCGCCGCCGGGACAAGCACGGTGTCCACCACGTGCACCGCGAGCGTATCGCACAGCACGACGTTGGGCACGATCACGTCCGCGCCTCGTTTCATGTACCCGTCGACCCTAACCTTTCGAGCGGTGACCGCCTGCGATATCGCGACGAATAGGAGGCTCGACGCGGATCCCGCGCCCGTCAGCTCGAGCCCGGCGCTCAGCGCTTGGTCGTTGAACAGCGTCTCCAGCGGCTGCGCGTCGACCATGTCGTTCGTCAGGAGGAACCCGCACGACCTTCCGAACAGCGCGTTGTTCACAGCTGTGCACGGCACGGTCAAGTGGTACCGTATGAGACCGCACAGGAACGTCGGGTTGCCGAGCACCTCCTCGAGCCCGCGGTCGAGCTCGATGAAGAGTTCCTCGAAGGCTTGGTCGGTGGGCGCGAACATCGTCTGGCCTCCCGCGGCGGCGTAGAACAGGAACGTGTCGTCGCCGCACACGGCTCGCGCCGCGTCGACCACCTCGCTCAGCACCCTGAACTTCGACGGGACCGGCGCGTGTGCTTCGTGCGCGAGTGTGGAGCTCAGGACGAGGTCCAGGCTCGTCCCGTCGTCCCGGAAGGGGCACGCGGAAGGGCCCGCGGGCGTCGATCCCGTCACACGCGATACGAGCGCTAGTAGGATGATCGCCGCGCGGATACGCGCCGGCGCGCGCATGCCGGGCGGTCGGGAACCCTCGCGCACCGACTCTGAGGCGACCCGGCAGTTTTCTGAACCTCGCGATCTGAAAATTTGCACTTTTTACTTTTTCGTGCCGGCTCCAGCCGCCAGTTGAGAGAGCGCGTCGAGATGGCGTTTACGGCGATGAGCGCTTCGGCTGGGCTCGCGCCCAACGTGCCGCGGGTATGCCGACGCGCGTCAAAGCCCGGAAGGCTTCGAGGACGCGCGTTCAGGATCCCACGCGCGGCGGAGAGCGACGGCGCCGGCGGAGGATTGTGGTACGTGGATGAGGAGCAGAAGGAGATGTTCGCGTCCAAGTGGGACAGGCCGGTGCTCCGGGTGGGCGCGGAGGGCCAGACGCTGCCGCTGCCGGAGATGCGCATCGTGGACGATAAGAAGATGCAAAAGGTGGAGTTCGTGAGCGCCACGGAGGACGCGGAGGACTGCCCCCCGCCCGACGGCCTTCCGGAGGTGGCGGTCATCGGCCGGTCCAACGTGGGCAAGTCCAGTCTGCTCAACCTCCTGACCAAGGGCAAGAGCGGCGCGCTGGTGTCCTCCAGGCCCGGCACGACGCAACACATCAACCACTACCTCGTGGCGAACAAGTGGTGGATCGTGGACCTGCCTGGATACGGCTTCGCCGAGGCATCCCAGGAATCCACCGAGATGTGGGAGAAATTCACCAAGGATTACTTCACCACCCGCTCCAACCTCGCGGGCGTCTTACTCCTCGTGGACGCCTCCATCCCGCCGATGGACAAAGACCTCGAGTACGCCGACTGGCTCATCACCCACAACGTCCCGTTCACCGTCGTGCACACCAAGTGCGATAGGGACAAGCCCGGGATGCCATCCGTGGACGAGAACCGAGAGGCGCTCCGGCAACTTTTGGACGAAAAGTGGCACCGACTCCCGTCGATGATCCCGACGTCCTCGGTGAGCCAGGACGGCCGGGAGGACGTGCTGAAGTTCATCAGCTCTATCATCCTGTTCAGGCGGAAGCGGAACGCGGACGCGAAGGAGGCGAAGCGCCGCGCCAAGGTGAAGGCTCGGAAAGCGGCTAAGCCGTTGAAGCAGAAGCATCGCGAGCGGAAACCCAAGCCGGGGGGTGACGGGGAGGCAGGGGACGAAAGGGACGAAATGGACGAAGGGGACGACGACGACGACGAGTTCGACGCTCCCACGCAGATCGTCGCGAAGAAGAAACAGCTGTCGATGCAGGAGCTAATCGCGAAGGAGCTCGGGGACATCCAAGGCGGACTCTAGCTAGTCGCGACCGAATGAATTTATGAATTTATTTCCCGAATGAATCGATCTCTTCGTCGACGAGGTGAGGCTAACTCTTTATCTTACCCATCTCACCGTGCGACCGCCCACTCACGGCTTCTCGAAGAGGTAGTGAGAGATGTACCACTCGTTCCCTTTCCCTTCGCCGTTGTCGTAGTTGAACATCTCCGCGCAGGAGAGGAAGAACAAGCGCCAGTACACGTACCACTTCACGGCGCTCTCCTTCCCGTACGTCTTCTCGAGAATCGCCTTGGCCTTCCCGCTCCGGTAACTGCGATCCAGGTTCTTAAGCCAGTCCTCGCAGGTCTTGTAGTAGTGGTTACCGTTAACCCTCCACTGCTGCTTCAAGTGCAGGCCCCGCGCGAAGAAGCAGAACAGGCGGTCGGACGGCATGGTGCCGCCGGTGAAGAAGTACTTTGACATCCAGTCGTCCTCGGACTCCGCTTCGAAATGGTACGGGGTATCCTTGTGGACGAAGATGTGGATGAACATCATACCTCCGGACTTGAGCCACCGTGCGCACCGTTCGAACAGCTTGTCGTAGTTCTTCATGTGCTCGAACATTTCGATGGAGACGATGCGGTCGTACTCGCCCGCCTCTGGAGCTTCAAACGTGACCATGTCGGCGGTGACGATGGTCAAGTTGGTCAAGTTCAGTGCCTTCGCCTTCGCGTCAATGAACTCCTTCTGCGTCGCGCTGTTGGAGACGGCGGTGATCTTGGACTGCGGGTACATCTGGGCCATCCAGAGGGACATGGACCCCCAGCCGCATCCGAGCTCGAGGATGTTCTGCCTGTTCATGATCTTCATGCGTCGTCCGTAGGCTTGGAGCATCTCGCGTTCAGCCTCGTCGAGGGTCATCCCGGGCTTGCTGTACAGGCAGCAGGAGTACTTGAGGTTCTTGCCGAGGCACTCTAGGTAGAACTCGGTGGGAACCTCGTAGTGCTGCTCGTTCGCCGCTTGTGTCTGCTCCGCCACCGCTCGAAGTTTGAGGTCGTCCACGAAGTCCATCTCGTGTTTCAGCCGATCTTCGGTGTTCTTGAAGTGGAACAGGCATTTGGTCCGCAGGAGGAACCGGATACCTCTTCGAAGCACGAACGTGGGCACGAGGTTCCGTTCGACCAGCTGTTCGCGGTGGGGTTTGGGAATCGAAAGGGAGACAGGGGTCAGCGTTCACGATGTACAGGCGGGACGTTGCAGATCGTGTCGGCGGGGGATTTCTGGATGATTAATCCACTTTTTATCCAAGCGTCGGCGGAAAGGACACCGATGGCGCGATGCGCACCTGGAGGAAGGACGTATAGAACGCATCGTACGCGGGTTTCAACACGGCGTTGAGCATGATCCCGAACGCGCTAGCGTGAGGCGACTCTACTCTCACTCCGCCCGCGGGGGAATGCCCGGGACGGATCCTCCGTGCACTTTTTACAGAATCAGGTCGCTCGATCATCAGGTTTTTGGTTTTGATGCCCGCCAGTTTTGAAAGGCACCTGTACCCATGGGCAAGAAGCGGCGCAACGACGCGGGAGACGACGAGGAGGAATGGGGTGCCGGAGCCAGGGCGCTCAAGGCCCAGACCGGTGGCGGCGACGCGGGCATCGGCAAGCGCGAGGACAAGTGCAGGGCGCACCTGAAGCAGCTCAACAAACAGTTCGCCGAGTGCGTGAAATGATCCCTAAAATGATCCCTCCAGATCGCCACCTCGATCGAACCGAACCCTCCCCGCGCACGATCCCACACCCGACATCCGCTGACCGTGACGCTCTCACGTATCTCATCAGGTGGGTCAAAGCCCAGACGCTGGGCCGGCCGGTAAAATCCTGGGCCAAGGGCGTCGAGGACTACCTAACGCACATCGCCGAGATCAAATCGGAGTTTAGGGATGTCCTGGAAGCTTCGACCACGAACAAGAACGGGGGCGCGCCGATAAAGCCCGTCGCGGCGGCTCCCACCCCGTCGCTCTTCGGCACCCCCGCGCCCGCGCCCGCCGCCGCCTCGACACCGGCGGCGGCATCCGTCCCACCGCCCCTGTTCGGCTCGTTCGCGGCTCCGACGGCTCCGGCGGCGGCGGCGGCTCCGATGTCGTTCCCGGAGGCTGCGAATAACCCGTTCTCTCTGAAGCCTTCGTCCACGCCGCTCTTCGGCTCGGGTCCCTCTTCGTCGATACCCGCGGCTCCTCTCGGATCCCTGGCGTCCCCGGCGTTTGGCGGGTTCGGCGCTGGCGGGTTCGGCGCGGCGCCGGTGCCGGTGTCGCCGCTGACTATTCCGCCGTCGACCCCCGAGGGCGACGAGGACGACGACGAGGAAAAGAGGCCGCCCAGTCCCAGTTTCAAGGAGAAGGAGCGTACCGACGACGACACGGAGGAGGGTTTGATGCGGTGCAAGGTTAAGTTCTTCACTAAGAAGGATCCGACGGACCCGTGGGGTGATCACGGCGTGAACCACATGGAGCTCCTCCGGGAGAAAGTAGCGAGCGACGGTAAGACGCGGAAGGTTCGCATCATCTGCCGCAACAGCATCGGCAAGGCGGTGCTCAACGCGGGCTTGTACAAGGGCATGAGTGTAGTCGTCACGGAGAAGAAGAAACCGGACGGGTCCCAGGTGAAGAACGGCGTCATCGCCAACCTGTTCAACGCGGCGGAGGAGATGGTGAAGAAGACCACGATGTTCCGGCTGGGCAAACCCGAGGATGTCGAGAAACTCCACAAGTACCTCACCGAGAGCGTAGCCCAGCTCTGATGAAAGTAGTCTATCGCTTTGGAAATCTAAAAAAATCGTCTCATGATATGATACAACGTTAAAGCTATACAACGTCGCCTCGGCCAGGGAACGGCAATCCCGCTTTTGCCTCGGGTGTAAACTCACTCGACGAGCTAAGCCGTCTTATCGTCGCGTTTCCTCTTCTTCATCCTCTTCGCCGAGCTCAACTCCTCCACCACGTCCCACGCCACGGCGCACTCCCCCGCGCTGGCACCCTGCTCGCACAAGGAGATGGCCACATCCACCGCGTCCCTGATCTGATCCGTCAGAGCCTCGTCGTCCTCGTGCACTGCGCCGCCGCCGGCCATGGCGCGCTCGAGGTCCATCCTCGCCTGGAACGTGCCCTGGGGCACCTCGCATTCGCCCGCGCCGCAGGGGTTCATACCGGCGAGCGGGTCGGTCCCGGCCCTCGTCGCGGGGTTGGACATGCGGACATCCGCCTTGGCGTCCGAAGAGCTCTTCTTCTTCTCGACAATCTTAGGGATTTGGCTTTTGGCTTTTGGTGGAGAGGACGCCTCGGAGGACGGCGCGTTCTGGCTCATGCCCGCCCTCATGGCGGCATCCTCGAGGCCGTCGACTTCTTCCCACGCCGCCGCGCACTCGATGGTGGCGCCGAGCTTGCACGCCTCGTTCGCGGCTGGATGGATGGACGGGGGGAAGGGGAAGGGGTCAGCGGCTTTGTCGTCGAATTTGAAAAGAGCAAAGATATTTTTTGGCGACCCTCGCGCGCGGTGGAGGTGTCGGGGCGCGCACCTTCGATGGCTCGCTGCAGCTTCGCGCGAAGCTCCGGCCGTTCCCTGTCGACGAGCATGTCCTCCAGTTCCTCGACGGGATCCTTCTCGTACAGGAGATCGAACGCCAGCGCCGCGACCTTGGCCTGCTCCGGCGTCAGCTTGATGGGCTCCGGGAGGTCGTCCTCCTCCTCGGGGCTCGGATCTTTACCCACGGCTCTGACGGACAAAGGGTGGCGCGCGGCCCGTGAAGCCCGGCGGCCCGCGCGGTGGGAGAACCGCGCGAGGCTAGCCGGCACGCGCAGTGCGGCGACGGTGGCGACGCTCATCGTGTGCACGGTTCGTCGCGGCCGCGCCGGCTGGAAGTGGGGGCGAGGAAAAGTTTTTGTGCGGCTCACCGTGGATCTCAGGTGCCGATGTGGAGATCAGATCCCTAAAGGCGATGCAGGTGCTTTTGGCGGTCATCTGTTCGTAGTCTACGCAGAGTCTACATCGATGCTACCCTCCTATTCTACCACTTCCTTCGCCTTCTTCTCGCCCCCAGCTCCACCCTCCCCATCTATATCCTCCTCCCTGGTCCTCTTTCGCATGGGCACGGCGCGGTCCATCGCTTTGTCCCAATCCCGAAGCTCGAGCTGCGCGTGAATGATGTCGAGCGTCTGGTTCACGGTGAGCACGTGCGTGCCCGACATTTTCAAGTGGTCACGTATGGGCAGCCGCGCGTGCCGTATGCCTTGTTCGTTCGCCTTGTTCAGCGTGAGGTTCTTGTACCGGTTACGGTCCACGATGCCGCCTATGACGTACACCTCGTCGTCTTTGAAGTCGGCCAGTTCGTGTTCGCTATCCGCGGTGAGGTAGACTATTCGCTCTTTGGTTTTCGCGTCTTTGATGAGCGCCGGCGACTCGAGGTATGTCTCGTCGGCCATGTGCACCGCCCAGTGCTCCACGCCGCTGCACACCTTGCGAACCACGTCGCCCATGCCGCCGCCTAGTCCGGTGACGTGTATCTGCGCGGGAACCGCCGCTTTGACGTTTGCGCTGTAACAGATGCCGAGTTGGTACGCCATCGATTTGCGTTCCTTCTCCTGCATCAGGTTGGCGAACTCCAGGTCGATGACGACTCGTTGCGGTGCGGTGAGCGCGGCTTTCTTCCGCGCCTTGGCCGTCTCCGCCTCTTTCTTGCGCACTTCCCGCGCCGCCGCTCGTGACTCTTCGTATTTCCGCCGCTCATCGTCGGTCATCGCCTGGAGTTTCGCGGCGTGGTCCGCGCGAATCTCTTCGCCGCGCGTTCGTTTCGCCTGCTTCTCGTGCGCCTTCTTGGCAGCCTTCTTCAGCTCGTACGCCGCCTGCTTCGCAGCCTTCTTTCGTGCGTTCTTTGACATGGGCACCGCATCTGGGGGCTCATCGTTAGGTGCGGGATCCTCTGACCCGCCACCCTGTGTCGTGGGCTCGGGCACCACCCCCGGGGTGGACCACAGCGTAGGGGTGAACTGCGCATCGGGCTTTGGCAGCAGTCCGACGTCGGCGGCGGGTGCGGCGGGCGCGCCCGTGCCGACCTCGACGGCGGGATCGTTCGGGGACGACATGCGTTCACGCGATATGAACACCGCTCGGAGATGTGGCGAGCGGTAAAATACAGCGGGAAGGACCGCGCGTCGTCGCCGGGCGGCGCCTCGTCGTGTGACGTCCAACGCGGGGCGGATCGATGACTTGAGAGTGACTTCGTCGACGACACTTGGAACGAGTTTTGTTTTCGACACGTCCCACCCGTCCTACTCGATACCGCTCACACCCGTAAGCGCCGGGAGAGAGGCGCTCCGGCCCGTGGTATTCGGGTGGCGGAGACTCTCGGTGACGATCCCGATCGGCGCGTACGTCCGGCTCGTCGAGGAAAGGGGGATCCAAAGGAGGGGGCGGTGTGGGCTCTATAGTTTCGTTCGGCGGTCAATCGGCCCTTCCGAGGACCAAGGGGCCAGTCACCATGGGGCCCCACGGCCTGAGCTTTAACATAGAGCAGACACCGACGGGAGGGGTGAACGTCACCGTGCAGCAGGCGGGTGGGGTGCGGGGGGAGGTGCGAGTGAACGGGGTATCGAGCGAGATGCCGGCGACGAACCCGTGGGCGAGCACGGGCAATCGCGGAGGTGCCGGTGCGTCGAGATCTTCCGCATCCCCAGGGACCCAGCCCGACCTGCGCCAGAGGCACTTGTGCACCGTCAGGGGGTGCAAGTACGTGGCCAGGACCAAAGGGTTCGTGGACAGGAAGAAGCTGGTGCTCCACGTGCTGGAGAAGCATCCCGGCACGGAGCTGGCGTCGTCGTTCCGCACGGAAGGGTTCACAAAGGTCAAGGGCCAGCACAAGCTGAAGAAGCTCAAGAAGAAGCCAGAGCCCGGCGCAGCCGCTAGGAAGAAGACAAAGAAGGCGGACACGACGAAGAAGAACAACAAACCGACACGGAAGAAGAGCACGTCGGCGGCGGCCACCCCGACGATGCGACGGACGCCGACACCGAGAAGGGAAGAGGAGCCCGTGACATGGGCGCACAACCTCTTCGGGAGCCCGAGAGCCGCGGCCAAGGGTCGAGCCTCCGACTCCGACTCCGACTCTGACTCCGACTCCGACTCCGACACGAGCAGCTCGAGCGGCTCGAGCTCGAGCGACGACGACGGTTTGGGATCGGACAGCGACGAGGACATCGCGAGGACGGAGGACGAAGGAGAGAACGGGGACGACGGCCGCCCGGGGGTTCTCGACGACGGCGACGCGTGGGAGACGGTCAAGCCGGAGCCGGAGGATGAAGCGATAGAGATATCGACGGACAAGGATCACACGGAGCCCAAGGAGCCTATGGAGCCCGAGCCACGCGTGGAGAAGCCAAAGCCCCGGAGTCCGCAGAGCCCGAAGAGGACGAAGGCGCTGGAGAAGAGGGCGCCCGTGTCTAATTGCCCGCCGCCGCCCCTCGAGCCCGTCCCGATCGACGCCCACCCGTTCGTCGCCGACGCCCCGCGGATACACGCGACGTACACTGACGACGACGAAGGCGCGTTCACCTCACTCGCGCTGCGATGCATACGCGCCCGTCGACGCGACGTGTCTTCGAAGCGGGGCTCACGAAAAGGAACAAGTCGACGGGGCCCGAAGGGTTCGGGCTCGGACGAGACCGCGCCGGCGATCAGGTTCGCCGACGCGGACGAATACGCGGCGTACCACCGGTTACTCGTGCTCGAGGACTGCGCGTCGGGGGCGCATGACGAGTTCAATCTCAACACGGGCGCCGGTAGGACTATGACGCGGTGGAAAGTTCAAAGCGGGTTCACGTCCGTCGCGGCGTTGACGGCGATGTCGTCGATCGAGGGACTCGCGACCGTCGTGTTGACCCGCGACCGTAAGGCGGAGAAGAACGCGAGGACGGGGGACCCTCCGACCGAGGACGACGTCGTGGAGGTGCGGCTCGGGAATGGAAAGGACGCGTGTGTGGTTCTTGGGATCGTGGCTGACGCACACCCGGACGGCGCCTCGGCTTCGGCTTACGTCTGCGCGGATGACCTACTCGGCGCTTCGGCTTTGACACGTGCCGCGGCGGTGTCCGTTAAGGTTGGATACTCACTCACGACAACGAGGCGCGAGTTCCACGCTGTGCAAAACACGGTCACACGGCTCCACGCGCCCCTCGTCGCGCCCTTGCTCTTAGGCCAGCCGCTCTACGTGGGCTGGAATAACGACTCTCCCTCCGTCAACGGCAAGGCGGACATCCCCGGCACCCGCGAAAAGGCGAACCCGCTCCCGTTGACCATGGGCATGGCGCCGAGGAACCTCCGCGACGTCGAGCGCGTCATCGACACGTGGCGCGACGCCGGCGAGTTCAACGCGAACCAGGCGGACGCCATCCGCCGGTGCGTCAGCCCCGGTGCGCTGGGACCGGATACTCCGGAGACTGTCCGGCCGTGCATGGGCGTCGCGTTGCTGCACGGACCGCCGGGAACCGGTAAGACGAACACGCTCGTCGGCGTCGTCTCCGCGCTGCTGCTGTGCTTGCCCAAGCCCCGCATCTTGCTCTGCGCGCCGTCCAACGCGGCGATCGACGAGCTAGCGCTTCGCGTGTTCAAAGGTAGATTAGACGCGACCGGCGCCGCCGTCGGCATGAAGACTGGCGAGCTCGTTCGCGTCGGTCCCATCGACCAGGTGTCCCATCGCATGCGCCCGCACGCGCTCAACACCTTGGTGGACGTGCAGATGGAATCCGTGGTGGGCCGGCGGAAGGAGGAGGACGCGGTGCGCAAGATGGTCGTCAACGCCGCGCAGGTTGTCGCCGCGACGACGTCAGCGGCGGGCGGCGCCTACCTGACCCAATCCGGCGTCGGCTTCGACTGCGTCATCATCGACGAGGCGGCGCAGGCGTCCGAGGCTGCGACGTTGGTTCCCCTCGCGCACAGCGGCGGGAACAAGGGTGAGACGCTCGGGGCCAAGCGGCTCGTGCTCGTCGGCGACCACATGCAGCTGCCCGCCATGGCCCACGCGGCGGATCAAAACTTGAAAAGAGCGTACGCCGCGTCGCTGTTTGAACGATTGGAAACATCGCACCCGGCGGTGGCGCTGACTGCGCAGCACCGCATGCACGCGGACATCGCGCGATGGCCCGCGAGGTACTTTTACCGCGGCGAGCTCACGAACGCGGCGGATGCGCCGACGGAATCGCCGTTCGTCGAGTCCTTGGGTTCGAACGGCGACGGGTGCGTTTGCCTTGACGGCCGGTTGGTCCGGCTGAAGTCGTACGCGTTTCTCGACTTTCACGGCGAAGAAGGCGTCGGCGCCTCGTCCAAGTCCATCATGAACGCGTCTGAGGCGACGGTGGTCGCGACGGTGGTCAAAGCCGCACGGCAGTGGGCACGGAGCGGCGCGTCCGTCGCGGTGATCACTCCGTACCGCGAGCAGCGCGATTTAATTGTTAAACATGTCGACGATGTCTCGGTCCGTGTCGGCACCGTGGACGGGTTCCAGGGCCAGGAGGCTGACATCGTCGTCATCTCGTGCACGCGGACTAAGCAGCTCGGGTTCCTCGAGGATGAGCGCAGGCTCAACGTGGCGTTGACTCGCGCGCGGGAGTGTTTACTCATAGTGGGATCGGCGGATTTCATGCGCGGGAAAAGTGGACCGTGGAAGGAGCTGGTCGACGACGCGGCTGAAAGGAACTGCCTGCACCCGGTGGTGTCCGCGGGCCCGGGCCACATGGACGGGCGGAAGGTGAGCACACCGGACTACGACGCGAGGGTCCTGGAGACCAAGGTTGAGACCCAGGAACGGACACTAAAGGTCATCAAGAGAGACCGCGGCGGCGATTGTAACGTTCGGGAGAGGTCGCCGGAACCTTCCGGGCCGCGCAGGGTCGTCGTCGTTCGCAAGCGGGCCCGAACCCCCGAGCGCCAGGCGGGTAGGCAGCCGCGGGAACAACCCGGGCAGCAGCAGCGGGGAAAGGTGGTGGTGAACACGAGCCCGGCGCAGAAACGGAGGGAGCTGGAGGACAAGGCTCGGCGGGAGCTCCAGGACAAGCTCGTCGTCAAGGCCAAGCTCGACGAGCAACGCAGGCGGCGTTTGGAACGGGAACGAAGAGACAGAAGAGGCTACGAGCAAAGAGGCGGCGACGACCTTCGCGGCCGGCTCGGGAAATCCGACAACGAGCGGAACAACAGGCGCCCCGACGACGACGACCGATGGGAATGGGGTTAGCAACTCCTAATACGTTATTACAACACGCGACAGTCACACTACACTACTCCGACACTTCAGTCCTCTCTTGTCGTTCGCCTCGTCCCCTCGCGGCCCACTCGGCTGATACGAAATACAACGACGTGGTCAGGTACGACGCGTAATAGAACCCGTCCGCCAGTGATTCCACCCCCGACGCGTCATCCACCAAACCCAGGAACCCCCCCGTCACCATCGCGGTTCGCATCGCCGAATAAACAGGTCGTTGCGCCGCTACCCACTGTGAACAAAACACGACGTCATACTAATTGCCCATACGGAAATAAAAAGAAACTCACCAGACCAGCCGCGACGTGCCGAAGGGCCCAAACCTTGTGTCTCGTTATGTCACCGTCTCGCGCCGTGACTCCCGCGTTTATACCGGTGAACACGAACCACCCCGCGAGGAGTCTCAAACCCACGGTGTTCACGGGCGTCGGGGTGTGCGTCGCGTTGTCCAGGGCATCCGCGATGGCGCCCGAGTGTCCGTGAAAGTCGTGAACGTCCGCGGGGAGCCCGTTTGCGTCGATGAACGCGTAGCCGACCATGAGCGCGGCCGCCGCCGCGAGCATCGCGCGGCCGCCCCACCTGTGCGCGGCGCCGTCGAACTTCTCCCTCGATGCCGGGTGAAGCTGCCACGCGGAGAGCGCGCACCACAGCGCTCCGGGCAGCGCGTGCGTCAGCGCGGGGATGCGCCCGAGCTCGTTATACTTTGTGATTAGCGCGGATGGACCGAACACGGGGGTGAAGTGCAGGACATCGTACACTTGCCCGATGAATTCGTCGTGCGAGGGTATCCCGGTGTAGAGGCTGCCGGGAAAGGGGCCGAACACCCACGCCGCCATGAACGCCGCGCTGCCCGCGACGTAAGGGAACAGGACGCTCACCCTCTCCTCGACGGTGTCGGAGCCACCGCGAGTGGCCACGACATCCTTAGTCGTCTCGGTCGCGTTGCGGCGAAGCGCGAAGCCCCGCGCGCGACGCACGCGTCGAGAGGATCGACACAACACCCGGGGCTGACCCGCGCTCGTCAGACATATCGCGAGAGTCATCTATCGTCGCCGGACCACTCTCGGCGCCCCGAGGTTCTGAGCCATCTATCTTCCGAGATTCGGTTTGCACTGCTGTGTGAGGAGGACTGCGACAAATTGCTCGAAGGAGGCGGGGCACACTTTGGGGCGCGCCGCGCGAGCTTCGGGACCTCGTCTCGGGACCCCATCTCGGGTTCCCGTCGCCATGTACAGCGTGCTGAAGAGCGGTAAGGGCGCGACGGAGGAGCAGACCCTGGCCAGGCTCAACGAACAGTGCAACCGACTGCTGCGTGCCACCGAGGCGGACGTCGAGCACGGAGAGCTCGAGCGATGTCGACGCACCGAACCGCGCCCGAGGGACCGCGTGTTCGGAATACCCAAGCCGGGGGAGGACATGTGGATGGTGCGGGACGGCGAGGACGGGGTGAAGACCGAGAGGGACACGCGAACGCCGAGGGACGGACACGCGTTACCAGGGACGAACTCGGGTCATGATAACCAAACAATGACCAAATCAAAAACTGAAAGTGGAGAGCGCCTGGAGAAGGACGGGGGATGGTGGCCGAGTGGGCCGAACGCAGGGACGGAGGACACGAGCCCGGATCCTTAACTTAGACTAGTACCGTAACTTATCAACAACGCACAACCTAGACTAAGAACCGGAGGGACACTCTCCTCTGTCATCACGTCACAACTTGTTGGACTCGAAAATCTCTCGAGCAACGTGGTGCAAGATGCAGTGCCGTCGCGCGAGCGCCTCCATGTCCTTGTCGTACCCTCCACCCACCACCGCCGCGACCGGTATCCCCCGCCCCACGCACGTGTCAATCACCAGCGCCTCACGCCGGATCAAACCCTCGTCGGACAACTCGAACCCGCCGAGATCGTCCGCCGCGTGTACGTCAACGCCGGCGTCGTACAACACCAGTTGCGGATTGCATTCTTCGATCGATTCCCGCAGCGCAGCCTCCGTGGTTTTGATGTATACGTCGTCCCCGGTCCCGGTGGGCAACGGCACGTCCCGCGAGCTGCTCGCCTTGGTTCGTGGGAAGTTATCTTCGCAGTGCACCGACAGCGTGTAGATGTTCGCGTCGTCGGCGGTGGAGGCGGCGGTGCCGTCGCCCTGGTGGACGTCGAGGTCCACGATCAGGACCCGTTCCACCGCGCCGCGCGCGATGACCCGCTTGGCGGTGATGGCGAGGTCGTTGAAGATGCAGTACCCCGACGCGTGTGACCTGTGCGCGTGGTGGGTCCCGCCCGCGGTGTTCACCGCTAAGCCGCACGCGAGCGCCAGATCCGCGGTGAGTACCGTTCCGCTCACCTCTGAGAGCGTCCGCTCTACGAGTTCCTCGGTCCACGGCAGGCCCATCTTGCGTTGTTCCTCGTCGGTCATGGCGCCCATCATGAACTTGTTGACGTAGTCCTCGTCGTGCACCGCGGTGAGTTCCTCGAGGGAGGGCATGCGCGCGGGTTGGAACAGGTTCTTGCCCGGCACCGCGACGCCATCTTTGATGAGCCGTCGGTAAATCTCTCGGAACACGGGCATCGGGAACCTGTGGCCGTCGGGCATGACGGGTTTGCTGTACGCGGGATGGTACACGATAGGCAGGCCGTCGTCGCCGGGCCTTTTTCGTTCGCACGCCCCGGACTTGTCCGCGTCTGTCCCGTCGTGCGCTGACGATGACGACGTGGTGAACGGCACCTCCCCGCCCGACGGGTGGAGCGAAGGGATGGCACGCGCGGGGGTGGGTGCGGCGGCGGCGCGCGGTGGGTGCTCGATCAGGCGTCTCAGTCCCACCGCGCGTCGCAGCAGCCGCGACGCGCACGCCGCCGTCAGCGCGCTCATCTCGGGGTGGACGTGCGAGTAGGGTAAGTGCGAGTCTGCTCACATCGACCGAGTCTGCTGACATCATCTAAAAATATGACCTCGGGCTCCGGGGTCGGGGTCAAAGGGCGAGGCGCGGGTGAGATGTACGCTCACGGGCTCCGACGTTTGGCGCGCGCGGCGGCGACGGTCGCGCGGTCGCGTGGGTCCGCGCCGCTCGAGGTCAACGCGCATCACCACCCACTCGGTCTCACGGCCGTGATGCACCGGGTCACCTGTGCCAGTCCGTCCGCGCTGAGTAGGATGAACGGCGCCAGGCGCGGGATGGCGTGACGCTCCGGCCTCGACGCTCCCCCTCCCACGGTGGTGAACATCGAGTTCGAACAGAGCGGCGTGGACACATTCATCCAGCTGGCGGACATACTGGAGGACGCGTTCCCGACGGTCATGGTTCAGGAGACGGAGGATGGGGAGGAACCGAGGGACGGGTCCTTCGAGGTGAGCCACGAGGACGGAACTGTGCTGTTCTCCAAGCTCGCGCAGGGGCGCATGCCGCGGCTGGAGGAGGTACTTGAGGCGTTGGAGAACAAGATGAAGGCGGACGGCGTGAACCCCTTCGCCAACCCCAAGGGCGGAGGCGCGTGCTAAGGAAGCGACGGCGAAAGGAGGAAGCGCGTGCGTCGAACGGCATCCGAGATTCGTCGGCCATTTATTATATTCATTCGCCGGGGGCATCGGGTTTCGCCCCGGGGCCCACGCGGAGGCGCGGTGCGTTCTGCACGTGACGCCGACGACATCCCAAATCGCCACACGGGCGAGGGACGTCGGTCGATGACGCAGAGCGCGCCGATGTCGAGGCGACCCGGCTATGTAGCGATGTTGTAAAGTTACTGTAGAGGAGACTCCGTTTTTGACTTTGTGGGTGTGGCGCTGATGGACGGGGGTAACCGGGTGTGGAGGCCGGCGACCGTGGTTGATGATAAGTAGTAGACCTTCGCGTCAATCAAGAACAGTCCTTGCATCTAGAGCGCCGCCGACCGTGCTCGCATATTCCTGCACCACCACACTCCTTGCAGTTGTAGCGCTGACGACCGTGCTCGCAGATTTGTGACCCACCGCACTCCTTGCACTTAGAGCGCACACGACCGTGCTCGCAGATTGATGCCCCGCCGCACTCCTTGCACATAGAGCGCACACGACCGTGCTCGCAGATTGATGCCCCACCGCACTCCTTGCACTTAGAGCGCTGACGACCGTGCTCGCAGATTGATGCCCCGCCGCACTCCTTGCACTGATGGCGCTCACGACCGTGCTCGCAGATTCCTGACCCACCGCACTCCTTGCAATAAGGGCGATGACGACCGTGCTCGCAGATTGATGCCCCACCGCACTCCTTGCAATGAGAGCGCACACGACCGTGCTCGCAGATTGATGCCCCACCGCACTCCTTGCACTGATGGCGCAGACGACCGTGCGGACAAGCGCTGCACACCTTGCACTTTGAGCGAGGCTTCACCCCGTGCTCGCACGGCCCCTTTGTTGGAGGGGCTCTCTTCCGCTTCGTGCCCTTCTTGCTCAACTCCTCTCTCGATGTATCCGTGTTCTCTGCATCGCCGACATTCGGA
>MDSY01132455.1_pt1 | contig 23932 bp, 23 predicted proteins | sample 811131 | NCBI WGS metagenome assembly MDSY01 (sample SAMN05326643, study PRJNA326480) | marine metagenome | isolation source: seawater | place: Atlantic Ocean: South West | collected 2010 | reverse complement strand
CCAGGCGACTACAATCGTGACGATGTAAAAAAAGCTCTTCAAAAAATAGATTTAATTACTAAGAAAATGAATAAACCTTTAGGATTTCATGTTATAGAATCTAATCATGAGATGGTGATAAAAAAAATAGTCAAAGGATACAGTTTTATTGCTTTTAGTATTGACTTTTTCTTTTTAGGGGACTTATTGAGATCCGAAATGAGTAAATTAAAAAGCAAATTGAAATGAAAAAAGTTTTAGTATTTGGAGGAAGTGGTTTTTTGGGTAATTATTTAGTTAACGAGTTAATTTCATGTAATTATGATGTAACTGTTGCTGATGTAAAAAAATCAAGTAGTTCAGCTAAATTCTTTTATTGTGATATTTTAAAAATAGCTGATTTAAAAACAGTTTTTTTAAAAAAATTTGAGTTTGTTTATAATCTAGCTGGGTTTGCAAATCTTGAAGACGCAATAAATGATCCCATTTTAACAATGAAATTAAATTTGGTTGCTAATATGCGCATAGCAGAGTTGTGTATTAAACATAATGTATCTAAATATGTTTTCGCTTCGAGCGCCTATGCAATGAGTGAGAAAGGTTCTTTTTATGGGATAAGTAAATTGGCTTCTGAAAAATCTATTGAAGAATACCATAAAAAGAAAGGTTTAGATTTTGTGATTATTAGATATGGGTCAGTTTACTCAGAAAAACCATTTGATAATAACTATATATTTAATCTTATTAAAAAATCAATTAGTACCGGAATTATTGATCATAATGGAGATGGACAAGAATATAGAGAATATATTCATGCGTCAGATGCAGCTAAACTTTCGGTTGAAATCCTTGAATCTAATCAATTTTTAAATAAACATGTAGTATTAACAGGATCACAAGGAATCAAAAGAATTGATTTATTCAATATGATAAATGAAATTATGGGTAATAAATTAAAAATTAACTTAAATAACGACAACGAATCTGATCATTATAAATTTACACCATATTCATTTCAAGCTTCAATTTCAAAAAAGTTAGTTCCAAATCCTCAAATTGATTTAGGACAAGGTATTTTAGAAACAATTCGTTATGTACACAGAAAACAATAAAACTATTGAACTAAATAATTTTGAAGTTGATTCTGCAGATCAAATTAAAGTTGCAATAAAAAATATTTTAAAAAAAAGAAGACTAATTAACATATGCTTATCTGGAGGTTTAACTCCGTTACCTATACTCAAACTTTTAAAAGATAAAGATTTAGATTTTAGTAGGATTTCTTTTTTTTTAACTGACGAACGAAATGTAAATAACAATAACTCAGAGAGTAACTATTTTAATTTAAAAAAATATTTTTTTAAATATATTTCATCAAAAAATTATTCTATAAATGAAGATTTAGTTTCAATTGATAAAGCAGTATCTAACTACGAAAAAAAAATAATAGAGTTAGTTCCTGCTAAAAAAAACATTCCTTCTTTTGACTTAATTATACTTGGAATGGGATTAGATGGACATACCGCTTCAATATTTCCAGAAACTGATGCTTTGTTAGAGAATGACAAATTAGTAGTAAAAAATTATGTAGAAAAATTAGATTCTTTTCGTATTACTCTTACTTATCCATTAATTTTAAATTCTTATGAAATAATACTATTAATTAAAGGAACAGAAAAAAAGAATCTTTTAAATAATTTAAAAAATATCCATCCCATCAAAAAAATAATAAACGAATCAAATAACCTAAAAATTTTATGTTCAGCCATGTAAGAAATATATTTTTTGATTTTGATGGGGTAATTTTAGATTCTGTCGATTGTAAAACACAAGCATTTGAAAACATGTATTCTAAGTATGGTAATGATATTACAAAAAAGGTAAAAAAATATCATTTAGATAACGGTGGTGTTTCTAGGTTTGAAAAATTCAGGTTTTGGCACAAAGAATATTTAGGTATTTCACTTAGTGAAGATGAAATAAATGAAATGGCTAAAGAATTTTCTAAACTTGTATATCATAAAGTTATTGAATCAAAAGAGATCCCTGGTGTAATGCATTTTATTAAAAGTAATCACAAAAAATTAAATTTTTGGATAATAACTGGAACTCCAACAAATGAAATTTTAAAAATTGTTAACCACTTACAATTAGATGACTGTTTTCTTGCATGCTATGGATCACCAGAAAAAAAAATATTTTGGACAGAAAAAATTATTACTGAACAAAATTTAGATAGGAGACAAACTTTATTTGTCGGAGATGCTTCAACTGATTATGAAGCTGCAAAATATTCTTCTCTAAAATTTGCTTTAAGAAAAGCCGATTATAATACTAATTTTTTCAAAAATAAAGATGTTTTTAAATTTAAGCATTTTGATGAACTCAGCAAACAATTAAATTTATAATGAAAAAAAGAATTTTAATAACAACTACATCTTTTCAAGATACACCCGGCTCTCACCATAATTTATTAAATGATCAAAATTTTGAAATAGATTATTTGAGAGGTCCATTAGAAGAAAGTGTTTTATTGCCCATAATACATAAATATGATGGTGTTATTTGCGGAGATGATGAGTATACTGATAAAGTGCTTTCGTCAGGAAAAAATTCGAAATTAAAAGTACTTTCTAAATATGGTGTTGGTCTTGATAAAATTGATTTAGAATCTGCCAAAAAATTAAAAATCAAGGTAACAAACTGTCCTGGCGTAAATCAGACTTCGGTCGCTGAACATGTTTTAGCATTATTATTTTGTTTTGAAAAAAATATTCATTTACAGTACAATAGTGTTCAACAAAAAAGTTGGAATAGAATGATTGGAAATGAAATTCATGGAAAAACTATTGGAATAATTGGTTTAGGTGCCGTTGGAAAAGAATTGACTGTAAAGTCTTTAGCTTTAGGGATGAATGTCATAGGATACGATTTGATTGAAGACAAGGAATTCACTAATAAATTTAACGATTTTAAATTTGTAAACGATATTGATTATTTATTTAGCAACAGTGATATAATTAGCTTACACATTCCTCATAATAAAATGACAGATAAAATCATTAATCGTGAAGTGATTTTTAATAAGTTTAAAAAAACACCTATTTTAATAAATACTTCAAGAGGAAAATTAATTGACACTAATTCTTTGATTGACGGTCTGAATAACGATAAAATTTCAGGATATTTATCAGATGTTTTAGAAGTTGAGCCAATAAATAATGATGAACCTTTAATTGGCCTCAAGAATATTATTATTACACCTCATGTGGGTTCAAGAACTTATCAAAGTGTTGAAAAGCAAGCTATAATGTCCATCAATAACTTAATCAAAAGTTTATAAAAAAATTGTTTTGATGGAATTGAGTTATAAAATTTTTAATTTAATTATAAAATTGAGTTTAAATTAAATGGAAGGTAAATTAATTGGGCATAGCGGTTGCGAATTAAAATTGACAGGAGGAATTGTAGTTAAGGTATCCTATAATTTAGATTATAATGATAGGCTTAGCTTACAATGTGAAAAGCAAAAAAAATTTAAATCAAAATATTTGTTTGCTCCAAAAATTATTGATTTAAATTACTCAAATAATGGTTTGTTCAATTTTAGTATGGAATATGTCAGGGGTTACTCCTTTTGTGATTATATTATAAACAAACCTCTTATTGAGAGCTTTAAAATTTTAGATCAAATTTTGGAATATTTAAAATTAAATTTAATTAAGTCTAAGTCTTTTGTTTCTAATGAAATTATAAGAAGTAAATTATTTGCAATTAATAAAACAGAAAATATTGATTCACAGATAATTAATTTCATAACTAAAAATATTGATCATTTAAATATAAAAAAAGGGTACTGTCATGGAGATCTAACTTTTGAGAATATAATGATATCAAAGAAGAGTGTGTATTTAATTGATTTTTTGGATTCATATATAAATAGTCCTTTACAAGACATTTCTAAGTTATACCAAGACTTTAACATGTTATGGTCTTTCAGAAATAAAAACAGCTCTGCAATTGTTGATATTAGAGTCAAAGAACTAGAAAAATATTTAGATAAAACTTTGGATTTAAGTGAAAATGATAGACTAGTTGTTGACATATTACTAATAATGAATTTTTTAAGGATACTTCCATATTCAAAAGACATTAATCTAAAGAACAATTTGACAAGAAATATTTTAAAAATAATTAAAAAATGGAAATAAATTTAATAATACCAGCTGCTGGTAAATCTAGTAGATTTAATGCAGGAAAACCAAAATGGTTGCGAACTCATCCCGACGGAAAATTGATGATTGAACATGCGGTTGATGCGTTTGATTCCAAAAATATAAAGATTAATACTTTTATTATTACCACAAGTGATCTTAATAATGAACATAATATTTCGGACATTTTAAACCATACTTCAATAGAGAATTTTAAACTTATTTTACTTGATAAAAAAACTAAATCTGCAGTTGAAACTATTTGTTCAGGGATTAAATCAATTGGCAAAAAATTTAATTATGATAATTTTACAATTTTAAAAGATTCTGATAATTATGTTAAATCTGAGCTAGAAAGTAAACACTTTAAATCAAATTTTACTATAGGTTGTGATTTAAATGAAATAAATACATCTAGGGTTAGTAATAAATCTTTTTTAATAATAAATGAATTTAATTTAGTTACTGACTTTATTGAAAAAAAAATCGTTTCAGATAAAATTAGTGTTGGAACTCATGGATTTACTGATTTTTCATTATATATGAACGAAGCTAAAAAATTATCAGAAAAAATTGAAGATAAGGAACTCTTTAACAGTCATATTATAGCATCACTTATATATAAAGGAAAAAAATTCAATTTTATCAAAGCTAAATTTTACATAGATTTTGGAACACAAAAAGAATGGAATAATATTTTTAGAAACCACTCTACTTATTTTGTTGATTTTGATGGTACTTTAGTTAAAAATAAGGGTAAGTACGGATCAAATAATTGGTCGAATTTGAATGATGATCCTTTAACTGAAAACATCAATGTATTAAAATCATTTACAGAAAAAGGTGCAACTATAATTATAACAACTTCCAGATCAGCAAAATATTCTAATTACATTAAAGAATTTTTGAAAAATAACGGCCTGAATGTTAATCATGTTTTATGTGATTTAAACCATTCACCAAGAGTAATAATTAATGATTTTGCAAACACTAATCCATTCCCTAGTTGTTCAGCCATTAGTTTTCCCAGAAATTCCTCTCTAACTAGTTATTTTCAATATGATTTTTAAATTCAATAAACATATATCTTAAACAAAAAATCTAATTACTTTGAAAAATGTCCATATTACATTATCGAAAAATAATTCAATAAAAAATTGTATTAATATTTCGGAAAGTGATCTAAATATTAATACAAATATTTATAAAACACATCAAATTGAACCTGAATCATTAACTGAGGTTTCTTGTGACATGATTACACAAAAGTCACATTTAATAAGATATGTTTTTAAACAACTTGATGTTTTATTAAAAGTAGGTGGTTATTTTAAAATGTTTTTAATTGATAGTAAGTTCCATTCAGGTTATTTTTTATCAAAAGATCAAGTTAAATATGAATTTGGAATTTCTACCAACGGAGGATATTCTCTTATTAAAGAACAAACAAAAGATGGCTACTTGATATTGAAATTTATAAAAAAACAAAATATCTTAGAAATAAATGATTCAATCAACAAATGGTCTTTTGGAATCCCATCTGGGGGCAAAAAAGATCATCTTGTAACTAAATTAATACAAAGTATTGAAAAACAAAAAATACCCAATTATGAAATTATAATTTGCGGACAATACCAAGACAAAAAAATTTTATTAAATCAAAATATAAAAGTTTTAGATGACGTAAAATTAAAAGACGATATAAGAATCCCTATTTGTCATAAAAAAAATAAAATTATTAAATATGCTAAATACGAAAACTTGTGTATTCTACATGATAGATTTAGTTTAGGAAATAATTGGTTTACTAATATGAAAGCCTTTGGAAATTATTTTGATTTTTTATGTTTGCCAACAATAGACTCTAACGGAAATAGGTTCCCTGTTGATTGGATGAAATTTACTTTTCCATTGATAAAAAGAAATTTCAGAAACCTACACATTCCGTATGATAAATGGCACCCAGACTTAATAATTCAAGGTGGTGTTATTTTGGGAAAAAAAAGTCACTTCTTGAGATCAATTTTAGATGAAAGAATTTATTGGGGAGAAATTGAAGATTTACATTTTTCAAAAACAGCATATTTGAATGGCTCTTTTTTTGGAACTGATTGTGAAAATTTTTTTATTTCAGAGTCTGTTAATCAATTGACATTTGTAAATATAGATTCTTTTAATTATAAATTAAAAAATTATATAAAATGGCATTATTCTTTAATTGTTAGTTACTTGAATTTTAATAAGATGAAAAATAATTATCTTGATAAGATAAATACTAAATAAATGTTTAAAACAAATTTCTTTTTAAACCCTAAAAGGTTTGATAATTCAATAAAATTTAATTTAAGGAATAGGATACTTTTTAAATTAAAAGTAAAATTAAGATGGATTGGAGTTTATTTAGGGTTTAATAATATTAACTACACATATGTTCATGGTAATAAAAGGAGAGTCAAATTAGGTAAAAATTGTTCGACTATGAATTCAATTTTTAATGTCATTAGTGGTGAAATTCATGTTGGAGATGATACGATTTTTGGACATAATTGTATGGTTTTAACAGGAACACATAATTTTAAAAATGGCTTAAGAATTTCTTTACATACCATTTCTAATCATGATGAAACACCAACTAGTGGAAGAGATATCATAATTGGAAGTGGCTGTTTTATAGGCTCGGGCGTTACCATAATTGGTCCAGTTAAAATTGGGAATAATGTAATTGTAGGTTCAGGATCAGTTGTTACCAAATCTATTCCAAACTCCACTTTTTATGCTGGAGTACCTGCAAAATTTATAAAAAAAATTAATTAATTATGAAAAAAAATTTTTCAAATGTATTTTCTTTTACAAAAGAATTCTATGAAAAATTTGACGAAAAAATCCCTTTACATGAACCTGTTTTTTTGGGAAATGAGAAAAAATATGTAAACGATGCGATCGAATCTACCTTTGTTTCCTCTGTTGGAAAATATGTAGATCTTTTTGAAAAAAAAATATCAGAATATAATAATATAAAAAAATCTGTTTCTGTTGTTAATGGAACTTCTGCTCTACAAGTTTGTTTAAGGTTGTGTGGAGTTAGATCTGGTGACGAAGTTTTAACTCAGTCATTAACTTTTATAGCTACCGCAAATGCAATTTCGTATTTAAACGCCAAACCAGTTTTTATTGATGTTGATATAGATACTTTGGGATTATCTCCTGATGCTTTAAAAAATTTCCTTAACGAATTTGGAGAAAAGAGAGAGGGAGGAACATTTAATAAACTTACTGGAAAAAGAATAGCAGCATGTATGCCAATGCATACGTTTGGATTTATTGTACGAATCGATGAGATTATTAATATTTGTGATAAGTGGAACATCCCTGTTGTTGAAGATTCAGCGGAGGCCCTTGGCAGTAAATATAAGGGTAAGAGTTCAGGAAGTTTTGGTAAAATGTCTGCTTTTAGTTTTAATGGTAATAAAGTCTTAACAACTGGTGGCGGGGGTATGATTGTTACAAATAACGAACAGCTAGGTAAACAAGCAAAACATATTACTACAACTGCAAAAATTCCTCACAAGTGGGAATATGAACATGATAAAATTGGATATAATTTTAGAATGCCCAACATTAATGCAGCAATTGGCTGTGCTCAACTTGAAAATTTAGATAATATCATTCATAACAAATCTATTACTTATTTTAAATACAAAGCTTTGTTTGACAAAATTGGTGTTGAATTAGTAAAGCCTCCAAAAGATAACGATTGGAATTATTGGTTGAGTTGTATCAAATTATCCGATCGTAAAGACAGAGACTTATTTTTAAAGCTATCTCACGATGAAGGAATTTTAAATAGACCAATTTGGAAACTACTTTTTAGATTAAAAATGTATTCAAATTGCCAAAGAGATTCACAAAAAAATTCTATTTTTTTGGAAGATAGAATTGTAAATATTACAAGTAGTGCAAAATTTTAATATGAAAACAATTATTATTGGTTATTCTGGACATGGATTTGTAGTTGCAGATGCTGCGATTGCCTGTGGACATAATTTAATAGGATATTGTGATCTAGAAGAAAAAACAATTAATCCATTTAAAATTAAATTTTTTGGAAACGAAAGAAATCTTGAATCCAAGTATTTTGGAAATAACTTTCAGTTTATAATTGGAATAGGTGACAATAAAATTAGAACTAAAATTTTCAAATTTTTAACTGATAGGTCAGCAAATATTATTTCGATCATACATCCAAAAGCTTCAGTTTCAATTAAATCAAAAGTGAATTCCGGTAATTTCATTTCCTCAAACGTTTCTGTCAATCCAATGTCCAAAATAGGGCTAAATTGTATTCTGAATACAGGATCAATTATAGAACACGATTGTTTAATTTCAGATAATGTTCATGTAGGTCCAGCTGCAGTAGTTTTAGGCAATGTACAGATAGGAGATGGTTCATTTATTGGATCTGGATCAATCATCAAAGAAGGTTTGATTGTAGGTAAAAATGTAACAATTGGAGCTGGATCATTAGTTTTAAAAAATATTCCAGATGATAGCTTGGCTTATGGTAATCCTGCGAAAATTATAAAATGAAAAAAAAAACTATTATAATAGCTGAAGCTGGTGTGAACCACAATGGAAAAATCAGTATTGCTAAAAAACTAGTTGATGCTGCAGTTGATGCGGGTGTTGATTATGTTAAATTTCAAACCTTTAAAGCCGAAACTATTGTTAGTAAAATAGCTTCTAAAGCTTCATATCAAATTTCAAATTCTAATAAAAAAAATGAAACGCAATTTGAAATGCTTAAAAAGCTAGAATTAAGTGAAAAAGATCATCTCACTCTTTTTGAATATTGCAATTCAAAAAAAATTAAATTTTTATCAACAGCATTTGATCCTGATGGCTTAGATTTTCTTAACGAATTAGGAATTGATTTGATGAAAATCCCTAGCGGAGAAATTACAAATTTTCAATATTTAAATAAAATTGCAAGTTTCAGAAAACCTATTATTGTATCTACTGGTATGGCAAGTATCTCGGAAATTGAACAAGCCTTAAATGTTTTACGATCAAATAAAAATTTCAATTCGGATATTACTATTTTACATTGCAATACTGCATATCCAACTCCAATGAGTGATGTAAACTTGTTAGCTATGCTAAATATTAAAGATAAGTTTGGTGTTAAAATTGGTTATAGTGATCATACTTTAGGAATTGAAGTTCCAATTGCTAGTGTAGCTCTTGGAGCAGAAGTTATAGAAAAACATATTACTCTTAATAAAAATTTTGAAGGTCCAGACCATAAATCTTCTTTAAATCCTGAAGAATTAAAAGAAATGGTAAGGTGTATAAGAAATATTGAGGTTGCATGCTCTGGAAGCGGACTAAAAACAGTTTCTAACAGCGAGAAATCTAACAAGATACACTCCAGAAAAAGTATTCATTTAAAATCTGGATTAAAAAAAGGTCAGGCTATAAAAGAGTCAAATTTGATTATGTTAAGACCTGGTGACGGGATTTCTCCAATGGAACTTAATAACGTGTTGGGTAGAGTAGTAAATAAAAATATAACTCCACTTACAAAAATTTATTTTAAAGATTTTGATTAAAAAAGTAGGATTTTTAACGAGTTCAAGAGCAGATTTTGGAATTTCAATTCCCTTAATTAATGCATTAAATTTTGATGTACGTTTTGATCTAACTATTATTGCATTTGGAATGCACCTTGAACAAGAATACGGCAATACAGTAAACGAAATTTATCAAGATAAATTATTAAAAGTTGAAGAAGTAAAATGTATGCCTAATGGAAATCAGCCAATTGATATTTCATCTGGTCAGGGTAAAATTTTAAGTAAATTTTCTAAATTTTGGGAAAAAAATAAATTTGATTTAGTTATTGCAATTGGTGATAGATTTGAAATGTTTTCTGCTGTTCAGGCCTCATTACCCTTTGAATTAAAATTAGCACATATTCATGGAGGAGAAACTTCTTTAGGATCAATTGATAATGTCTACAGAGATCAAATTACAATTGCATCATCAATTCATTTAACTTCAAATATTTTTCATAGTGAGAAAGTAGAAAGGATTAAGGGATCAAAAAAAAATATTTATAATATAGGTTCTTTAAGTTTGTACGAATTAAAAACATTGAATTTACCAAATTGGGATGATGTTTGCCAAAAGTTTAAAATTATAAACGCTCCTTTTGTATTAGTTACTTTTCATCCAGAAACTATCAATGCAGAAAATAATTACAAACACGTAAAGCTTTTGAAATCCGTGTTAGGAAAGATTTCTTCTTTAATTAATTTAGTTATAACTTCCTCAAATGCAGATACTTATGGAAATATTTATAATGACATGATGTTCGATCTTAGTAATGAGAATCCAGAAAACATTTTTTTGGTTGATTCATTTGGTAAATTAAATTATTTCTCTGCTTTGAAACATTGTGAATTTGTATTAGGAAATTCATCCAGTGGCTTGATAGAAGTAGCATCTTTTAACAAATACACTTTGAATGTTGGAAATAGACAATTGGGTAGAGTCAGAAATAAAAATGTAATTGATGTTGGTTTTGATAGAGATGAAATTATTAAAAATTTTAAAAAATTATTAAATAATAATTTTTATAAAGGTGATAACATTTATAATAGTGAATTTAAATTAGAAGAAATTATAAATATTATATATGAATTTTAATAAAAAAGAAAAGTATTAAAATTTTTTATCATTAATTTTATGAAAAACACCTTAGTAATAATACCTGCAAGATCTGGCTCAAAAGGAATTAAAAATAAAAACATTAAGCCTTTAAACGGGATTCCTTTAATTGAGTATAGTCTAAATTTTGCATTAAAATACTTTTCAAAATCTAGAATTTGTATAAGCACAGATTCTCAAAAAATAATTAAATTATTATCGAAAAAAATAGAAATACCTTTTATCAGACCAGATCACTTGAGCAACGATTATGCATCAATGAGTGATGTTATAAGTCATGCTGCTTCTTTTTATCGAAAAACAATAAAATTTGATAAAATTTTATTGTTACAACCTACATCTCCTCTAAGAGAAGAAAAAGATTTGTTAAAAATGTATGATTGTTTTGAAAAAAGTATTGATATGGTAATATCGGTCTGTGAAAGTAAAATTTCACCAGAATTTAACTTATATAAAGATACTGGAAATGAATTCATAGAAAAGTTATCAAATAGATCTATCACTAGAAGACAAGACTCAAAAAAGTATTATTATGCGAATGGATCAATGTATTTAATAAATGCCATAAACGATAAAATAGATTTATCTAAATTAAAAAACATTAAAAAAATTGTAATGGATCCATTTAGATCCATTGATATTGATGATGATTTTGATTGGGAAATTGCAAAAATGATTATTAAAAAAAATGAATAAAATAAAATTTCAAAAATCAGACATATTAAAAACTTTATTTTCTCATCAGAAAGGATTTATTATTCCGAAGTTGATTGATGTTTATTACAATGAATTTGAAAGTAATAATCATCTTAAATTAATTAGAGATAACTTATTTTCAAATCAATTGGTAGTAAGGTCTTCATCTGAAAATGAAGATGGATTAGAAACTTCTAATGCAGGTAAATATGAATCTATTCTAAATATTGACATTGAAGATGACGAGCTAATATCAAATGCATTGAAGAAAGTTTTCAATTCTTATGAATATACTGATAGTAAGTGTAGAGTTATAGTTCAAGAAATGGTTGTTGAGCCACAAGTTAGTGGTGTTTTATTCACTCATGAATTAGAAACAAGTTCTCCTTATTATGTAATAAATTATGATGATATTTCTAAAAAAACAGATACTGTCACCTCAGGGAATGATAAAAACTCCAATAAGTGTTTGTTTGTGCTTAGAGATAAATTTGAAGAAATGAATTCAAATAGATTTAAAAATCTTATTAATGCAGTTAGAAACATAGAAAAATTTTTAAAAATAAACCATTTAGATATTGAGTTTGCAATTGATGATGATGAAAAAATCTATATTTTTCAAGTAAGGCCAATTACTAGAATTGACAAAAATGCTAAATTTTATAATAATAAAATAAATCAAGCTTTGGAGAGTTTGAGCTTTTTTTTAAAAAATAAATTTATTGACAATTCATTTGTTTCAGGAAAAACTACAATTTTTGGACAAATGCCTGATTGGAATCCTGCAGAAATGATAGGAACTTTACCAAATAATTTAGCCTATTCTTTGTATTCTTATTTAATAACTGATAACGTCTGGGCTATTGCGAGAAAAAAAATGTTTTATAAATCAATGTCGGGATATCCCTTAATGATTAAGATTGCTGGCAGACCATATATAGATTGTAGATTAAGTTTCAATTCTTTCTTACCTCAAAATTTAGATAAAAATTTAGGTAATAAGTTAGTTGATATTTGGCTTGATAAACTTGAAAAAAATCCAAATTCTCATGATAAGATAGAATTTGATATAGCAATTACATGCTATACTTTTGATATTGAACAAAATTTAAATAAAGTTGAATATTCAAATATTAGCTCAAAAAATAAATTAGTTTATATCCAATCATTAAAAAATCAGTTGAACAATAATTTAAAAAAAGAAAGTTTAAGTAGTGTTGATAATGCTTTTTTACAAATCGATAAATTAATTAATCTTCAAAAAATTCATAATGAATTAGAGTTTAAAGATTTGAAATTAATAGCAGATAATTGTAAAGAATATGGAACTATTCCTTTTTCAATTTTGGCAAGACATGGATTTATTGCTAAATCATTATTACAATCTTTAGTTAATATCAATATAATAAATAAAAAAGATTTTGATAATATTTTGAATTCTATTAAAACCGTATCATCTGATTTTGTAAATGATTTAGATTTGCTTACTACAAATAAAATATCAATCAAAAAATTTATGACTAAGTACGGTCATCTTAGGCCAGGAACATATGATTTGAATTCAAAATCTTATAGAGAAATGTTGGAGCTTTTTAAAGTTAAAAAACAGAACAAAAGTATTCACTTGGATTATGTTTTATCTAAATCAAAAAAAAATAAAATTAATCAACTTTTAATAGATCATAATATTGATATTGATTACGAAGGATTAAATACTTACATTACAAAAGCGATACAGGGTAGAGAGTTTGGTAAATTTATTTTTACAAAAAATATTGATAAAATCCTTTCTTTAATTCTTGATTTTGGATCAAGACATTACATCAAAAATCAAGATTTAATTAATTTAAATATATCAGATTATTTTAATTTGAATAACATATTTAGTTTAGATAATGTTCCAGGTTACATTAAGAGAAAATCGATAAATATTGATATAGAAACAAAAGTTTTTGAAAAAATAAAATTACCTAGTCTAATCACAGAAAATACCAATTTAAATGTAATTCCTTTTCAAATTAATAATCCCAACTTTATAACTCAAAAAGAAGTTGTAGCTCCAATACTAAAGATTGATAGAACAAATAATAACAAAATTTCTTTAGACGGAAAAATTATAGTTATTGAAGGAGCAGACCCTGGTTATGATTGGATTTTTGGTCATAAGATTAAGGGTCTAATCACTAAATATGGTGGTGCAAACTCACATATGTCAATAAGGTGTTCTGAATTTAATTTACCTGCAGCAATTGGATGTGGAGAAATTCTTTATAAAAAAATCTGTGACGGAGAACTAATAGGTCTTGATTGTAAAACAAAAAAAATAACATTTTAGTATGGTAGTATGGTTTGTAGGTCTTTCTGGATCAGGAAAGACAACGATTTCCAATAAATTTATTGAAGAAATAAAGAAAAAAACAAAAAAGCATATTATTCATCTTGATGGAGATGAAATAAGATTTTTATTTGAAAATAGAGATTACTCTGTGAAGGGCCGAGAAAAAAATGCTAAAGTTATTTCAAACTTATCTAATTTTCTTAACGACGATAACGTTATTGTAGTTGCCTCAGTTTTGTCTATTTTTCCTAGTTGGCAGTTGTGGAATAAAAAAAATATTAAAAACTACTTTGAAGTTTATGTAAAAGTTGATTTTGAAAAACTTTTGAAAAGAGAAATTAAATCTTTATATAAAGATGCACTTAGCGGAAAAATAAATAATGTAGTTGGTGTTGATATTAAATTTCCTGAACCTAATCCTGATTATATTTTTGACAATAATGAAAACGGACTTGATTTTTCAATAAAATTTAAAGAAATTATTAAAAAAATGAATCAAAAAGGAATTATTTTATGACTTTTATTCTAATATTTTTAGTAGTAGAATTTTTATTAATTTTCTTAGTCATATTTCTTAAAAAAAACTTTAAGTGGATAATTAATGATTCAGACGAAGTCCCTCACTTTAATAAAAAAGCATTAAAAAAATTTTTTAACAATTCTTTTGATTATGAGCTAGGTTGGGTTAGAAAGCCCTTAAGTAATGGAATTGAGAAGGGGAAAAATAAAATTATTCACTTTGAAATTGATAAATATGGTTCAAGAAAGTCTATTTTAGATTCTTCAAAAGCAAGTATTGTCTCCATTGGTGATTCTTATACATTTTGTAGACAAGTTGAAGATAATGAAACTTGGCAAAATCATCTTGCTGAAGTTAGCGGTAATGCTGTTCTCAATTATGGAGTTGGTAATTATGGAATTGACCAAGCTATAATTAGATTAAATAAAGTTCATTTGCCTATTGATTGTAAATATGCAATATTGGGATTTGTTCCAGAAACAATATCTAGAATTCAATCTTATTGGAAGCATTATTTAGAATTTGGAAATACATTCGCTTTCAAACCAAAATTCGAGCTTAAAAACGGAAAACTGAAATTAATTCCTCAATACATTGATACTTTTGAAAAGTATTCTTCACTAAAATCAAATTTAAAATATATTAAATCTAATGATCGATTTTATAACGATAAATTTTTAAAACTAAAATTCAAATTTCCATATTCATTTGTATTTTTTAGAAATTTAAAACATTACAGTTATATTTTTTATAATTTGTTGAGGTTCGGGCTTTATAAAAAAAAACATATTTATAATAAAATTTTCAATAAAATTGTTAGACAAAATTTAATTGATTCTCAAAAGCTTTATTTAGAAAAAAAATCAACTGACTTATTGCTAAGTTTAATCAATTTATTTGAAACTACTTGTAAGAAAAAAAAAATAAAACCTGTAATTTTAGTAATGCCTCAATTACATGATTTAAAGTCTACATCTATGAATCATTCTGTTTTTTTTTCCAATCTTAAATCAGATTCATTAGTTGTAGATATGTCAGAAGTATTTAAAACAAAGCAAATTGAAAAATTATATATTGATGATTTTTATGGAGGACATTTATCAAATTATGCAAATAAATTAGTTTCTGAAGCACTCTTTAAAAAATTAGATTTAAAATGAAAATAGTTTTAGTATCTCAAAGAATAGATTACATTAAGGATAGAACAGAAACAAGAGATAATATTGATCAGAATTTAATTAATTTTTTAAATCAAGCAGGATTTAAGGCTGTCACTGTTCCAAATGTAAATGTAGATCAAAAAGAATTTTTGAAATTCCTTGTAAAAAAATTAAATCCTCACGGCATTGTCCTTTCAGGTGGTAATAATATAGGTGATTATGTCAAAAGAGATAAACTCGAACATGAGCTTATTAATGTTTCTTTAAATAATAAAATACCTCTAATAGGAATTTGCAGAGGCATGCAATTTATTAATACTTACTTTGGTGGTACCTTAAAGATTATTAAAAATCACGTAAATAAAAGACATTTTGTGAGTAATTTAAACAACTACTTTGAAGTTAATAGTTATCATGATTTTACAATTGATAATCAACCTAAAGAACTACAAACATTCTTAACTGCTGAAGACGGAGCCATTGAATCCTTTAAACATATTAATAATTTTATTATGGGTATAATGTGGCATCCAGAAAGAGAAAATAGTTTTAAAAAATTTGATTTGGATCTCTTTAAATTATTTTTTAATGGTTAAAGATATTATCAGTTTAGATTCATTAATCAATGTTATTTGCGAAGCAGGAGATAAAATTCTCCCAATGAGAAACAATTTAAACTCTTTTCAGATTTCAAGAAAAAATGATAATTCATTACTTACAAATGCAGATTTATTAGCAAACGATATAATATGTTCAAACCTTAAAAAAACTAAAATTCCAATTCTTTCTGAAGAAAGTATTATCAAATTAAATTCGAATTTGTATTGGATAATTGATCCTATAGATGGGACAAAAGATTATGTTAATAATTCAAATGAATTCACAGTTAATATAGCTTTAATTCATAATGGTGTTCCAGTTATAGGACTAATTTATGCTCCAGCTTTGAATCAGCTTTTTGTTAAATACTTGGATAAAGAATGCTTTAGTATTATTGATAATAAAAAAACATCCCTAAGTACTTCTATTAATACAAAAGAAATATTATTACTTAAAAGTAAATCTGAAAAAAGTAATCTTTTTAATAAAATTAAAAAAAAATATAATATTGTTAAAGAAGCCTCAGTTTCATCATCCTTAAAATTTGGTAAGCTTTTTACAAATGAGTTTAACACATACCTTAGAACTGTAGGATCTTCTGAGTGGGATATAGCTGCTGGTCATGCTTTGCTACTTGGTATAGGCGGCAATATTATTGATCTAAAGACTAAAAGACAATTAAATTACAATAAATTAAACTTTAGAAATTCAGATTTTTTAGCATTTAATTCATTAGAAAATCCAATTATTAAAAATTTAAACAAATTATGAGAGCAATAATTTTAGCTGCAGGAGAGGGAAAAAGATTACGTCCTTATACCGATAATGTTCCGAAGTCATTAGTTAAAATAGGAAAATTCACAATGTTAGAGTATCAGTTAGAATTATTTAATAAAAATCAAATTAAATCTACTGTTGTCGCTGGTTATTTAAATGATAAAATTAAAAGTATTCACAATGATGTTTTAATTAATGAACAATATGCAACAACTAATATGTTATTTACATTGTTTAAAGCAAAGGATTTATTTAATGAAGATATAATTATTTCTTATGGCGACATTACATATACTGAAAATACTCTCACAAAATTAATTAGTGATAAAAATGAAATATCTATCACTATCGATCAAAACTGGAAAGAATATTGGTCAAGTAGATACAAAAATCCATTAAAAGATTTAGAAACTCTAGTAAAAAAGAATAATGAATTGATAGAAATTGGCAATATTCCTATAAATTATGATAAAATTCAGGGACAATTTATGGGTTTAATTAAAATTTCAAAAACATCAATACAAAAATTTATTGATGTTTATGATGATTGTAGAAAATTGAATAAAATCAATAATAAAGATTTTAAAAATGCTTATACGACTGATTTTTTACAAGAATTGATTAACCGATCTATAAAAGTTAATACTATAGATATTTATGATCCATGGATTGAAATTGACTCTGTTGATGATTATAGAAACCCTGAAACTTTAAAAAGATTAAATATAATATTAAATCAGTAAAGATGAACTTAAATCAATTACAAAATTATATAGTAGATTATAATACTGATATAGAAACAATACTTAGTCTATTAAATATTAATAAATACAAAATATTATTTGTTACAAAAAACAAAAAATTAGTTGGATCTATTAGTGATGGTGATATTAGAAGATTTTTGGTAACTTCTAAAAATCTTAATAGTCCTGCTAATTTTATGAATACGAAACCTTCATTCATAGTTAGAGATTCAACTGAGTATTTTAAAAGGAAAGAAATATTAAAAAAAGAAATATGTGTAGTTCCTGTTTTAAATAATAATGATGAAGTTATCGAAATAATAAATATTAAGTTATCAAATCATTTCCCAGTAGATGTAGTTGTTATGGCAGGAGGCAGAGGAAATCGATTATCTCCACTAACCGATAACACCCCAAAACCTTTAATTGAATTAAATAATAAACCTATTATAGATTATAATTATGACTTACTTTTAAATTTGGGCGTTAACTCATTTTATATTTCTGTGAATTATCTTAAAAATCAAATAAAAAATCATTTTAATGCTAAAATAAGTAGTCAATATGTGAATTTTATTGAAGAAGATAAACCACTGGGAACATTTGGATCACTTAGTCTTATTAATGACTTTAAAAATGATAATGTACTGGTCATTAATTCAGATATTTTAACCAATATAGATTTTAACTTATTTTATGAAAAATTTTTAGAGAGCAATTGTGATATTGGTTTAGTTTCTGTTGAATATAATACCCGGGTTCCATACGCAATTCTAATTGAAGAGAATTCAAAACTAGTAGATTTTAAAGAAAAACCACCATACAGTTATTTAATTAATACTGGTATATATTTGTTAAAAAAATCCTCAATTTTAGACATTCCTTATAATGAATTCTTTGATGCAACAGATCTATTAAAGAAATATTTAGATGATAATAAGAATATTTACATACATAAGACTAAAAAATATTGGAAAGACATAGGTAAAGTAGATGATTTAAATCAAGCAAGAATTGACGTTTTAAATATTTTTTAATATGAGTAAAGAACTATACATAGTACATTGTATTGATACTGAAGGACCACTATATGAATCTTTAGACGAAACTTTCAATAGAATTGAGTCTTTATTTGGAATTAGAATAGATCCAACCGATGATAATTTAAAGAAATTACAAGAAAAAAAAATTGATTTAAATGGGTTTGAAGAAAAAGTTTTGAATTTAGTTTCAAAAAAAAGAGTAACCTTCAATTCAAATTGGAATGAAATTAACGAAATGTTAGAAGAAATTCAAAGTAAAGAATTTAGAAATAAAATAGTTGATAAAAATGGTAATGGATGGATTTATAATTGGTTTTGTCTTGACCATGTAAATATGAATGGAGAGAACCCAAGAAATAGAGATTTAGGGCATCACAAAGTTTTTGATTTTTATTCAAATAAATCAAAAGAAAAACTTAATAAAAATGATTTTATCAGTTGGCATTACCATCCAATTCCATATACTCAAAATTATCATCACTCAGGTGTTGCTTACTTAAACTCTAATAATATTTGGGAAATATTATCAAAAAAAATCATTGAAAGAAATTGGTTCCCGTCAACCTACAGGCCAGGTTTTCATACAATTAGGCCTGATTCTAATTGGTTTTTAGAACAATGGATACCATTTGATTTTTCTAATCAATCTACTGAAAATGAGGGAGATCAACCTGATTTAATTGATGGTAGATGGGGAGATTGGAGAAGGGCAAGTAAATCTTGGGAACCATACAATCCTGATATTTATGATTATCAGCAAAAGGGAAAATGTAAGAGGTGGATATTTAGGTGTTTAAACATGGAAGCCAGACTAAGAGAGTTAACTCAAAATGACGTTGATGAAGCTTTTATTAGAGCAAATAATAATATTCCAACTGCTTTAGCTTTTACAAATCATGATTTTAGAAAAATGAATGGAGAAATCGATAAGATTAGAAATTATGTTTCCATTTCAATGAAAAAATTTCCAGATGTTAAAATTCATTTTACTAATCCGATTAATGCTGCTAGAAAAGTTCTAAATCTAAATCAGAATTTAATAAATTTAAATCTTGAAATTTTAGACAATAAAAAATATTTATTTAAAATTAAAGTTACTTCAAATAATAATATTTTTGGTCCTCAACCTTATTTAGCTATTAAAACTTTGAAAAATGAATTTATTTGGGAGAATTTTGATAAAGGACTTAATGAGTATGAATGGTTTTTTACTTTTGATTCTCACCATATTCCAAAATCAAGTTTAGACAAAATTGGGATTGCAGCAAATTCTTTTGATGGAACTACTGAAGTTATCAACCTTGATCTAAAATCATTAAAAATTAATAAATACTTATATAATTATGAATAATCTTTCAATATTTGCAACAGGCACTATGAGATCAGGAGGCTCATTGTTTCAAAATTTCATGTCAGTTCACTCGGATGTAATTATTTTTAGTGGTTTTGTTAACTTTTTTAGATTTTATGATGAACGATATGGAAAAATGGATATTCTTGCCATGAAGAAAATTCTTCACCATTTAAAATTAAGATTAAAACTTCGAAGAAATTTTGATTTACCCATAGATATTATTTATGAAAATTTAAAAGACAATCCCAATTTGTCATATGCTGATTGTTATCAAGAAATAATGAAATTTTTAAGAGATCAAACTAATAAAAAAATATGGGGTGAATATGTTACAATGGGATGGAGAAATATACCCAAGTATTTGGAATATTTCCCAGATGGAAAGGCCATACATATAATTAGAGATCCTAGAGCAATTCTGACTTCATTTGGAAAAACTTCAATTATGCCAGAAGGTTATCATTTAAATGCAATTTTTAATTGGATAGATTCATATAATCACTCCAAACTATTCCAAAAAACTTTACCAGAGGATAGGTATAAGATTATAAAATTTGAAGACATTCATAAAAATCCAAAAAATGAAATAAAATCTATATGTGGTTTTTTGGATATTAAATTTCAAAAAAACATGATAGATTCCCAAAAATGGGAAAGTTTATTTGATAAAAACTTTGTTAGCGCTAATACTTCAGGTTATACCTTGAAAAAAGTTTATGGATTTGATGAAAAAAGAGCAATCAATTGGAAAAATAATATTAAAGAACATGAACTTTTTATTTGTGATATCTTGTTAGATAAATTTAATAATGTCGAAGAGTCTTTTATTTCAAATAAAACTTACAGCGTAAATGAAATAGCAAAAAATTTAGAAATTATTTCAAAATACCCAATTTTTTATAATGCATTACAAAAATATAATCTTGATAAAGAAGGAAATGACCAACACGTGTTAGATCCAGTAAAACCTGAAAATTGGGACTCCGATAAATCAGAATCTGGAAAATTCATTGACTCAGAAGATTACAAAATTTATATAAATCGTTTTAATCAAATAATGACTTTAAAGTCATAATGAAAATAGTTTATTTAGTTCAAAATAAATTTACTGGAAGAGATTATTTTAGATATGGAATTGAAGAGTTAATTACTCATTCTAAAATAGAGGTAGAAATTTGGGATATTTCTAAAATATTATATCCAAATGCTTTATTTGATTATCAAGATCATAATATCATGATTGATAAACGATGTCAAATAAGATCTTTTAGGTCATACAATGATCTTTCTCTTTTTACGAAAAAAACAGAAATACTTTACTGTATATCATCAATAATATTTGATTTTAAATCGTTTAAGGTATTTAAAATTTTAAGTGACAATAATATTCTGTATGGTGGAACAGGACAAGGAATGATTAATATAGTTCCAGAGCATAATAGCTATTTAATTAATACTAATTCGATATTTAAAAAGCTGTTTAATGTAACAATTAGAAGATTATTGTCATTATTTAAAAAACTATTATTTCTATTATTAATTAAGTCTTATAAAATTAACTTTTATAAAGTTTTTTTTCTTTCGGGTGGAGTAAAAGCTGAAGTGGATAATATTTTAGTTTCTAAAAAAACTAAAAAAATTAGATTACATTCTAACAACTTTGATATACACTTAAAACAATCTAAAAAATTTAAAAAAATGTTTGATTATGATTATGATATTTACCTTGATCAGAATGTTACGAACAGTTCAGATAGTATACTAAGAAATAATAAATTAAATATTCCCTCAAATAAATATTATAAGGAATTAAATATTTTTTTAAAAAAACTTGAAAGGGTTAGTAAAAGGAAAATAATTGTAGCTGCTCATCCAAAAGCAAATATCAAAGAGTTAAAATCTTACATGTCTAACTATGAAGTCATAACACAGTCTGATAGTTCCAATTTAATTTTTCATTCAACCAATGTAATTGTAGGTTATTCAATGGCTATGGGTTTTGGAGTTTTATACAATAAAGACTTAATATTAATAACAAACAATGATATTAATAAATATAAGAAGCCTGCTTTAAATGCCATTTCAAACTATTTAAACATTAATTACATAAACATTAGTAAGAAATATAATTTAAAAACTGATTTAATTTTTAATAAATCTAAATATTCAAACTATATTAATGATTACATAACGTGTGATAGAGATAATAAAATATTTTTTTCTATTAAGATGTTTGATTTTTTTAAAAATTATACAAATAAATTTTGATGAATGATTCATTATCCAAAAGATTCTCATTTAAGTTTATTGCCAATCTTTTTTCTGTTCTCATAAGTTCTATTATAACTATTATTGTTCCCAGAATTCTAGGGCCTAATTTGTACGGAGATTTCATGTTTTTAAATGATCACTTTAAAAAAATTATAGGGTTTTTAACCTTAGGTACTCCAATGGGGTTTTTTATCAAAATTTCAAAAAGAAGAGAAGAAATTACACTTTTAAAATTTTATATATATTTTCTAATTCTAATTTTATCTGTATCGTCATTGTTTTTAGCTATTATATATATTTTTGATTATGATGATCAGATCTATTTAAAAATTGGATATCAATTTGTAATATTATCATTCATATATTCTTTTTTATTATTCTTAATTGATACTTTTAGAAAAGTAAATGATGCTTATGGGTTAACTGTTTTTAGCGAAAAGTATTTTCTTTTAAATCGAGTTGCTGGTCTATTTATCATACTAATTTTTGTTTATTTTAAAATTTTAAACCTTTTAAATTATTTTTTCATATTAATTTTTACTTCACTAGCTCTTTTAATTAGTTGGTTTATTTATTTAAATAAATCTAACATTAGACCTTTTTCAAAAAAATATATAATTGATAAGATATTGGCAAAAAAGTATGTCTTAGAGTTGTATTTATATTCTCACCCACTATTTGTTAAAGGGATAGTAGTTTTAATAGTTGGAATTGGTGAAAGGTGGCTTTTACAATTATACGGAGGTTCAGAACAACAAGGTTTTTATAGTTATTCTTTTGCCCTAGCTTCAATAATTATTTTATTCACAACATCAATTGCTCCAATTTTTACAACTGATTTCTCAATTGCTTGGAAAAATAATGACTATGTAAAAATGAGAAAATTGTTTAACACTCTTGTTCATCCATTAGTTTTTATAACATCTTTTTTATCATTCTTTGTAGCTTCAAATGGAGTTGAAATTATGATTTTGTTTGGAGGTAAGTCTTATGAAGGAGCAGGATTATCTTTAATGATATTAGCTCTATACCCAATTCATCAAACTTATGGTCAACTTTGTGGTGCAGTTTTATATTCGTCGGGAAAGACTAAAATTGTAAGAAATGTAAGTATCCCAGTTCAAATTATAGGTTTATGTGTTGTATATTTTTTTATTTCACCTGAAAATATTGGTGGTTTAAATTTAGGAGCAGTAGGACTTTCCTATAAAATGATTTTTATTCAAATTATAGCTGTGAACATATACCTCTGGTATTGCGTAAAAATATTATCACTATCGTTTACAAAACACATTTTAAAACAATTTTTGATGTTTTTTATTCTTTTCATATTTTCATTTGGATTAAAATTTATTTTTAAAAACACAACAGACTTTATAATATTAAATTTAATTATAAACGGTGTTTTTTATTTAATAATATCTGCCGTTTTTATTTTTATTTTCCCATCAATAATTAATCTTGAAAGAAGAGATTTATATAAATTTTTTAAAAAATATTTTAAAGCT
>MDSY01070517.1_pt1 | contig 23951 bp, 23 predicted proteins | sample 811131 | NCBI WGS metagenome assembly MDSY01 (sample SAMN05326643, study PRJNA326480) | marine metagenome | isolation source: seawater | place: Atlantic Ocean: South West | collected 2010 | reverse complement strand
CGAATATATTTTGGTAAATAAGTTTATTTGTTCATCAAATTTTTTGTAAATATTTTCTATAGAACCACCAGAAGTTTCCTCTTGTTTTGAGCTTCCAACTACAGCAACTGCAGCTATATTTTCAGAATTAAGATTAAATTTTTTAAAGATATAATTAATGCTCTCTTTTGGCCATCTATTGTCAAATTTGACTCTTGTTAATCTTTCCTCTGATATAGCAAATACACATTTTCCATTTTCAATTAAAGAAACATTGCTATCATGACCGTAATGGATACCTATTGTGTACACTAATCAATTTTTCTATTTATAGATTTGGCTACAGCTTTCATTTCTTTGTGCAGTTTTTTGAATGAGCTGAAATCAATTGGTTGTAGCGGGTCAACTGCTGCCTTAGTTGGATTTGGATGAACTTCTAACATTATCCCATCAGCACCTGCGGCTATCGAAGCAAGTGTCATTGAAGGAACCCATGGTCTCCAAAAAGTAGCGTGGGATGGATCAACAACAATTGGTAAATGAGTTATTTCTTTTGCTGCGGGTACTACTTGTAAATCAATTAAAAATCTTGATGTGTTTCTGTGTGTGTGGGGGACAGAAACACCCCTCTCGCACAATAAAATTTTTTTATTTCCTTCTACCATTAAATATTCTGCAGCACCTAACCAATCCCTTAAAGAGGACCCATAATGCCTCTTTAGCATAATAGGTTTCTTTGTTCTTGCACAGGCTGTTAATAAAGGAAAATTTTGCATGTTTCTTGATCCGATTTGTAAAATGTCAGAAGTTTCACATATTATTGGTAGAAACCTTTCTTCCATCACTTCTGTAATCACAGGAATTTTATATTTTTTTCTTGCCTCTTTTAACCATTTCAGACCCTCTTCACGGGTTTCATTATATTTTTTACTTCTATAAGGAAATGTTAGAGGTTTAAAAGCTCCACCTCTAAGGAATTGCGCTCCAATTTTTTTTACATTTTTTGCAGTACTTAAAATTAAAGATCTCGACTCTACCATATTTGGACCTGCAAATATTGGAATTAATTTTCCACCAAATTCGATTCCAGCAATTTTAAACTTTGAGTGATGATTTTTATTTTTTTTTGCAACTAAAGGAAATTTAGTCTTTATATCCTCAATTGTTACATCTTTTCCAGGAAATTTATTTTCTAAATTTGACATCAATTATTTAATCCAAGTTTTTTTGATAATAACCTTTTATTTAATAAAACTAATTTTTTATTTTCACAACTATTATATATAGAATGGATCAATCTACTGGTATTTTCGGCCTGATCAGCACTTACTAGAGCATTAAAATTATTGCTAATCAATCTCTTGAGAGTTTTGTTGAGAACGATGCTGTGACTATTGCCATAACCAGAATCAACTGTTTCGGAGTATTTTTTTTTAATTTGAGTGTCATTCTTCTTTTTTGATAAAAAATTCCAAACTAGAATTTTATTCAATGCTATTCCTCCTATTTGAACATATCCTTTCTCTCCAAAAACTTTTATTGAAGCCTCATAATCAGTTGGCCTTGCCGCTGTAGTAGCTTGAATGGTGCCCAAAACACCATCAATATTTTCGAAGGCAACTATTATTGTATCCTCTGCCTGAAGTTTATTTAATCTCTTAGTTGATTTAGCAAAAACTGAATGAATTGGTCCAAATAACCAATTTAAAACGTCCACATGATGGATCGCTTGTTGATTTAAAACTCCACCGTCATTTTTCCATGTTCCATGCCACCCATCATTGTAATAATCTTGATATCTGCACCAAAAAATATTTACTGAAATATTTACAATTTTTCCAAATCGTTTTTGTTTCAATGCTTTTTTAAGTGCTTGAATAGCTAAATTTTCTCTGTTTTGAAAAACAACTCCATACATTAACTTATTTTTTTTTGCTATTTTATTTAATTTATTAATATTTTTTGGCAACATAGTCATTGGTTTTTCAGTCAAAACATTAATATTATTTTCAAGTGCATGTTTTGAATGCATATAATGATAGCCAGAGGGACTTAATACCAATGTTAATTTAGGTTTTTCTAAAAGCTGCATTTTTTTAAAATCTTTGTAATATTTGCATTTAAAAAATTTAGAGAACTTTAAAGCTTTTTTTTTATCAAGATCACATACACCAACTATTAATAAATTCTTAATTTTATATTTTTTTATTATTTTTTTGTAATGCTCTGCAACTCTTCCACATCCTATTATTGTTGTTTTTACCTTTTTCATACCTTATTTTTGATCAAGAAATTTTTTGAAACTTTTAATATTTTGAATTTCAAAAAAACTATTGTGATCATCTATCTCATAAAAATAAATTTTTCCATTTAGAATATCATTTTCTCTAATTTTAGTTGGTCTTGTGACACAAGCATATCCTGTATTTGCAATTAAAGTTTTTTGATTTTTAATTTTTGAGGGTATTAAATTATTTACAAGATTGACTGTTTTGAGTTTATTTTTTTGCCAAATACTTCCTTTTTCTGTTTTGCATGCAATTACTGTATCATAATTTCCTAAGATTAATTTGCTTATCATTTTGTCAAATAAACCTTTTTTTCTTAAAGGATAATTCTCACTTGCGATTACTATAATATCAAAAAATTTACGGTTTCCCTCTAATTTGTTTAAAGTAAACTTAAGCACTGAATTTAAATCTACATAACTTTCTGAAAGATTTTTTGGTCTCAAGAAAGGAACATAAGCTCTAAGATTTTCTGAAATTTTTTTTGTTTTAGTATCGTTTGTTGATACTACAATTTCCTTAATTTTTTTTGATTGTTTTAATTCATTAATAGTAAATGAAATTAAATTTTGATTTTTATAAATTTTTGTTTTATCACGTTGAGGTATAATCGCTAAAATTTTATTTTTTGTATTTTCTTTAATTTGAGAAGATTTAAATTCACCTCCAAAAGACTCGAGAATACTTACTATTTGTTTACATCTAACTGGGTCTAAATCTTGATGAATTCCATGATAATGGAATACACTTGCATCAGGATTGTAAAAAATATTATAACCAGCTTTGATAACAACATTTCCCCAAATTCGGTCTTCTATATTTGTAATATTTTCATCAAACGGAAATTTTTTCCAAATATTTTTTGTAAACGCGCTATTTGCATTATGAAAAAATGAGTCTTTTTTCTGAATTTTTTTATCTAGCCCAAATGTATTTAGTAAATCTCTTTTATCAAAGTCACTTGAAAATGAGTATGGTTCTTGTCTACCATAAGATCCTGCTATTTGTATATTTTTCAAAGGTTTAATTAAATTTTTCAACCAACTGTTGTTGACTGGAATACAGTGTGCAGACAAACATACAATTATATCTCCTTTTGATTTTTTAATTCCAAGATTAATTGCTTTTCCAGGTAAAAATTTTTTTATTTTTACAATTCTAACATTATATTCTAAAGCTCTTTTTACTGTCTTATCAGTTGAGTTATTATCAACAATTATTACTTCAAAATTTTTATAATTTTGTTTAAAAATTTTATCTAAACAAACAGAGATCCAGTTCTCCTCATTTTTTGTTCTAATAATTATTGAAACTAATTTATTTTTTTTCATTAAATATTTTCATAGCCAAATTAGCTAATCTTAAATCTTTTAAATTGTGGATATCTATACCGCTAAAAGTGTCATCATTTAGAACTACCTCAACTTTATCTCCAATTCTTCTACCTTTTCTCCATAATTCAGCTCTAGAAGCACAAAAAAGACCCGTATCTTCTCTTATTATGTAATCTCTTACTTGTCTAGAAGAATAGGTTTTCATTCTATTTTTCAATCTTTTCCAACCTGACTTTTTCGTTCTTTCCCAAAAATTTTTATGAGTTTTGTTTCCTACAAATACACTGTCTATTTTTCTATTTTTTTTAAGAATTAAAATACCTTTTTTCATCCACTCTTTTTGTCTAAAAATATCAGTACATGTTAAAAAAATACAAATTTTAAATTTTTTTTTTGTTAAGTTTTCATAAGTTAATAATGCATGCTTTAATGTTTCTTCTGTAGTTGTAAAATCGCCACTAATATTTTTTGGTCTTAAAAATGGTACTAAAGCTCCAGCTTTTTTTGCTATATTGGCTATATTTCTATCATCAGTAGAAACTAAAATAGTTCCTACAAGTTTTGATTTTAAAGCATACTCGATAGGATATTGAATCAATTTTTTATTATGAACTTTTTGTAAATTTTTTTTTTTTAAACCTTTAGATCCTCCTCTCGCTGGAATTATGCAAATAATTTCAGACTTTTTTATTTTGACCATAAAATTTATAGGTTTTTAATTTGCAAGATTTTTAAATTTTTTTTTACTTATTAATCTTATTGCTTCTTCAGTTGCCTCAGTTTCCATTCTAATGCGACAATCTTTTGACATAGAAGCATTATGAGGAGTTAATAAACAATTTCTTAATGTTCTTAATCTTCCTTTATATGGTTCTCTAGCAAAAACATCCATTGCTGCAGAAAATAGTTTCTTTCTTTTTAATGCTGAATAAAGTGCATTTTCATTAACAATTCCCCCTCTTGAAGTATTTATCAGTATGCTATTTTTTTTGAAAAGTTTAAATTCCTTATAAGAAATTAAATTTGAGGTCTTATTCGTAAGTGGAATATGTAATGAAATTATATCAGCTTCTTTATAGATTTTTTGTTTTGATGCTTTAAAAATATTTTTCTTAAATTTTTTATATTTATAATTTATGTCATTAATCAAAATCTTCTTGACACCTAAATTTTTCAATAAATTTGCAACTCTACTACCTGTTCTACCTACACCTATAATTCCTATTACGCTATTTTCAATTCTAAAACCTGTATTCCTTTTCCACTTAGAATTTAAAATATTAACATACGATGTATGTATTAATCTTAATGCTGAAAAAATTAAACCAATGGTGAATTCTACAACAGCCATTGTTGGGCCATCGGGGGTATGAGTTACTGAAATATTATATTTTCTTGCAGCTTTTAAATCTACATTATCTAACCCAATACCAACTCGAGAAATAAGCTTTAATTTTTTAGACTCCTTCAAAACTTTTTCTGAATAACGTTCAAGACCGGCAACAACAATTTCTTTATCTTTTAATAATTTAATTAGTTTTGACTCAGAACTAATATCTTTATTATAAATAGTGAAATTTAAATTATGTTTTTTCAATATTTTTATAGATTTTTGGCTATCTTCACAAAACGGCGTAGCTGTAACAAGTATATTCAATTTAATAAACTTTTAATTTGTTAATTTTTTTTTATATGCAATATATGCTTTTTTATCAAATATCCAAAAATTTTTAGAAAAATATGAAATTATCATTTCTTTTTTACTTTGATTGATAATTGACTCTGCAGCAAGCCTACCTTTTTTTGTACCTTCAAACATTATGATTAAAAATTTTGTTTTTTTTATATATTTTAAGCTTAATGATATTCTTTTCCTAGGTTTATTACTAGAGGAACTAAATATTATTTTTTTGTTTGATTTAATAGACTCTTTATTATTTGAAAATATTGATGCTATATGCCCATCACTTCCTGATGAAAGTATGCCAATATCAAAATATTTGGGTAATGAATTTTTGTATTTTTTAATTTGAACTTTATATTTTTTTATATCATTAAAAAAACTCAAAAAATTATAATTAATCGAGATTTTATCAAAAAATAAGTTTTTTTTAATTAAATTATAATTGCTGCTTTTTTTATTTGTAGGCACCAATCTTTCATCAGATAAAAAGAAATTAATGTTCTTATTTTTTAAAAAATCATTATTTTTTTGCCAATACTTGTAAAGACCTTTTGCTGTTTCACCGCCAGTTATAAGAAAATTAATTTTTTTTTTTTTTATCTTTTTAGATAAAAGTAAATTAATTTTTTTATAAAATATTGTCATTTAATAAGATAAAATAATTCTATTTTTTCAATTTTTTTATTAAATACTTTCTTACTTTTAAAATATCTTCTTTTCTATCAACGGGTATTGAAACTTCTTTTGTTTCTACTAATTTTACATTATACCCATTTTCTAATATTCTTAACATATCAATTGACTCTAGCTTTTCTAAAAAAGTTGGTTTTAAATTAATATATCTTTTTAAAAAATCTCTTCTAAAAGGGATTATACATATTTGTTTTAAATAAAATCCTCCGTTTTGAATTCCTGAAGGAATTAAAGTTCTTGTAAAATATAAAGCATCATTAAATTTATTTTTGACTACTTTAATACAATCTTTATTGATAGCTTCTTTTTTATCTATTTTGCCAACCAAATTAACAACATTTACTTTTTTGTTGTTTTTGAAAGGTTTTAAAGATTGTTCTATCATTTTCGAATTAACCAAAGGTTCATCTCCTTGAACCATTAAAACAACATCATATTTTATTTTTTTTTTTCTTTCTATTTTATGTAAAGCTTCAGCACATCGATCACTTGCTCTTTGATGTAATTTTGAGGTCATTATTGCTTTACCGTTATTTAAAGTAACATGATCAAAAATTTCTTCGTCACAAGTAGCAACAAATATATCTTTAAGTAACTTACACTTTGATACGTTTTTATAAACTTCTAAAATCATAGAATGTTTAAATATTTTTTTTAATGGTTTTCTTGGAAACCTTGAGCTATTTAATCTTGCAGGAATTAGAGTTAAAATTTTCACTTCAATTTAATTTTTTTCAAAAAACTAGAGTCCATTGCATAAGCTATAAAAGTAAAGCCTTTTTTCAAATTTTCTTTTAAATCATCTTTTTTTGGTTCAGTCATGTGAATTCCACATGCGATTTTATTTTTTTTACAAATATTTATTATATTTAATATAGTTTTTTGAAATTTTTTATTTTGAAATTGTCCTGGTATACCTAATGATAAACTTAAATCATATGGCCCTATAAAAATTGCATCAAGCCCTTTTACTTTTACTATTCTGTTTATATTTTTAAGGCCTTTTACAGTTTCTATCATTGCAACAATTAAAGGTTTAAACTTCAATGTTTCACTCATATCTTGTAATCCAAAATCATTAGAAATAGAAAATCCATACCCTCTATCTCCCTCAGGAGGAAAATTTGATTTATCAATTACTTCTTTTATTTTTTTTGGATCTTCAACTTTTGATAAAATAAAACCCTCAACTCCTAAATCTAAAAATCTTCCCACACTTTTAAAATTTTCATCAGAAATTCGCACAATAAAAGCAGATTTTGAGTCTCCAATTACAAAACTTAGTTTTGGAATATCATTAATAGAACCTGATCCATGCTCTAAATCCAACGCTATCCAATCAAAATTATTATTTGTTAGAATTTTTGCAATATCTGCATGCGGAATTTGCATCCAAGTTCCAAATGATGGTTTGTTGGTTTTTAATTTCTTTCTAATTTGATTAATTTTAATGAAATTATTTTTCATTCTTATTTTTTATATTTAATACTAGTTTTTCAATACTTTTAGTAAAATTAATTTTTTTTTTATACTTTAGTTCTTTTCCAACATCAATTTTATAAGGATCGGGGTTAGTCACATAGTGCCCTAATTGTTGTTTTTTTTCATTAAAATAAATTTTCTTTTTATCAATTATTAATATTTTGGATAATTTTTTCAATAAATCCAATACTTTTATTGAATCTCTCCCTTTTAAAATTAAAGTTTTATTATGAAATTTTTTATTTAAAATTTTTACGCTCAAAAAAGATGCATCTTCAACACTGATATAATTTCTTCTAGTCAATCTACTGCCTTCGTATAGTAATTTGTTATTTTTTATTGCGTAATTTATTATTTTAAATATTCCATTTGTTTTGTCTGCTCTAGGACCATATAAAGATCCATATCTCAAAATTGTATAATTCAAATTATATTTTTTTTTGTATTCTCTAATATAATCTTCAGCAGCTCTTTTACTACAGCTGTAAAAACCTCCATCGTTGCTTAATGAATAAATTGAACTAGCTTGAATAAATTGTTTTACCTTATTAAGCCTACATGCTTCCAATATATTTAATAATCCCAAAATATTAAATTCAGCTGTCATTGAAGGTTTGTTTAAAGCAAGATCTAATTGAGAAATGCCTGAAAAATTAAAAACAAAATCTTGATTTTTGAGTGTTTTTTTTACTAATTTGAAATTCATGATATTTCCAATAATCATTTTCTGCTTTTTATTTAAAAATTTAGATTTATTTATATCAAATACGGTAACTCGGTAATCTTTATTTTTACTAAGTTCATCACATACATGTGAGCCCAAAAAACCACTACCTCCAATTATACAAATATTTTTTTTCATATAGAATTTTTAAATTATTTAAAGTTTTTATAAATAAATTGTTTAATTAAAAAAATTAATACTTTTAAACTTTTATTTTTACAATTAAAAATAAAGTTTTTTATTCCATGTTTTTGAATATAAAAAAAATTTTTTATTGAATTATCTATAATAAAATCATCATCATTTATTTTATCTAAATATTTTTTTTTATCCATTTTAGATCCTTCATAATATAGATCTTCTAGTGATTTATGATTTTTAATACCTAGCCATTGAGTTATGTCTTTTATTGTTTTTGGATTTTTATATATAAAGTCTTCTGACTTAACTATTTTTAATTTTTTTTTATTAATTTTTTCTAGTTGAAAAATTTTTTTTTCTTGACTTAAAACTGACTTATAAAAATTAGCGTATAAAATATTTTCAATTTTTTTATTTATTTTTTTTTGAACTAATCGTTTATCTGTGATGTTTTCTTCATTTACTATTTGTCTTATAGCTCTTGACAAAACTATATTTTCTGGGTTCCTTAAAAGATATATTACTTTTATATTAAATTTCTCTTTCATCAAAAAATCGATCGATTCATAATTATTTGGTGCCATAAAAAGAATATTTTTTTTTAATTTCTTATTTTGAGAATAAATAAATGACTCTAAAAATATATCGTATAAAAATTCTGGAGAAAAATTAGTAATTTTTGAATTAAAGATTTTATTAAAAATGTACTTATCATATTTATAAAATTCAAAATTAAATTTTTTTGATGATGAAGAAAGACTAGAAACATCTGAACCAATTTTTTTTTGCCACGCGTATTGTTCATTAACATAATATCCAGTATGATCTATCAAGAGTTTTCTTAGTAAAATTGGTGAGAAAAAAATTTTTTTTTTATTATTTTTAAAAATTAATTTTTTAAGTTTATTTTTTTTTATGATTGTATAATTAATCTCATTTTGTTGTTTTAAATATTTTTCTTTGAATAATGAAAAATTCGCAAAAGGTTTTATAAAAATTTGTAGGATTTTGTCATGTCTATGAATTACATTTACATCTGGATGGTTATCTATTTGCATACATAAGAGTGATTTAAATGATGCACTAGTCCCACCTATGATTATTTTATTCAAAACTTTATTCATGCAATTTTTTTTAAATTTATGAGTGATTTAATTTGTATTTATATAATTCATAGAACCTATATATTAATTTATTCAAATAGTTCTCAATAAAGAGTTGAAAATATTTGATTTGTTGATATTTCAATAATATTAAATTTAGTTAGCATAAAATGAAAAAAAAATATGTTTTAATTTTGGTATTTTCTTTAATTATATTCTTTTTGGGAAAGAATGTAATAATTTTACAATTAAATAATAAAAATGAATATATTTCAAACTTCAAATCAAAAATTCATCCAAATATCAAATCTTTTTTAAAAAAAACAGTATTTAGAAATTATGCTTTAAAAAATGAGTTAGAATCAAAAAATAACGAAATAATTTACTTAAATAATGAATTAAAAATATTACATGAATTAAATTCTGGAAAAATTTTTTTTAATAAAACTTTAACTTCTAAAAATGAAAAAAACTTTAATTTAAAAAAATATTTTATACCACATCCAAAATTAATTTATAATAGTCCTACAATAAAATGGAATTATATTGATGATTATGAAGATAAAATTGTTGTTGCTATATCATCTGGAAAATTATTTTTCTTCGATAAAAAAAATTTATTTACAGAAAACCTGAATTTTAAGATACTAAAAAGTAATTTACATGACTTTGTAAAAATTTCTCATAAAAAATCTTTTGCCGACACTATTAAAGATATACTTATAGAAGATAAAAAAATTTATGTTTCTTTTGTAAGAGAAGTTACAAATAATTGTTATGGTAATGCTATATTAGAAGCCAGCATGAATTTAAATGAAATTAATTTTGATTATTTATTTAAAAATGATGAATGTATAATTGACACTAGAACCAATCTATATGAGTTAAATCCAAATCTTAATTATGGTCAACTAAATCAAAGTGGTGGAAGAATTGCAAAGGTGAATAATGAAATTTTTTTTACTATTGGCAATTATCGTTCATGGCCAATTGCACAAAATAAAGACTCAATATTTGGTAAAATCATAAGAATTAATCTAGAAAACAAAAAATTTAAAACTTTATCAATGGGTCATAGAAATGCACAAGGTTTATTTTATTTATTAGAAAAAAATTTACTTTTTACATCGGAACATGGTCCTAAAGGTGGTGATGAAATTAACTTAATAAAATTAAATGGAACAGAAAAAATTCAAAACTTTGGTTATCCAATATCTTCTTACGGAGATCATTATGATGGAAAATATAGGGATGAAGCTCCACTATTTAAATCTCATTCCAAATATGGTTTTATTGAACCAATTTTTTACTTTAAAGAAGGTAATATTGGACCTAGTGAAATTTTAATTAATAAAAATAATTCTTTAATTTTATCATCGTTGAAAGCTCAAAAACTTTATTTTTTTAAAATTGATGATGAAGTAAATAAATTAAATATTTTCAACGAAATAGATATTGGTGAAAGAATAAGAGATATAATTGAGATTAACGAAGATAGTTATTTATTATCCCTTGAGAATACTCCTTCAATAGGATTTCTTGAAAATTTAAATTAAATCTTTAAACATTTTTTATAAAATTTATTATTTTTTGTGTTGGAGTTTTATTTATAAGAAATAATTTTTTAAAATTTTTCAAATTTTTAGTTGTAAAATTATTCTTTTTTTTTCCCAAAATATTTTCACAGTTTCTTTTAAACTGATTAAAATTATTGCTTGAAATCACAATTCCTAATTTTTTATTATTTGAAATTTTTGAATTATATATTGTATCAATTTCCCTCGGCATTTCTAAACTTGGTATTTTTCCAACATTAGCAAAAATATTAGCTGCTGATTGGAAGTTTGAAATTAATAAATCTGAATAATAAACTGCTTTATTTAAGCTATCATTAGTAATATTTCTAAAATTTTTAGGATATGTATTTATAATATCAAAAAACAATTGATCAGTTTTAAATGGATGTATCTTAAAAATGACTTTTATATTATTTTTAGTCATAAGAAAATTCATCACATTTTTTAATTGTTTTTGAAGTATTTTTAAATCTTTTGAATTAACCATACTAAAATAAGAGCTATAAGCAATTAATATTGTTTTGTTTGTTTTATTCTTTTTTTTTGTAACTTTAAAATTTTTTTGCCACTTACTTTCAAACATAGGAATCCCAAAACAATATATCCTTTTTTTATCGATAAATTTTGACCAATAATCTTTTTCTATCTTTGAATTTATAAACAAATAATCACCAGGTAATTTTTTTGATTTATGTCTGGTTTTACTAGTAACATAAATTGAAGGCGTACTTGGAAAATGTATTATTTTGGAATTTTCACTGGCCTTAAAAGCATTCAGCCAATAACTAAAGTTTCCAAATTCTGTCAATATAATATGAATTTTATTTTTAATTTTTAATTTTTTTTTTTAAAAATTCGATATCATGAATTTTTAAATTTAAGTTATTATTAATAAATTTTTTTGGGATTATTTTTCTAAAAATTTTAAAATGTATTTTATTTGTTAAATTATATACATAAGACGAAGCTTCTTTTTTTTTTATTATTGAATAGAAAAATTTATTATTTTTACAACTTAAAAATGCATTTTTTGTTAAGTAAAATACATGTAGTTGAAATTGATCTTTATTAATCTGATTTAGAATCGGCGCTATCCACTCCAATTCGGCCACACCCCTTCTTATAATAAGTAAAATAATTTTTTTTTTAACCATAATATTTATCTAAAATACTAAAGTTTAAAATTGAAAATAAAAAATGTGACTGAGAATTTGATAGTTTTTTATCACTATCTAGCAGATTTATTATTTTTTGTTTATCAAGAAATGAATTAATCTTTTTACTTTGAAATAAATTTTGTCTAAAAGATTTTGAACCTACATCAAAAATATTTTTTAAATCAGAATAAAATCCAACTTTATTTCGTGACCAGGAAATTTTATTGTCTATAAAACTTGTCGATATGTCTCTAAGCAAATATTTTCCAAAACCATTCTTTAAAAAATATTCATTCTTAGATTGAAATGAAATTTTATAAATATCTTTTGTTAATATAGGGGATCTATTTTAAATACCATGATACATTGAAATATTATCTGCAGGGTTTAATTGTGCGGGTAAAGATGAATAAAATATTTCATAGTATAAAAAATTTTTCAAATCATTTTTTATAAATTTTTTATTGAGAAACTTTTTGTAATTTTTTTTCTTTAAAAATTCTTCATTTTCGAGAAATGGTGTTAAATTACTATTTATTTTATTTGAATTTTTTAAAAAAAATTTAAAATCATTTAAATATTTTGATCTAATTAAAGGTCTTACTTTTGCATTCCATTCGGCATAATAATCTTTAAATAATTTTTTTTTATTTAAAATACTTTTTAAATAGTACAAATTGTGAATATAGTACCCTGCAAATAATTCATCCCCTCCCGCTCCACCAAGAACTACTTTAAATCCTTTTGATTTTATCTTTTTTATAATTTGACTGTACAACATCCAAGTTGCTGTTGGCATTATTGATGAAGTATTCTTAATAAATCTATCAAGATATTTAAGGCTATTTTCTTTTTTAAATTTTACATAATTGTGTTTAACATTTAATTTTCTTATCGCCCTGTTAATATTAATACTTTCATCATAATTAGTATCTTGGTTTTTAATTGAAAAACATTCAAATTTTTTATTAATAAATTTTTTTGAATAAGCTGCTATAATATTTGAATCTATTCCTCCACTTAAAAGGCAGGCAACAGGAAAATCTGATCTTATTGTTTTAGAAAAATCTTTACTAAGAATTTTTTCTAATTTAGATTTGGTTTTTTTATAATTTATTTTTTTTATTTCAATTTTTTTATTAAAATATTTAAAAAAACTAATCTTTTTATTTTTTTCAATTATTATACTTGTTCCAGGTTCTAATGAAAAAATATCTTTAAAAAATGTTTTATTTTCATTATAAAAAGTTTTGTAACCATAGCTTAATCCATCTTGTATCTTTTTATAATTAATACTTAATTTTTTACTTGATAATGCTCCAATATAATTAATGCTAGATCCAAAATAAAATTTTTTCTTCTCTTTTTTGTAAAATAATGGTTTTTCTCCAAATCTATCTCTCGATAAAATAGATAATTTAGTTTTTTTATTATAATAATAAAAAGCCCACATTCCTTCCAATTTATTTAGGCAATCTTTGCCATACAAATTTAAATATTTTAAAAGTACTTCTGTGTCTGATTTTGTTTTAAAATTGATTTTTTTTTTTAGTTTTTCTTTTAATTCTAAATAATTATAGATCATGCCATTGAAAACTAGTATGCCATTATCATCTTCAATTGGTTGGTTTGATCTTTTATTGGAATCAATAATAGCAAGTCTAGAATGAAGTAAGAGATGAGCTCTAGAATTTTCTTTTAATAACTCTGAATTAAAATCATCAGGACCTCTAAAGCCCATCAATTTTTCACATTTTTTTATTCTTTGATTTTTTGGAATAAAATTTATATCCCCAATATATCCTGCAATACCACACATAATCTTAATAAAAATTTATTTTACGACCTCTATTTTTTTGTTTTTAATCTCTATAATCTTTTCACAAACTCTCAAACTTTCTTTTTTGTGAGATATGAAAATTAGGGTTTTATTATCTAAGTTATGATCTAATGCATCTAAAAAAGACTCTTCAGTTTTTTTATCCAAATAACTAGTGGCTTCATCCAGAACTATTATTGGTGCCTTTTTATAGAAAGCTCTTGCAAGTCCAATTCTTTGTCTTTCACCAAAAGATATTCTAGACCCATTATCGCCCAATGTTTTAATCTTTTTACTGTTTATTTTTTTTAATACATCGCTTAATTGAGCTGATTCTATCGCTAATCCAAGATCATTTGTATCGAATTCTCTATAAGAGTCGTACAGAGTTATATTGTTATGTAGCGTGTCATCGAGTATTGCTACATTCTGAGGGACGTAAGAGAATAGTTTTAGCAAAGTACTTTGCTCAAATTCATTTATCCTTTTATCATCAATTAAAACATATCCTTTTTGAGGCTCAAGAAAACCCATAATTAAATTAATTAATGTTGTTTTTCCTTCTCCTGATTTACCAACTAAGCCAATTTTATCTCCTTTCTTAATAGTAAAATTTAAGTTTTCAAAGATGTTATCTTTTGAATAATTAAAAGTAAGATCCTGTAATTTTAAAGAGTTATTTAAATGTAAATGATCATCTCTAATTGTTACATCGCTTTCTAATTTGAAATAATCCTCAATTTTTTTAACAACAATTTTAGAAAATTTTATTCTTTGATAATTTATAGCCAAATTATTAACTGAAGGCAGTAATCTAAACATGCATGTAACATATAATGCTAATTGAATAATTATTTGATTTCCTAGCGATGGGAATAATAAAATAATAAAAGTAACCACAAATATTGCAAAAGATATTTCCAAAAAAGCTCTTGGTAGTTCTGAGTACATATTAGTTCTGATAGTAACCTTTTTTAAGTTAGTAAGTGAAATTTCTGCTTTATTTGTAAAATGATCATATAAATTTAGAATTTTAATTTCTCTGATAAAATCAATTGCCTCTTTAATATTTCTATAAAAAATTCCTGTAATATTTGTTCTCTTAACGCCCAAATCTTTTAATTTTTTAGAACTAAAAAATTTAATAATGATTGCCATTAAAGAAATAAACGTAAATATATAGAATGTGACTTTAAAATTATAGAAAGATAATAAAATTATAATAAACAAAAATATAATAATTTGAGATATAGAGTTCAACACAGGCCCAACATAGCTACCTGAAAAAACTCCTGCTTCTACATTTATATCTTTTGCAATTTTTGATGAATGATTTTCGTTAATAAATATTAAATTTTGTTTTAGATATGTTTTTAAAATTTTTATTTGAACCTTATTGGTTATTTTTGTCGAAAAATCAACTGTTACGTATTTATTAATTAAATAAAAAATATTTTTTAATAATATCGATGATATAAAAAATATAAGTAAGCTCTTAAGGTTTATTTCAAATGGAACAAATTTTTCAATATTATTTAATAGATTGCTTTCTTTTCCATTAATTAAAAAATCTAATATAGGTAAGATCATTCCTATTGAAAATACTTCAAAAAAATTCATAAAAACTGAAATCAAAATTAGTAAATGAAAATAAATTTTTTCTTTACTATCTAAAAATTTATATATTTTAAACATTTTCTAATTTTAACTTTAGTTCCAATTATTTTTTTTAGAGCTAAAAATTGAAAGCCTATTTTCATAGGAATTTACAAAATTATTAAATCTATAATTAATTTTTTTAACAAATTTTTCATCAATATTTTTAGCCCAGTACTCATAGAGTCTAATTGTGTGTATATTGTGATAACCACCAATCTTGTTCATAAATACTTTATAATTATCAAAAAGCCAATTTTCGTCCCAAAAAAAATGTTTCATAAAATAACATTCTAAAACTTCTTTTTTATTTATTTCAAATTTTTTTTTTTTTAAGTTAGATAAAATCTTTATATATTCTCTTTGATTTTTTGGATTTAAATTAAAATTGTAATTAATATGAGGATTATGCCTACTGGCATTGATAACAGGTATGCCAAGGTAAGCATATTCAATGCCCACTGATCCATAAACTGTCAAAACATAATTAATCCCACCTGATATTATTTGATGATGAGAGGTGTCATTAGGTATTTTTTTAATTTTTGGGTACTTTCTTATTAATTGATTTACAAATTTTTCTGTATATTTTTGGTACTTTTCATATTTATTTCCTAAATTTGGATGATTTTTTATATAAAAATCATAATCATTGGATTTCTCATTTGAAATTTTTCCTAAAAAATCTATCCACAAATAAAAATCAGGGAAAAAATTTTTTCCATTAACATGAATTGAGTCAAGAAAATCATGAGTGCAAATTAGAATTTTTATTTTTGAGTTTTTCTGCATTAAATTTCTTTTAATTTTTTTTCTAGAAAAAGAGCTCTTTTCTCTATTAAATAAACCAACATCCACTCCCGAGATACCACTTATCCTCAAATCTAAATTTTTTTTAGATATAGTTAGAGCTTGTTTTTTATTTTTAATTCTTAAAAAATCTTTTTTAAAAAATTTAAAATTTCCATACATTGTTTGAATTTTTTTATCTATTTTCATTACTGCCCTAGTATTTATTACATATCCAGGAATATTATTATGAACACTGATACGAAGAGGTAATCCAAACGAATAACATGAATGGACACCTATAGTCTGGGTCACTTTATTAATTTTAAAAAATTTTTCCCAATAAAAAAAAAGTTCTAAAAATTCTTTAAAGAAATTTTTAAAATCATTTTCCTGTATATCAAATGTTGGAACTAATCTTGATTTTAAATATGTGTCATACATCAGATCTCCAATCCAAATTTTATTAATTTGAAAATTCACAATATCTTGATTAAAAACCTCTTGTTTAAAAAAATTATCTCTTATATTAATTGCCTTAATTGTCATTTCTTTAGTAATTGCAGGTCTAATAAATTCTTCAACACCAAATGATTTATATATGCCTTTAAAACTTAAAGAGAGAAGTGACGATATTTTCCATTTTATTTTTTGAATAAAATTAACTTTTAATGGAGAAACTATTAAACAATAATTAAAATAAGCTACTATTTTTGATGAATTTTTTTTTTTAAAAAAATTTGCTAATAGTGCTTGACATAAATGTGATCCATGAAAATTATTATATTCAACTAAAATAATTCTTTTATTACTCTCTTTATAATTGAATAATTGCTTATTTTTTTTTATTAAAGATAAATTATTTATCATTTAAATTTTAATTGATTCATTTTTTTCCAATTGCAAACAAACCCTTAGATTTTCCTTTAAGAAAATCTGAGATGAATTTTGTATCACCTTTAAAAGGTAAAAGATAATAAGCTTTAAAAAATCTAAATTTTCCCTGGTACCATTTTTTTGATTTACATCTCAAATTTGGCATAGTCATTACTTCTTTAAATCCTTTTATCTCTAATAATTGCTGAAGTGATTCTGGTGTATATGGTTTGACATGTGTTACGTCATCAAAAAAACTATTTTTACAATATTTCCAATTAGGAGTAGATAAAAATAGTAATGAGTCTTTTTTTAACACTCTCATGCTTTCTTGCAAAAATATATCTGGATTCTTTAAGTGTTCTAATACAGCAAGGCTTATAATTAAATCAAATTGATTATCATCAAAATTGAATTTGTCTTTCTCAAAATCAAGATCTTCTATATCAAGAGAATGATATAAAATTCCATTTTTATCAAATATTTTTTCCAAAAATTTATCTCCAGCTCCAAGATCTAAAATTTTGAAGCCTTTTTTAAGGTCAACATTATAAAATTGTTTTAGAATATAAGAAATTGTATCAAATTCTCTTTTTGCAAAAGAATCTCTTTTTACATCGTTATTTTCCTTATTTAATTTGAAATGAAAATATTCTTTTTTAAGTGACATTTGTAAATCTTTATAATCTTTTATTTATTAACTTGTATTGTAATTTAGCCATTATAAGATCTTTTGGTTCATTAATATCAGTTGTTCTTATTCTATCAATCTTTAAAAAAGTTGTCTTCTTGCTAAAGTTTTTTTTATTGGACAAAATGGAAGATGTTTTAAAAAAATAAAAGGTTCCAGTATCATGATATAAATTTGGTAAATCTTGGGATCTAGTTTTTGAGTATTTTTTAAATAAAAAACTGATCCATTTTTTTCCATTTTGTTTAAAAGATCTGTAGGGATTATAATTATAATCTGTGACTGGAATAATACATTCTGCATTTGTTTTTTTGATTTTTCTTAATGCTCTAATTAAATCATCTTTTTTAGTTAAAACTGACGTTGGATAAAGACAACAATGATATTTTTCTTTCTCAGAAAAAATTTTCTTGATTGTATCAATTACCACGTCTGTAGAATTTACATAATCATTTGATAATTTTTTTGATCTTATAAAAGGAACTTCTGCACCATATTTTTTTGCTATTTTAGCAATTTTGTTATCATCAGTACTAACAACAATCCTTGAAAAAAGTTTACTTTTTTTTGCTAAAAGAATTGAGTAATAAATTATAGGTTTGCCATAAAAATTTATTATATTTTTATTTTTTATTCTTTTACTATTTCCTCTGGCTGGTATAATGCAAATTGTCATTTATTAATATTGTATAGTCTTAAAATAATTCTTATTTAGTTGAAAAGATTTTCTTAAAGTTTTTAAAGTTCTAGTCCTTGTTTTTAGATTAAATTTAGGAGATATAGATGTAAACCCAAATAGCTCTTTTTGTTGATCATTTAATAAACCAAATATTTTTGGACCACATTTTGCCCAGTCTGTTGAAGGTTTGATCCACCATCTTTTATAATGACATAAAATTCCCCATCTTTTTTTTGAATTTGTATTTTTTCCAATTTGATGCCAGGTTTGACCTAAAAAAAAAATAATAGAGCCTTTTTTTGCTTCTCCATGAACAAATTTTTTTTTTATTTCTTTTTTATATTTTTTATTATTCTGAATTTTTGTTGTGGATAAATGACTCTTTGGCCAAATTTTTGTAGCTCCATTTTCTTTTGTAAAATCATTCAAACAATAGCAAATTACTACATCTGAAGTATTTTCAGGAAATTTGCAGGGTAAATGTGAGTCTATATGTACTAAGGTTTTGTAATTAGATCTAACGTTTATGCTGCCACTTGCTTGGCAATTATCTAAGATGAAAGTTTCCTTAAAGATATTTTTTAAGACATTCAAGATTAATTTTTTATCTAACAGCTTTAGATAAGTTTTTGGATCTCTTAATGGTAAATCTCTTATAATTAGTTGGCCATTTTTAGAATTTTCATCAACAAATTTCTTATTTTTTGACAAACTATTATTTAATTTTTCAAGTTTATGTATTAATGATTCACATTCTTTTTCTTTGATAAAATTGTTAACTATACAAAATCCATCTCTATGAAGTTTTTTTATAATATTTTTTACTAAAGTTTCAATTTTTTTCATTTTTTAAAAAAGTATTTTTGATAAATTTGCTCCTGAGTAAATTCCCAGTCTTTTTTATCTAAAGAAAGATATATAGCATCACTAACTTGTTTTGCTAAGATAATATTTTTTGAATAATCATTAAACTTAATTTCTTTAAAACCAAATTTTTTATGTAACTTAACGACCTCTAAATTGTGACCTAAAACGTAACAATATAATTTTTTTAATTTAAAAATATCAAAAAAGTGGTTTATTGCTAAAAATTCGACAGATGCTCCAAGACCAACAATATTTTTTTTTTCTGAAATATAAAATGACCATTCACCCAAAAGTAATTTTTTGTTGAATTCTTTAAAACCTATTCCTCCAACTAATTCTCTGTTGTATTTTATTGCGTAAAAAAAGTTAGATTTAGATGTATTAAATTTTTTATACCATTTTATATGATTCTTTTCTGAAATAATTTTAGTATTTACCATATTATTTCTTATTTTTTTTTCATTTCGTATTAATCTAATTTCCAAAATTTCTTTGTTGCTAAGATAATTAATATTATTTAATTCTATTTTATCTATTACTTTATTTAATTTCATCATTTTCAATTATTTTTTTTATTATTTTAGAATTATTAAAAATTGGATTCCATTTTAATGTCTTTTTTGTAAAGTTATTTGAGATTTTTAAATTAATAGGATTATGGTTTTGATTGCCCGTATTTTTTATCATTTTAATAATTAGTTTTTTTTTAAACTTTTGTTTAAAAATTTTTGCAATTTCAATCAAACTTATTGATTTGCTATTATTAAAAATATCTAAAATTCTAAATTTTCTACTTGTTTGAAACATACTTTTTTCAAATGCTAATAAAAGGTCGTTTATATAAATAAAATTAAATTTTAAGTTTGGATTTATTAAATGAATTATTCCATTTTTTACAGCACAAGATTTGATCTTAAATATTAAATTATTTTTATTATTCGATATAACCCTGGGAAATCTAAATATATCTACCGCAATTTTATGATCTTTAAAATAATTATAAAGAATTTTTTCAGAAAATAACTTTGAAATTCCATATAAATTTTTAGGAGTTAACTCAGTTTTTGTAATATAATTGTTTTTATCATTGTCTCCATAAACATGTTCTGTTGAAGTAAAAATAATTTTTTTTACATTAATCTTCTTTACCATTTTTAAAAAGTTCATAAGAGTTTCAGAATTTATTTGAATATATTTTTTTAAATATCTTAGGTCCAAGCTTAAAGGGCCACCAGTTATTCCAACTAAAAAAATTATAACGTCAATTTTTATTGGAATCTTTTGAAATCTATTTTGTTTCAAAAAATCAAATTTTATGAATTTGACATTTTTTATCTTATCTTTTTTTTTAAATTTTTTATCTAATACAAAAAAATTGATTTTTTTCTCTTTAAGATGCTGAATTAAATGATTTCCTAACTCTCCACCACCTCCAGCAATTAGTACATTTTTAATTTTCATTATTAAAATTTATTATTTTTTGTTTTAAACTAATTTTTTTTAAGTTTTTAAACTGTTTAAAAATTTTTTTTGAGGAAAAATTATTCATTTTTCTCTTTTTTTTAATCTTTTTTTTTGTCAAAATTTTGTAAAATTCGTCTAACAATGTTTGTTTTATATTGGTTAAATTATAAATACCTTTAGCTTTTTTATAAGTTTTACTTATTAAATACGAAATGTCCTCTGTATGAATTAAATTTAGATTCAGTCCTTTATTATAAATTTTTATTTTTTTTCCTTTTCTATAATTTAATAATATTTTTTTTACCAGTCGCTTATTTTGCATTTTCCTTCCAAAAACATAACCAATTCTATAGCATAAAAAATCTATATTATTTTTATGACAATAAACTTGTAAAAGTTTTTCTTGTATAAATTTAGATAATGAATAAAAATTTTCAGGATATAATTCGCTATTCTCATTAAATAATTTTTTTTTTCCAGAGCCATAAACAGAACAAGATGAGGCTAAAATAATTTTTTTAATGGGTATCTTAATATCTTCCAATAAGTGCGCTAATCCAAAAATATTTGTTTTTTTACACTTTTCCCAACTTGTGTTTTGTTCATTTAATGGAACAAAACTTGAAAAATAAAATAAATAATCAATCTTTTTAAGATTCAGATTATTAAAGATTTTCTTATTTCTTTTATTTAAATCAAAATGAATAAATTTTTTTTTTTCATTTTTTCTAGAAAATAAAAACATCTTATTTTTTAAATTTAACTCTTTTAATAAATTTTGAGCTGTAAAGCTTGTATGACCAAAAAAAAATATGTTCATACTAATTTTTTTATACTAAATTGTCTTAAATGAACACTTACATATTTATTCCTGACACAAATAATAAAGCTGGATTAGGTCATTTTTTTAGATGTCTCAAATATTCTGATTTTATTATAAAACCACACAAAATAATTTTTTTAATTAAAAAAAATTTTGATAAAAAATTTTTAAAAAAAAATAATTATAATAAAATTGAAATAAAATATATTTTTTATGAAAATCTGAAACAAACTTTAATTGCTTCCAAAGATAAAAATAAAAATATAATAACCTTTTTAGATAGTTATAACTTAAAACTTCAAAATTTAAATTTCAAAATTATATCAAAAAAACATATTAATATTTTAGATTTCAAAATGAATTTTAAATCTGACTATACGATAGATCATACATTTAAAAGAAAAATTGGGTATCATAAAAATAAAAATTCAAGATTCCTTTTAGGAATAAAATATTTTCCTATTCTCAATAGATTATCATTTTTAAAAAGAGAAATTATTTTAATAAATTTTGGATCGGTAAAAGATAAACTACTTATAAATCAATCATTGACCTTTTTAAGAAAACTAAATCTCAATGAAGTTTATAAGATTGTAATAATAAGCACCAATTCTTCCCAAAAAGATTTTGCAAATATCAAAATTAAAAATAGAATTTTTTTCTATAAATTTGTTTCTGATATCAGTAAGTTTTATAGAAGAACCTTTTTTTCATTTGGTGCATGTGGAATTTCTTTATACGAAAAATGTTTCTACAATATCCCAAGTATTTCAAAAAGTTTGGCTAAAAATCAATATTTTAACTTCAAAAATTTTAATGCAAATGGTTGTATTTTAGAATTTGATAGAGTAACTAAATTAAATATAAAACGAATTGAAGAAAAACAAAAGTTTTTTAATAATATATTTAAAACTGAAGCATGTATTAAAAAAAAATTTAATTATAAAAAAAACAAAAAAAACCTAAATGCCCTTTTTAAAAAAATAAATGAAAATTAATATTCAAAAATATTTTAAATATAAAAATAATTTGAAGCCTTTAATTATAGCTGAAATATCGGCAAACCATTGTGGTAGTAAATCTCTATTTTTAAAAACAATTAAATCAGCTGCTAAAAATGGTGCAGACTTAATAAAAATTCAAACTTATGAGCCAGAGGATATAACAATTGACAAGTCTTTTGATTTACCAAATTGGAATAAAAAAAAAATATGGAAACTTTATTCAAAAGCCCAGACACCTTATAAATGGCATCACGATGCCTTTAAACTTGCTAAAAAATTAAATATTGAGTTGTTTAGTACACCTTTTAGTAAAAGAGCAGTAGATTTTTTACTAAAAAAGAAAGTCAAATTATTTAAAATTTCATCTTTTGAGATAAATGACTTTAATTTAGTAAAAAAAATTGCCAGTACAAAAAAACCAATTATATTATCTACGGGAATGGCTTCTCTCAATGAGATTAGAGAATGCGTAAATATAATTAAAAAATTTCATAACAAAATTATTCTACTCCATTGCGTATCAGGATATCCAACTCCAGATCATGAGGCTAATTTAATGAGAATTTCATCTTTAAAAAAATACTTCAAAAATATCAATATAGGTTTATCTGATCATTCTGACGACATTTTATCATCAATAAGTTCGATTCCCTTAGGTGCAAAGGTAATTGAAAAACATTTTATCTTATCTAAAAAATTAAAATCTTTTGATAGAAATTTTTCGATTACTCCACAACAGTTAAAAATATTATCGACTTACACAAAAAAAATTTTTTTAAACTTAGGAGATGGAAAGTTTAAAATTCAAAAAAAAGAGCAAATTTCAATAAAATTTAGAAGGTCTATTTTTTCTATTAAAAATATAAAAAAAGGAGAAAAACTAAGTCAAGATAATATATCTACTTTTAGACCAGCTATTGGACTAAGTGCTAAATATTATTTTCAAATTTTAGGAAAAAAGGCAAAAAAAGATATAGAAGCGAACACGCCTATTTATTCCTCCTTTATTAAATAATAATTGAACAAAATCTAATAAAAATTTTTTTCAGTGCATAAATCAAGCCAATTGAGCTATTAGTACTGGTCAGCTACACGCATTACTGCGCTTCCACATCCAGCCT
>MDSY01010050.1_pt1 | contig 23956 bp, 20 predicted proteins | sample 811131 | NCBI WGS metagenome assembly MDSY01 (sample SAMN05326643, study PRJNA326480) | marine metagenome | isolation source: seawater | place: Atlantic Ocean: South West | collected 2010 | reverse complement strand
TTAAGCGGCCCGGCGTCGCCACCACCACGGCGCACCCCCCCCCTGGGTCATCAACTTCCGTTGCTCAAACTTCGGCGCGCCTCCGTACACACAAACCGTCCGTACGCCGCAGCACTGGCCGGCCTCGTCGAACACCTTGGCGGTCTGCTGCGCGAGCTCTCTGGTCGGAGCCAACACCAAAACCATTGGGCGTCCTGGTTTAATGGTGTCCTTCCCTCTTGCCAGGATTTGTGTTAAAGCAGGTAACCCGAACGCCATGGTCTTCCCCGAGCCGGTAGCTGCGATACCCACCATGTCATGCCCTGAAAGCACCACAGGCCAGGATTGCGATTGAATCGGCGAGGGTTTCTGGAAGTTCGCGGTGGCTTTCAGCACATCCTTGGGGAAACCCGCCTCCGCGAACGACGCAAGCGGCGTGAAAGTCTCACCCGGGGGGGCGGCTTCCAACGTGATGCCCAGCTGTTCACGTCGTTGTTCCACTTCTGACGTGCTCATGGAACTGATACTCCCGGCGGCTTTGTAGAACTCCCTCGGGAACGCGGGGGAGGAAGACGCGAGGTCCCTGTCACCCACGTTGGCGAGCTTACTCCCATCGTTCACGGCGTGCGAAATGCTCCCTTTCGGTTTCTTAGATTTGCCCCCATCCTCATTACCACCCCGCTCTCGCTTCTCCTTCTTTTCCTTCTTCTCCTTCTTCTCCTTCTTCTCTTTCTTCTCCTTTCCCATGGTGCGTAGTGGGGGGTGTATTCTAGTCGGCGGAAAGCGCGACGAGAAGTGGACGCGATTTGGGGAAAGTCGGTTCGTCGGCGGCGGCGGAGAGATCGACTAGTTGGTACCGAAGAATGACTCGCGTTTAGACCGTCATTTCAGGGGTTATTTTTGGAGCTCATATTTTCACATCAAAGCCACTGCTTCTCACCTCTACTCTCTCCCCCCAACTACGCCACGTACTGGAACGTCGCAACGGACTTATCGTCCGACACCGAAGCGAGCAGTCCGTTGTTGCTGTTAAACGCCACACCCCAGACGGCTTCTTTTTGAGAAGAGCTGGTTTGCGCGCATTTCCGTTCGCGCAGGTCCCACAATTTGACGGTTGAATCCGCGCCGCACGTAGCGATACCTAAGCCATCGGCACTGGCACTCACTCCAAGCACCCAGCCTTCGTGCCCCGGCAGCGCGTCCAGCAGCGATTTATTATGCGCGTCGTACACGTGCACGTGCCCGTCGTCGCTCGCAGTGAACAGGGTTTTGCCGTCGGGAGAAAAAGTTAATCCCCGCACGCACGTGTTGTGCCCTTCCAATTGATGCAGAAACTTGGAAGACCCAACGTCGAACACGGCGACGGTTCCGTCTGCAGCACCGCACGCCACTCTTTGACCGTCAGGACTCACAGCGACGCTCTGCGCGAAGCAACCGTTTTGAGAATCGCTTGAGTTATTCGTGGTGGGCAACTCAATTGCAGAAATTTCGGATCCACAGGCATCTCCCTCCGACACGTCGTAAACCTTGACGCTCTTCGCCGCGCCGCTCGCCACCGCGAGTTTCGATGACCCGATGAACCCCACCTGCCAGTTCTCCGCGGGGGGGAGGGAAATAATAGCACGAGTGTCGTGCGTATCGGATCGTATGTTCCAGATGCGGATGTGCGAGTCCAACGCGGAGCTCGCTACTAGCTGGCCATCCGGAGACGCGGCGAGGGACACCACGCCGAGGGTGTGGCCTATTGAATTGTTAGGGTTAGGGTTAGGGCTGTTAGGGTTTTTTAGGGTTGTGAGGTTCAGGGTTGTAACACGATCCCTCGAGTCGATCGAGAAGGGTACGTATGAGGTGACTCAGAGCTCGTCGTGTCATTCATCTTAAACGATGAGAAAACCCGCGCTTTTGCTCGATCGATTGATCGGTTAGGGATGCCTTCCCTTACGCGTGAACCGCGGTGTCTTTGTGTATAGAGACGTGTGCTGTGTTTCCAGGTGGTCGGAGAGTATACCCTGAACCCTAAACCCTAATTTGTCGGAACCTACCTGTGTACGAGTGTACCAACTCCAGCCCGTCGTCGGTGGCTTTCCAGGATTTCACCCCTTCATCTACGGATCCAGTTAAAAGAAGATCATCCCCCCCCTCCGTTTGTGACCACGTCACAGCCCAAACCCCATCGTCGTGCGCATCTGACACGTGCGCCAAAGGGGAGACCTTCATCAGCCGTCACGAGTGCGTTGACTGTGAAACCCCGGCCCTGTGCGACGATCTCTGATTGCCTTTTTCTTGGAATTCTTGAAAAAACAGCAGTCACCTCCAAAAACTCCTTGTCAACTTTTGTCGTGGCTTGCACGCAATTGCCAGACGCGACGCGCACGCCGGCGTACGCACTGTACATTTTTGTTGTTTCGTTGGCGCACATCTTCCCCGTCCGATGCGTGGCCACGCAGTTTAAGCACTAGGCTTCAACCAACCGCGCTGGAAGGTCGTGGAGTCTTCCGAGGACCTCGGTGTCGTTGAATCTGGTCGTCACTTCCGGGAGCCCGTGATGGACATAGCCACTGCGCCCAAAACGGGTGACGACGTCGGCCTGGTGACGACATCGCGCTCGCACGCGGACGTGGAGTGGCTCGTGGAGTATCAGGGCGGGGATCGAGTGTTTGTGAAACTACACAACTCCGATTTACCCGCGCTGTGGCCTGCGTTGACGGTTCCGCAATCGCAGCTCATTCCGATGCACGTGTATAATAAAGAGTCTCTGCACAACACGCACATGTGCGTTATGCTGTTGGGTTTAACCGACCGTGCGCGGTACACCGAGAAGAACTGCTTCACGTACGTGCGTAATTCCGATGTTTGGCAGTACGACGGGTACAATCAGCAATACACCAAGCTCTACGATGTGCTTCAATTGTTCGTGCAGAATCTTTTGCACTTCGCGCGCGCAAGCGACGACGTGTTCTTGTGCGCCGATGGAATTGACGCGGCGCGGCGGTTCGTCGCGCCTCTGCGCCCCACGAAGTTTTCAAAGCTCCCGGACGTGACGACGCAAGCCGTACTTTCCGACCTGGCGAACAACCTTAACGGACAACTGTGGAAAATGCTGAGCTCCTTCGCCGGCGCAGAAGTATTGCGGGAATTGCGAGGTCTTCCCGGAGGCGCAAAGGCTTTTCTGGCGAGCAGAAAAATACTAGTTCCAGGCGACGCGGGTGATTTTCTGGGCCAGAGGGACGACAACGACCCGGCGCTGCTCATGGGCGCGGTGGTGCGTCTGATGGTGGAGCGAGCGCGAACTGCGGTAAACGCGTGCCTCCCCGCCGCTGCAATCGCGCAGGTGCAACGACAAATGAATGACGCCGCGCAACTCGCCAGTAATCCTCCGCAACTTTTAGGCCAAGACGTACCCGCGCTGGTTTTGGCACTCCTCTCTCCGGTAATGTTCCCGGCGTCAGCACTGCCACCTGCGTACCTTTCGCCCGCGCTAACGACCGCGGCGACGACGGCGGCAGCGGCAGAAATGCTTAGCAACGCCTCAAAGCTCGTGTCCGACGCGATGTCGAGGTTGTTACCGGCGCAAACGCAGGTACCCCCGCAAACAGCCAACCCACCCGGTCCTCCCGGTCCGTTCTTCGAGCACATCGGCGTAGGGTACGACCTCCTTGCTGTGAGTATGGTCCCTCCGCAGCGAACACCAGCGGTGGTGACGCCTATGGGCAACCAGTCAGGTGCGACGCCGGCGCGATCGGCTCGGATCGCGACGCTCAAAGCGCGATCCGCGGAACTTGTTCACGCTGCGGAATCTCCCGGTGTGCAACCTGCGACCCGCGGGGTCAAAAGTGTCGCCAAGAAGCAACGTATTTACTCCTTGAACGCACCGGACGATAAGGGTACTCCTGAAAAGGGCTCAACCAAGAAACGACGTGTCGCCGAGCCCGTTGCTGCAATCGCCGAGCCTCCCGCAGAGCCGGAAAAACGAGGAAGAGAAGGTCGTCTGCCCGAAGTTGTCGAAAGACCGGTGGTTGACAGCAAGGAAGCGCAGAAACGTTTGAGAAACGCGCTTGAACGGGTGCAAACAGCACAGATTGGCTTGGCAAATGCAACTATGGATAAAAGCAAGTCGGCGTACTACAAAGACAAACTGCAGGTGGAGACGCATTCTTTGGAAATGGTGGAGGCTGACATCGCGAGGCTGGAAAAACAGGTCCCAGAACAACCTGGGGTCAGGAAACATGTGCCCCTTTGGAATTTTCGTCTGCATTCCCCTGCTGTGCTCCCTACGGCTTATTTACGGGAAGCGAGGCAACGACGCGATAACGCCCTGGAAAGGGTACGACGCTCAGAGGTCAAGCTGGCAGAGGCAAAGGGGGCGCCGAACGACGGCGGCGGCGCATCTGCGAACCAGGATTTGGTGGAGCATTACACAAAGAAAGTGCAACTTGATAACGAGGCTTTGAAAGCCGCCAGGGCTGAATTCGCCAGGTTCGAGAGGGAAGAAGCGAACGATGATGACGTTTCTGCGTTCCCGCTCGCCGCTCGCCGCCCGGTTGGCACACAGAACGGCCAACGTGTCGAAGGCACTCCACGCGAAACCCCGTACGTCTCGCCTCCCACGCCGTGGTCTGGAAAGCCAGCTCCGACGGTTGAGGGACGACGCATGCGAAACATTTCCGAGATCAACTCTGATCCGAAGTCGGCGGCAAATAGGGGAGGACCTACGATTCATGGAATGGATTTCCAAGAGACGGAAGTTCCTCGATTGATGTCCGCCATAAATGACGACCCGAAGTCGGCGGCGACCGGCGGAGGACCCGCGACTGCGTTGCTGCGACGCGTTCTTTCCGGAAAGGATGAGGAGGCACCGGAAAGTCGAGGAGCGCCGCGGGAAAGTCGAGGACCGGCTACTCGAGGAAAGGAAACGGAAACACAGATTTATGTGACTAAAAGACCCACCACGCGTTCCGAGATACGCAATCCCAACGGTGTTTCAAAAACTCGATCCGGGATGCGTCGAAAAATCGTAGCCGTGAGTGAAAAAGCGCCGGCGCAAAATGTGGTCGACGACGACGAAAGTGACGACGATAAAAGCGCTTCAAAACCTGAAACGGCTAAAACGGCTGAACCTGCTGAACCTGAAGAGTACGTCACCAGGATCCCGTTCGAGAAGGCGAAGAAGTTTTTGAAAAACGTGAAGAAGCGAACTCCGGGAGACGCGTTCATCATGGCCCCGGCGCCCGTGTCGGTGTTGATGCAATTCCTGACCCCGTCCGACGCCGACGACCGGGTAAAGGACAAGGTCTCCAAAGACATGCACTACAAGTGCTCCTGTTTCCCACCCGACCGTGAAAACTTAACAGACTTTTCAATCGTCAAGTTCGGGAAAGACAACGCGCCTGTTGAGTCCCACTACGCGCAAATTGCTCAAGGCGTGACGCCCGAGCGGTTGCTTCGATTGTCAGGCAAGGTTTGCGGGATCAAAAACGTCGGCTCTAAAAAAGCTTTGAGTAGCTCTTTAACCCAGTTCAGTACCGACGACGCGTCCGATGTGGAGTCCACGCGGTTCGTGGGAACGTTCGTGGAACAAGGGGGGGTTGTGCTGAGGCATGTGTGGAGGGACGGTATTGCCGCAAACGTTGGAGTGGAAAGTGGTCGAGGGCGAGAAAAGAGACACGTCACTTTGCTCGGCACCGGGCCCTCACAACCCTCTTCTTTTTCCCCGAAACCGTGTCGCAAAGGAATCGTAAATGATAAAACAGCTACAAGCAAACCGTCCCTACCCCCGGCTGACACGTGGACTACGTGGAGCGGCCGCAAGACCACCAAAATTTACAACACCAGCAACTCGTATTCCAGTCAGGATAAAAAAGAAAAGAAGACAATCGGCCCTGACCGGGACATCACGAACTGGCTCACGCAAATAAGAGGCGTGCACAAAGGCGAATCGGTTTCCGCAACATGTGCGTACGTCACGCAGCGGTTAGTGCCTATGCTCAAACAGTCTTCGCCAATTAAACCTTCCCGTTTACCCAAAGACGAGAGTGGAAACCCAGTGGCAGAGTTTTCCGAGGCGAAGGATAGGGAAACGCGAAACGCGGAGTACTACGACTCGGATGACGAAACGGTCGGTTTGGAGGCGTTACTTCCCGCGGTAACGGTCGAAACGACGTTATATTCAAACCCTAAGACATTGCTAAACAACGCCATCGAGGTTTCGTATTTGGGGGTCAAGGCGGTGGCTGGAAGCGGGGGTGCGTTGTTCGCGGCGTTTGGCGCCGCTGAGAGGTTAAATTTCAAAAGAACTCCTAAATTTGACGCCGGTACCAGTGAGCAATTAGTCTCAACTGAGCAGGAGCAAACCTTCTACTCCACCACCCTTCCCATTGACGACGTGTTCGACATGGTGAGGCAGGGCGGCGAGATGATGCGGGATATGAGTTTGAGTGAACGGGAAAAGTTTTCGCTGCTTCACAACCGGAGCGGGATGCCGATTCGGTTCCGGTATTTACAATTTGACGTGAATAAGTGTTCCGTCAAGACTAAACCGGTACGAAAAGACCCAAGAAGCGCGCACCACGTAAACGACCTTAGCAACCTGCACCCTTGGGACCCCCGAGGGATCGTTGACCGACCGGGGAACGTAGTGAAGGTACTGGGCAAGGTAATGGCGGAGACTCTTTGCGAAGACGATGACTCAAGGGTAACTCAAGAAAACTCTGAAAAAACCAAAGATGTCCAAAAAACGAGCCTTCGTTTCTACGCCGCCGGCTCCGTCGTGCCGTTGAAAGTCAACCGCCCGTTCGCGTTCTCAGAGGTAACCTACTGCGTCGCGGATAAGTCCACCAGGAACGACACCCGAGTCGCGGGTAAAGGCAAGCGGGACAAAACCCGCAAAAGCGTCCGGGCGTACCAAACCGTTACGCACAGTAAAAAGGTTTCCGAAAACGCCGGGTTCATCTGGTACACCGTGAACAGGCGGGACGTGCCTAAATTGTTACAGTACATCGAGGAGATGGGAGGGCGCCCTGAAGGCGAATCCCTAAATAGTTCTTCAATCCTACCGTCAACCCTCGACTCGGGGGTTACATGGCTGGACCCCGCCGGCATCGCGAAGTGGAACTCCACGCGTTCGAACCGGGAGAAAATCACCGTGCACAGGCACGTGCAGCGGTGCGGCGCTCACTTCGCACGGGCGCCGGGTGCGGCGCGGTGGGGATTTTGCAGCGGCGGGTGCTGGCTGTTGGAGTCGCCGTTCGCGTTCGCCGAGGACTGGGTGCAAGTGGCCAAGGAAGCGGATTCGTTGGAGGGGGAAGGGAAAGGTGAATGTGAAGAAAGTGAAAGAGACGCGAACGAGTTTGGCCGCGTTCCTAGATTTTCTAACCTAGACGACGCGATGAAAAAGAAACTCGCCCCAGCGGAACTGCTCGCCAGTCTCGTGAGTCTTTCCGAGCAGAAGGAGGTTGAGAAAGAGAAGGAGAAGGAGGTGGAGGTGGAGGTGGAGGTAGAAAAGGCGAAGGATGTGGAGATGGTAGAAATGCCGCCGAGGAATGATCCCTCGGAGGACGAGGAGGAAGAAAAATCCCAGCCGGCGTTTGTCAAGGAGGAGGTTTACTTGGAGGGCATCGATTTGAACGACACGGGAGACGGCGAATACGCGCCGAAAACATGTCCCAGGATCATGCAAGAACCCGAGGATAACATCATGAATTGGGGACATGATGATTGAGTGCTCTATGAGTAGTCTGTACCTTGTACGACATTGAATGAATGTATGTGATTGATTTTTTTGTCTTTTTATGTTTTTCAATCTCTTCACTTTCCACTCCCCACGCCCACCCCTTCCCTCACCTCGATCATCTCACACACCGGTGTTGTGATTGGTACTACGGTAACCGGTACCGTTGCGTTCTGTACGATATCGTGAGAAAGGGATCCCAGACCGACGGCTTTTAGGAGCGAGTTTTGGAACGCGCCCAATCCGCGGGTGCCGCAGATTATGGAATCCGCTTTTTTCGAAGCCCGCAGCACGGCGCTCGCGGTCGATTCGTTCTTCCTGGGGTGCACGATCACCTTTTCGATTCTTGTTTCGGGTAATTTACAGTTCAGGAGCTGTACCTTATGGTGGTCTAAAATTCGGTCGCCTTCGTCCTGGGGAGAAGAATAGGGAGTTGAATTTGGATCAGCGCGTCAACCCGTATAATATTTCTCGTCGCTCTTGAAAGACAGTTCAAGCGCACTTGAAAGGTCGTCCCTTCCTGTGGAAAAGTAACTCACCGGAGGTTTGTCGTGCACCGCAGTTACGAGCATGACGTCCGTGTTCTTGTCGAACACGTGTTGCGCGCCGTAACGACACGCCCGCATGCTTCCGGGGCTTGCGTCCACCAAAACGGCGACGCGTCTGCGGCGCGCCATCGGGAGTGACGGAGAGAAGGAGTGGCGTGGCAAGTCTCGTCAAACTCGGTTCTTGGAACGGTTGACGAGACGCGATCTCACAGAATCGTTTTGCGTCGGCAAAAGTGAAAAATCCCACTTGCGAGAAACTATTTTTTTTCTCCCGCCATCTCGACGACGATTCGTGGTTCATTACACCGCCAGAACGTCAGTCAAACGACCACGCGTAGATGGGTTAATTGACTCAAAAAATAAACCGTCGCATCACTTTTTGCAGTCGGGGAGATATTTTCAAGTTTTAACAGCGAAACTCGTCAGCACGCGGTTCGAAAAAGAGCGTCGCCGCGGCATTGGTGTCAGACCTCGCGACGCCCCCTGGTGTACGCAAGTCGCAAAAACACACGCGCACGACACCGTACGTGTGTTGCTCGTAGTCCACAGTCGTCGCGTCACCACACCGCACGCGCATCACCAGGCGACACACACGCACCCGGTCGTTGGCGCAAACATCGCGGTTCACAACAAACGAACGACCTTTTTCGCGCGCCAGCCTGTCCCATGGTGTCCGGCGCTGACCCTCGACGCACGAAAAGCGAGGCGCGAGTCGCTGATGCAGGAGGTACGTGAGCGGCGAACGAGATAGACCTCCACCTGCACACGCAATGGACCTCCCCACCTATCAGTTCTCCTGTCCTCTCACAGCTAAATAACAAGCACGTCGCACGTCTTGTCTTTTGCACCTTTTTCCACAGGTTGGACGCGATTCTCCAACTGAGATGACGCGCTGAGGTGACGTGCGCTGACCCCTACCCCACATCAACCCACCCTATCACTCTCCGCAGAAGAAGAGGCGTGCTGGATCTGTTTGGATGACGCCCCGGAAGACTTACTCAGGCCGTGCCTTTGTCCGCGCTGGGTACGTAGTCAAGCCCTCACTTCCTCATTCACTCCCTTTTCGGCGGTTGACGCTTTTCAGTGTGCGAAGACGGCTAGCTTTTTGGCGTTCAACATTGACACTTTTTTTGCGATTTCGCGATTCTTGGATAACTGCCGATGACTAACTGCCCATACAACTATATACTCACGCGACTAACATATCACCCTCCCTCCCGTAACCCAGGTCCACGCGCGTTGCATGGCGCGGTGGCAGCTTCAATGCTCTGGTAAATCGGAAGAGGACCACTGTAAGTTTTGCCAATCCGAGTTGCCAAACTGGCGCGGCGCGCTTTTCAAGGATATGATCGATTCTTCTGATGATGACGAGAACAACGTAGGGGCAAACAGTCAGGACAACACTGTTTTTTATGTCGATGGCGTGACGCACACTTTCCCTGTTGATACAATGGGTGTTACGGGTGGTGGTTCTAACACACACTCGTTTCCTGTTGACACTATAGGCGTTACGGGAAGCGGCGCGGGGGCTGGTGACGGTGACGTGCAAAGACGCTCTGACACTTCCGGAGTCACTAACGCCGATGGAGCGGGCGGCGGCTCTACCCGCTCTACTCAAGCCACCACCACTCCTTCCAACTCGCGACGCTCCTCAAACTCGCGTCAGTCCCTGGACGAGAAGGACGTCAAGGGGGACATTATCGTTAAGTTCAACGATATGAGCTTCCGGTGCAAAGTCCGGACGGGACAAGAAGGGCTTGAAGATTTCATGGCGCAAATCAGGGAGAAGTGTGGAATCCCCGAGGAGAAGATGCAGTGTCTGAACTTGACGTACCGGTGCAAGGACCCGAATACTGGGAGCCAGATGACGTTACAGGGGGTTAATGAATCAGCTTTTGACGCGGCTGTGTTGTGCAGTGCAGCTCAAGACAAGATTAAGCAACGACGCAAAGCGCAGCAAGGAGGGGGGTGTTTGGGATCCGGGTGCGATGGGAAGTCGTCGAGCGGGGATAAGACTCCTGTTTCTACCGCAAGTAACAGGTCTCCCACTACCCGCCAAAAATCATCTGACGCTCCTGGTTCGCCCGATGGCAAGTCCGCCCGGCTTGGGGACGACATGGCTTCTGACGCTACCACGGAAAGGGCGAACAGGCGGCACAGCGTGGACCGAGTTTGGGGCGGGTCAGGCGGGAGCAGCGGGAGTGACCAAGAGATGTACAACGGGGGTTCAGGTTCCGGGTTGAGTTCAGACGGGGACGATTTACATGTAAACTCGCCTGATGCCTCCCCCCCTAACACTGAACGAGGCGTGCGGTCGTTCAAACGAGGCGCGAGACGACTATCCGCCCCCCTCCCGTCCACCGCGTCGTTTGAAGACCAAACGCAAACGCAAAACCGAAAAGCCCGCCGGCCGTGGCCCTCGTTCATGCGCGCGTTTTCCTCAAAGTAAGTAATACCAAGAACCGTCACTTATTAACCGCATTCGCAAATGTAATACTGATACACTATATACGAAGTAACGACTATATACTGGTAAGTAGTCACACTATATACCGGAAAAGTCGCACTATATACTGAAACCTCACCTTAAATTAATTCAAAAACGAGTCTAGCTGAGACGCGGCATCGCTAGCGTCGGCGGGCGGCGCCCTGAACCCCGTGGCCTTCGCTAACTCCGCCAACTCCCTCTCGCCCTCAATTCTCGTGCCATCCGGAAGAATCCAAGTAGGAAACCCGGTTATCTCCACCGCTTTGCATGACGTAGCTAATTCTCGTCCCCGCTCCCACCCGTCCGGGAAGCACTCCACGTACGGGATCTCCGCCCCATTGCCGAAAATCTCCTTTTGATCCTCGCAGTGCGAACACCAAAATGCTCCATACATTTTCGCTCCTTTTTCTTGTAAGTAGATTGCTAATTCTCGCGAGTACGCCGTGGATTTGTTATCGATAACAGGAGCTGCATAACTCAGCTGTAAGTTGGCCATGTTGGCTTTGGCGTCCTCCTTCGCGGCGCTTGAACCTATTGCAAGGTAGGAAGTTAACACCACCACAGCGTAGATTGCGATTGCCGCGGGGGCGGTGCTCGCCGCTTGTTTGGGAGATAATCCGCTCCATCCAATCGCGAAAATAGAGAAACTCAAGGCGGCGCTTGTGAGGCAGTAGATACATTCAGCGCCTCCCAGAGGGACGGCTAGGACGTACAACAGGTATGTGGAGACACCGGCGAGGCCTGCTCCTGCTATGCACGTCAAGCCCCTGGCTTTTGAGTAGGAGTTTGCAATTTCATTGAGCTCGTCTGACGGATTCTCAAACTTCTCATCAAACACTTCATCCGCCATCCCCGCTCCCCACCAGGCTAAAACTGCGACTAACGCGTAACTCACCGCCCCGTACGCGGACAAGGGCTGGCCGAACAACATGCTGTACCCCGAGCTCAACGCGGTTTGGCAGCCCGTTAACGGACAGGTCACGTTTCCATTGGTGAGTTTCTCGAACGCGAGGTAGCTGGATTCCAACGCACCAGTCGCGGCTAACGCTGCGGCGATTTTCAGGGGAGGTCGTGGGACCGTAGACAGGTCTAAAGCCTTGGGGGTTCTCTTTTTAGGCTCGGATGTGGCATCCTCGTCGTTGACACTTAACGATGGGGCTCCGCCGTCATCACTGGCCTTGATGACGAACGAACGAGCTCGCGATCGCGACTTCAACGATGGCACAAACAGATTTGGCGTCGCGAGCCTCGCGTTCGTGACGAGACGCGCGTTGGACTGCGAACCGACTCTTCGCAAGAAACGCGTGCGGGTCATCCGTGCGGAGAGCGCCGCGACGGGCATGGAAGCCATTTGGCTCGAGACGACCGTCGTGGTGGACCACGTGCGTCTATCCAAAGAAGATACTGTACGCAAGCAGCGTTGCCAACTGGCTCAGCTCAATCTCGAGATCAAAATTTGGAGCAGTCAACTTTTTTGCCAAAGCCACGACAGGTTGTTGCTCGACCCGCTTCCACGACCCACGGCACTCCCTCCCACACCTCCAAGTCTCATTCACCACCCATGACCTCCACGTTCTATCTCCCTCTCTCTGCCCCACGCCTGTGCTCCGCGCGCTCGCACATCTCAACTCGCGCGCGGTCCTTTTCCCGTTCTTTTCCCGCGGACCTTTTTCCGAGGACCGTGAAAAACCCACAAAACACTTCAGTGGTGTGTGGCAGTGGTGATACACACCACGTGAGTTGGCTGTTAGACACCCCCGGGTGCTGTTCCCATCGCACCGCTTCCGGCGGCTTCGACCAAGTCAGCAAAGATACCGCCAAAACCCACTGCCCCCCCAAACCCATAGATCTGGAAGAGCTGTGCGACGAAAGCGGGTCTTGCGTGATCGGCGGAGCTTTGTTTGTCTTGGAAAAAGAGTCTGGCAAGTTGTTTGTGCAAAACGCAAACGCCAAGGCGCTGGATGAACTGGAAAAACGCGAGTGGTTCGAGAAGCTACAGGCGGAACAGGAGCGGGCGATGGAGGTAGCCAAACGAACGAAGCACTCCACCAACCCATCGATGGAGTACGACTCGTTCATCGACATGGAGGACGACTGCGGACACATCGTGCAACTTCCGGACGGTGACGAAATTTGCGAAGTCGAGGAGAGCTTCGACGACGACGCGACGCGATACGAAGCTAACGTCTCAACCGGTCTCCTCGACCTCATTGACGAAATGGACGACGTGATGGACAACGACGCCAGAGACGCGCCGCAACGTTCGAGTGCATTTAACTCAGAAATAGACCAAGAAGATACCGATGAGACGCAACCCATACAAGCCGTTCGCGTAGACGGTTTGCGACTAAAACCGTTTGGCCGAGTCGAGCTGAAACCTGGGGCGCTCGTGGATATCGGCGACGGCGTTGACAACTCGCACTTGAGTGTCTACGCCTCTGCAACTGAGGTGTACGTTGGGGTGTTCGAATTGAACCGGGTGGCGCGGGACGTGAGGTGAGGGGGATGGAAGAGAAGAGAGACTACTTGTACTGATGAAAGACAATCCAGTCATAAAAAAGCATTGTTCGTTTTCCACGAGAGTCTGCTTTTGGCCAGTCGTCCCCGCGCCCCACCCCCTGTCACCATGGCCGCGGCGGCGACTGGTTCCCCGCCCGACATCGCGGTGGGGGCGTACGTGTTGATTGACGGTTTACAATCCGGGAAGCAGCACAACGGGCGGTACGGGTTCGTCACGAGTCGTGAGGATAAGCGTCTGGCGGTGGTCACCGCGCACCACGATGCTGCGCTGAAAGTCAAGCCCTCCAACTTGACCGTGATCCCCCAGAACCGCCACGAAAAGTGCCACGAAGCCATACTGTTCTACCCAAACCCGGATGGAAGTGCCACGAACGCGACGCAAATGCTGGTCACAGCGGGCGACGCATCGCCGCTGAAAGGGTGGCCGACTGATTGGACCAAGGAGATGAAATTTTTGCGAGAGCAAATGGGGTTCCGCAACCCGGTCACGGTCACCGGGGTGACAAGAAAAGACATCCCCAAAGCGGATTTGGTGTTCTACTTCGACGCGGGGTCCGATAGCTCAATAGCTAATCACCATGCAATGGTCACTCTAAAAAAACTCCCCAAGTGGGAGGTTGACAAGGTCGAACGCGAGATCCCGAAAACGGGAATCAAAGGTGTTGCAATTTTAGTGTTTTCGCCGACGGAGTCCATGGCCACGTTCGGATCAACGCTTTGCGACGACAGAGTGACCACTGAGTCGGGGGTACAGACACAACCAAGTGGAGGCAAACTGTCCTTGGACGACGCAGCGGAGGCGTTGGCGTACCAGCACGCTCGACGGAAAAAAACCAACGAGCAGGACCAAACTGACGTCATCGCGGAGCTGATGCAAATGGGACACTTGTCGTGACGAGTCTAATAACGAGTCTAATAAAGTCTATAGCATTGCATTACTAGAGGTCTAAATCTAAAGACTGCAGCATTACTCATATGGATTCCAGCTCTGCAGTTCTTTCAGTAACGCGTGTTGGCTTGGAACAGCGCCGACGGACGGTCCAGAGATACCACCGTGACTAATTACTCCTACAGAGGAAATGTCCCTCAGCGCGTCCTTCCCTAACAACTCTCTCAACAACACATCGGGCGCGACCGCCCCCCCGTGTTGTAACAACCCAGTGGTTATCCGTACCCCAGAGTTTTTCTCCAAGCTAGCTCCGTGAAAAAACTTGCCCCAGACATCCGCGGCGAGCAACTTGGCGTAGACGTAGGAGTAGTACGTCGAAGCGTATCCCACGACGTGGCCAAATCGAAGCTCCCACGCGCATTTAGATTCATCAGAGTAGTGAGAAGCATTGCCTCCAGTCATCATCTTCAGACTGATTTGACCCGCGATGTCACGAATAGATTGACTGCTTATCCCCCTCCCCTCACCACCTCCAAAATCGTGCGTCTCCAGATCCACCGAGGCGAACAATAGCTGCTGTCTTAAGTCGCTCGCCGCGAACAGGTCTTTCCCTTTCTTCAGTTTTTGGATCAATTGTTTTGGAATTTTCTCACCCGAAGTCCTGTGGCTGCTTAGCAGTCGTAAAGCATCTGCGTCCCAGGCGAAATACTCGAACACGTGCGAAGGCACTTCTACTAAATCAGAAGCACACCGCGTGCCACTAAGGTGCTGGTATTTAGTCTTGGATAAAACAGAGTGCACACTATGGCCGAGTTCATGCAGAAACGTCTCTAACTCGCCGTGTGATAAATAAGTGTTGGAGAAGGATCCGCCGTGATGGCCGAAATTGCACACCAACGCCACGCTGGGGTGCTGGCGGGAAGTGGTTGGGAGGCCATCTCCAGTTCGTGTCTGGCCATCTCCCGTTCGATCCCTACTACACCGGATCACGAAGTGCGCGGCGTGCGGGAACTTGCCAGGTCGCGGCGTCAGGTCGAGAAAAATCGTTCCCAAATATTCGTTTGTGTTTGCGTCGGTGACCAGGATCTTCCGCGCGTCAGGGCACCACTTTTCGTGCGCAGGGACTTCATTGAGCTCAAACTTGATTCCGAACACGCGTTCCACGAGCTCACCGGCACCGTGCACGACCCTTGAAAGGGGAAAGTAGTCGTTCGCAGATTGCGTTGTGTTTGATTTGGAGGAATCCCGCGCGCGACCGGCGAGAAAAGCCTTGTCCCAGGATTGAATAGCACGACCCTCCTTGTTTCCAAAAAACGACCGCAAGTGTGTCTGTTCAAGGTGTGCTCGATCTGCAGTAGACTCGACGAGTTCTTTTATCGCCTCCCTGACCGCGTTCGGGTGCCCGGCTAATAAATTTTCCGTCATGTACGATGCGTGTGAGTCGTAACCTAATAAATCTGCAACTTCGGCTCTGCTGGTTAACAACCCTTCCAGCGCCCGCTTGTTACCGTGTGGCGTTTGGTGCGCAGCTTTGTATATCGTTTCTCTCGTGCTTCTGTCACTTATGTACCGCATACACGTCCCCAGTGTCCTGTTGTCCAAGGGAAGGCTTATGGAGTTGTTTTTAATATTGGTACTGGCTCGCTGCATCACTGAGTGAGGCATGCTCTTAAGTTTATCTCTGCTAATCTCGATTGACCCTAACTGGTCTAAATCCACTAAATTCCCCTGGAACGTCATGCCGTGCTGTATGACATTAGAAGCGGCACGTTCTAAATTTGCTTTATTCCCAGAATCCAGATGAATGCCGCCTCGTTCGAAATCCCGGCGCAGCGTCAACGCCACGCGCGCGGCTTCGGGAGGGAGTAAGTTATTTTTTTGAGACGTAGATGCATCGTATTGACTGTTTGCCTGTTGACGCACTACATCCCCTTCCCCGGATCGAACCGCATCAATCCCGTTAGCTTGTGATCGCAACCTTCGTTCCTCCTCTAAATGCGCCTCGTGCATCCTGACCAAAGCATCATACAACCCTTTGTCCGCGTTCAGGGTGTGGACGTATTGCTGAAGTTGCACATACGCTTTTTCTGCGGCCACTACCCATTGCGGATCACTATGCGTGTTCCGACACAGCTCCGCGACATCCACGACTTTGCACACGGCGTCGGAGATTGAATCCAGATCGTTTATGACGCAAATTCCATTTCGGGTGCCGGTGCGTAGGGGGTGGGCGATGGATTCACTTGTAGCAGTGGCGTGACTCGCCAGACGGGCAAAATCTTCCGGCCGATGTAAACCTTTCAAGCCGTACACTCCTGGTAGCTCATCATCCCCACTCCGCACGTGGAGACACCTTCGTGTTTTGTTTTGATCGTACCCTCTGGTTAAGATCCCCTCCCACGAAATAACTCGCCCAGCATCCCAAACCCCCGCCCAGCGACGCGCCGTGCGGCACAGCATCGCGCACTGCGGTCTGAAGAGGGCGATTGCAAATCTATTTTTTTGTTGTTTTGATTTTCTGATAGCAATTCACGTAAACGCAGTCGCAGTCTTCCGCGCGCGACCCGTACCCGAATCGCACCGGACTGCTTCGAAAGTCCGCAAGAAACATCGCGCGTCCGTGTCGTGTCTACGTACCCACACACGTTCACGTCTACGTCGTCATGCAGCACACTACGGCTCTCGACTCGACCTCAGTCTCGGATCGAACCGAATCGGCTCAAAAAAATGAAGTGACCGCGCCTCGGCTGGTCATCCGGCACGTCAACACCTTTAAACGCGGCCGCGGACGCGTGAAACCCCGAGCCGCGCAGATGGAGAGCGTTGAGGACCTAAAAACACTTCCACGAGTGCAAGGTAAAGACTTGAGGTGCCTGAATGACACACTCGACCTCTCTTCACCTCACGATCTCGCGACGTTTCACCTCCTCCCAGGATACATGCTTCAATAAAATTGTTTCGCTGACTATCGCTGACACCTATACCTATACCTATACCTGCTCACGACAGACCTGCAAGTATCGAATCGTGACACAAAAGACGGTTCGAATTCCACGTCATTACCCTCCCTGCCATCCGATCCCCCTCCGTCGTACCCGCACTACGTGACGAATGACGATGCCAATCTAATCCCAACTTTCGACTGGAGTGATATTTCTGAACGCAACGCCGCCAATGAAACGATGCGGAAAGGAAAACCAGCGGTGCTTCGAAACACGAAAATCGCAACCGGGTCGGACGGTGCGATAGAATCACTGGTGGAAACGTGGGGGGGTGGCTTGGCTGATACCGATGAGGACTCCATGAGCAAACAGAGTGAAACCTTGTTCAAACATTTCGCCAAAACTTCAAAAAATGACAAACGAAAGTGGCGCGTCATGCTCAGCAGAACCTCCCCCACTGCTCGCAACCGTTTCTTTCCAATTGTGCAGGGACACAACGGTTACGGTTTGCATTATCGTGTCCGACAACCTGAAACAAGCGTTACCCGGCTTTCAGTAAACGAGTTTGTGGGGTGCGCGCGGGAATGGGAAAACAGAGGAGCGTACCTCGAAGATGAAGTAGCCGCCCTTTGGAGAGACGATACGGGTTCTGCAGACAGTGGGGATACCGTCCCCGGGAATAACGTAACACCCCCTACACACAACGTCCGTCCCGTGAATGGTGGGGACGGACTGGGGACAGCCGTGGTTGACGCACTGAACTGGCAATCAGTCTCACAAATTGCGAGCGGCCAAAAGTTTGGGGATTTCAAATCCGTGCTGGTCGGCGCGGGGACGCGGAATAGTCTCATCCCCATGTCTGTCCCCACTGGATCGGGGATAAAAGGAGGCGCTTTATCTGTAGATTCGAAATCAACCTTTGAATCGTCCTCCACTACACACAAACCTGACCAAACCTCTGGTCTATTAGACTCTCAACCTTCAAAAATCGTACCGGACACGCACGGGCTTACAATTTCAGACTTTGACATTAAAGCGATTGAAAAAGCGGAAGAAGCGAGTCTAGCGGCACGGGACGACTCCGGGTTCGAAACCCTTCAAGTGCAAGTGGTTGGCAGACGAAAAATTGTACTCGTCAATCCTGATTTGACGTATAGGGGCGTGTACCCGTACCCTGTGACGCACCCGCTGGACGGACGGTCCATGGTGGACTGGGGAAACGACGTGGACTACGAGAAGTTTCCCAACGCCGCTAACGTGAAAGGCCAAGTGTGCATCACCAGACCCGGCGACGTGTTGTTCGTACCCGAAGGGTGGTGGAGGATGGAACAGGGATTGAGTGTTGGGCATGTGCATGTGCAGCTTCGGTTCGCCCGGAGTAACATAGGGAGCGGTGGGAGGTATCACGCAGGGTGCGGGATATTTACCGGCGATCAACCAACGTCGACTACAATCCCAGCTGATTTCGCAATAGGGCGATCTCGCAACAAAGACGCGTCAGTTCTTTTCGTGGGCCGTGCAGTTGAGAAACGAATGTGCGACGAGGAAGGTTCTCAAAAAGCTAAGCAGTGGCTGGAGATCATCGCGCTTGGTGAGGAGACGCTGTGGTGTGATTTGTCGACTGTTCAGGGTAGTAGACGAGTCGAAGTTGCAAGAAGAATTCGTGAGGAGATTGATTTCGGGTTGCCGGCGCCGCGCGTTTCCGCGGAGGCGTTTCGGAAACAGTTACAGGCGGAGTTCATGGGTGGTGGAAATGCCCTGAACCCTAATAACCCTAACCCTAAGGTGATCAAAAGCCCTGAACTTGACTTGGTCGCAAACCCTGAAGAAGACGTTACTCCTTTTGATTCCGAAACGGAACTCATCCCCGCGCCTCCTCGCCACGTTTCCGTTTTGACCCTGGCTTCGCACCGAGAGTTACGCGGAAAAGGCCGGTACGAACGGTTTATTCTTGATTTAATAGACGGCCGCATGATGCCAACGCCTTGGCTTGATGCTGGTTTTATAGATCCCTTGTTCGTCTCGGAGGCGATGAAACAACTCTCTACGAGCGAACAGTCCGAAGGCGGCGAATCAAACACAAACGCCTTGACCAAAAAAGACTCGACTCAATTTCAGTTAACGTTACCCAACGGAGGCGTGTTAACCCAGCAAAGCAAACAGCTCCCTGACGACCGGAGCGACGTGGAAAAACAATTCCCTGAAATGTTCGTAGACAGGCTCGCGAAAAAAGGGTGGACGGAAACGAAACACACCCCGCTTTCGGTGTTGAACCCGGAACACCCGCAGTTTGTGGGAAAGAAATGAATTGCCCACACAAAAATCTTCGGTGTTTTCAATTCGTGCATAAATAAATGTCTTTACGAACGGTTGTAGTGCCCACGGTAATAAATAACTCAACAATGACGCACCCATCACAGCTACTGTTCGAACCTCCCCTCCCCCAGCAGAAACACGCGTTCCTGGCTGGCAAGATCGAGGGGGTACTCGCCGTCTGGAACTAAGTCCAACGCGTCTGTAGGATCCATCGCAAACTTCGCCTCACCGAGTAAAGTTTTCCAAGTGTTCGCGCACGTCAGCCCAGTGTCGGGGATACCGTTCGAGGCTTGAAACGTCCCTAACGCGTTCTCCGTCGTCATGCCGAAGTACCAGTATTCCATGTCCTCTTCGCCAGAATAGTACCCTTGTTTGTCCAACAAGACTTGCAGTTTGTGCGTCTCGTATCCGCCGTCTTCGCTGCGAAGCACAGGCCATTTTTTGTATTTAGATTTTTGGTCCTCGCTCATCGATTGCTCGTCGGCTCTGATCTTCTCGAACGATTCCTTGTTCCGTGTCTTCTCGTCGCCCCACAGGTCTTCTCTGCCTGTCGCGTGAGAGTCCTCGTCGTCCGTCAACGCGGTGACCTGGGTTTCGCTCCACGTTTTGGCGCTCTGTTGCGATTGCGTGAGAGGGGACGCGTTATCGTCGGAAGTAGCAGAACCGCCATCACCACCTTCCTCTTCGAAGCCCATCGCGCCCGGTGCAGGCCCCCACATGAACCGTTCCTCCCCGAGTAGCACTCGCCACGTATCCGCACAACACACCCCGGTTTCAGGAAGTCCAGTGCTGGCTTGAAAGTAGCAAAGCGCGTCCACCGTCGACGGTCCAAAGTAAAAATCCGCCTCGTCCTCCTCCCCCGCCCAAAACCCGGCGTCGTTCATTGCGGCTTGCATGGTGGCCATTAAGTAAATGTCGTCGTCGTTCTGTTTGCACAGGGGCCACAGGTGTGAGCGGTCCGTGCCGTCGCCACTCCAGTTCGCGGCGTCCACTTTGATTTCAACGGATTGGAAATCCTCGTCGGGGAAAGGTACCGGCTCAGGTGCTTTTGATTTTTCGCCATCGTCAACTCCCAGGGCTTCCATCATTTGGCGCATCACTCGGTCATCATCGCCAGTGTCCGTGGTGATAGTGGATGCTGCTGACTCAACCTTGACCCCAGCTCCGACCCCTCCTCTTCCTTTTTTCAAAGCCTCCACCTCTGACCTCAACGCCTTGACCTCAGCACTCAAGGTGCTCATCTCATTTAGAAGAAGGGACAGGCAATCGTCGTTCGCCTGCCTGGCGTTGACAATCGCCGCGGCGAGCTGGAACTTGTCGTTGTTGTTGTCAACCGCGCGCGTGAGGACCGCGCCTCTTGACGTGAGGCGCGACGAGAGCGACCCAGCGTGTTTCTTAGGCAGGCACACCGAGGTCCTCGTGTTCGCACGCGAGTTGGAGGACCACGTCGATTGTCCCGAATTCGACGACACCAGAGTTGTCCCATTCGCCCCGTGACGACCGCGCCTTTGCGTGACGCCCGCACCGGACGCACACGCGAAGCGCGGGGAAACGGGCATGGCGAGCGACAGCGTCAACATGGGGACCGCACCGAACGAACCGAAGCCGTGTTCCGAGAGAAGCACGCGTCGGGACTGTGAGTTGGTCGTTAACTCGTTGTCGATAAGCCTCGAAACGAAAATCGCCGTTTGCCCCACCTCAACCCTTGAACCCTGAAGAACTTTGCTTCGCTTTTCTTCCACCGCTCGCTGCGCCTCCCATTCTTCGCGTCGCGCCCGCGCGCAGCGAGTTACTCCCTGTAACCGAAGAGTCTTTTGTTCGAGAGTTCGTCTCTGTTCAACTCGAAGGATGAACGCTTCATCGGTGCGTCGAAAGTCCCCTAGAGTCTCTGTGTTTGATCCACAAGTTGAAAGTGCAGACGTGTCCCAGAAGAGCTCCGTACGCCACATGATTTGTCTCTCGTCCCCGGACGTCCCGGGACGTCCCCACGCCCTTACCCTGTTCTGACTTTATCACTCCATTCATCACAACTCCTCTCCGTAATCAGGCCATGCACCAGGCCGCGTCCGCCCCCGCTATAAACGCCACAAGAGCGCGCTCCAGGTACGGCACCGAAGACGAGGCTCACCCATTTCAATCTCGCCGCCGCCAAACAGAGTCGGGAGGAAATCTCGAGTCATAACTCGTCGATGTTTTTTTTTGTCGTTGGTTTTTTTTTCCACAAGCATCTGACCAACATCACCACCCGCAATAATTCAAACAGCGCGTTCAACGGCCAATCTGTACGCTCCACGCTGCCCAGAAGCGTGAAGACGCAAAGGCGCTCATTAGTCGTCCGCGCGGGCAGGGACTACTACGAAGTCTTGGGCGTGAGCCGCGCCGCGGACGGCAAGGAATTAAAACGCGCGTACCGTCAACTCGCGCGAAAGTACCACCCCGACGTGAACAAGGAAGCGGGCGCTGAGTACGTCTTTTTATCCCGCAAAATCCAGCTCGCCTTTTAACGCGAATTTCGTGAACCACTTGGTTCGCGTTTCATGAGATTCTGTGCGGGATTCCTCGCCATCCCGATACGAAGAACGCACGCAATAGTCCCAATACATCCCCTGACTGTTGCCCATACAAAAACTGACGACTTCTTTCCAAAAATCTCAGGGACCAGTTCAAGGAAATTTCAAACGCGTATGAAGTGTTAAGCGATGACCAGAAGAAACAGATCTACGACCAGTACGGTGAAGCGGGGTTGAAAGGCGGGATGGGGGGTATGGGTGGGATGGGGGGGATGGGTGGTGATCCGTTCAGCAATCCTTTTGATTTATTCGAATCGTTCTTCGGAGGCGGTATGGGCGGCATGGGCGGGGCGCAAGGCGGCAGACAGCAACGAAACCGCCCTACGCAAGGCGACGACGAGCGGTACGACCTGCAGATTGAGTTTTTAGACGCGGTGTTTGGGTGCGAAAAGGAACTGGACTGCGTGCGACTTGAGGAGTGCGATAGCTGTACCGGGAGCGGTGTGAAGGCAGGGACTCGTCCCGCGTCTTGCGGTACCTGCGGGGGGCAAGGCCAGGTCGTCGCTACGGTTCGCACACCGTTAGGGAACTTCCAGCAAGTTACTGCTTGCCAAGCCTGCGGTGGCTCCGGACAGACCTTCACGCCGTGCGAGAGCTGCGGAGGCGACGGACGCGTGCGGCGGTCCAAGCGCATCTCATTGCGAGTGCCTGCCGGCGTCGATTCCGGATCGCGATTAAGAGTCAGAGGCGAAGGCAACGCGGGCCGAAAAGGAGGCCCCCCCGGTGACCTGTACGTGTTCGTCGCGGTGAAGGATGACCCGGATTTGAAGAGGTTCGAGTCGATTAATGTTTCGTCGACCGTGACTATCCCCTATACACAAGCTATTCTCGGAACTACTCAAAAAGTTCGCACGGTCGACGGCGAGGTCGATTTGAAAATTCCCGCGGGAGTTCAACCTGGGGCTACCTTGTTGATGGCCAAACGCGGCGTCCCCAAGCTCGGCCAGCCCAACACCAGAGGAGACCAGTACGTCACCGTGAAAGTAACCATTCCCAAGCAAGTCTCAGGCAAGGAGAAGGAACTTGTCGAGGAACTTGAGGCGATGTGATTTATTTTTTGGTGATATGAGTTTGAGATGAGATTTTTGGAGTGAGATCCTATGGCCTTGACCTGTTGGACTGACGCTTTGTGTCGTCCGGCGAGTGTTGATTGTTTCGAGACAGCTGAAGTGCTCAACAGACAAATAGGGTTATACATTTTTGCGGTGTAATACGCGACGGCGACCAATTCTTTCTTCGTTCAATTACACTCGTCATCTCTCTAACTCTAAACCACTCCCGCAACTCATTATCGTCAAAACTCCTTGCCGTATTCAAACACGGAGTCTTCGTCAAACGGGGTGATGAATAAACCCGCTAGGGTTTTGGCGACCACGAACGCGAACACGGCGATGGCGATGCCCACAATGAGACCGAGGATGACCATCGCGGCAGGCGGAATGGTAGGTTGCGTTTCAGTTTCGCTTTGATGCATATCACCACGCTCTTCCTTGGGAGGCTCCTGAGAATGTTTGCCTATAGAAGGCTCCTCCACCTCCGAAGGCTCTGATCCTCCATTCGCATCTTCCCCTGGTACATCTGACCCCTTTCCTCCACCCCCACCACCACCCCCTATCCCCTTCAAACCCCCGAGCGGCTCAAGCGGAGGCCGCGTGGTTTTTTTCTTCTTCCGTTTGTTCGGCAGTTCACTTCCCGCCAGTCCGATCCCGGCACTCGCCAGCCCCGTGGTTTCAGTTTCATCCAACTCCACGATCTTCACCATCGCGTGTTCAAAAGATCAACAAAAATGGACACGCGTAGCCGACGCGCGCGCCGCGCGTGACCCCTTCTGATGACTTTAAAAGCACGCGGCTCGTGAAACTTGAGGGCTTGCAAAATTGCCAAAACCACTATACATTTCGATTGCCCCCGATAACGACCGTCTCATAGACAGCGACGCGATGGGCCTCTCAGCGTCGGCGACGGCACGTGCGCTTTT
>MDSY01093052.1_pt1 | contig 23969 bp, 16 predicted proteins | sample 811131 | NCBI WGS metagenome assembly MDSY01 (sample SAMN05326643, study PRJNA326480) | marine metagenome | isolation source: seawater | place: Atlantic Ocean: South West | collected 2010 | reverse complement strand
CTCTTGCTGCTTCTACATCTTCTCTTGCTGCTTCTACATCTTCTCTTGCTGCTTCTACATCTTCTCTTGCTGCTTCTACATTTCGAGGCATCAAGTGATTATTCTGCTTCATCTTATAAATCTGATGCATTATAAAAATACCGAACATAAGACCACCTATTCCAGCACCTATTTTACCACCTATTTCAGCACCAGCTGTTGCCGTAGGTATTTCCTTAGTTAATGCTTTATTTGAAGGGGGTGATGTAGGTGAATGTGAAGGTCTGGCTGATGTAGGTGCGGAAAAAGGTAATAGTGTAGGAGCGGAGCTTGCTGTAGGGGCGAGTGTCGGAGCAGATGTTGAAGGGGCTGATGATGGTTCATATGAAGGCTTTGATGTTGGTAGATATGAAGGTTTTGATGTTGTTGGTACATATGAAGGGTTTGATGTTGTAGGAGATGCTGTTGTAGGAAGTGCTGTTGTAGGTTGAGATGAAGGATCTGCTGTTGTAGGTTGAGATGAAGGATCTGCTGTTGTAGGAAGTGCTGTTGTAGGTTGAGATGAAGGTTGTACTGTAGGATTCTCTATAGTAGATGTAACAAAAACGTCATTTTTTATAAAAGACATAAAAGCTAGGCAAGAACCGCTATAGCATGAATCACCATTAAAATTTTCTGGACCTAAAGCAACTGTTTTGTTAGTATCATGATCTAAATTTTCACAAATTTCTGGGTATATATGTGGGATAAAATCCTCTTCAAGAACTGAATTAAAAGATTCTCCTTGACAAAAAACGCTTTTTTTTGGATAAGATGTAGTAAATTCTATGTTCCGATCTTTACAGTGGAGCTGAAAATCAGGGCAATTGCTAGTATATGTAAAATTCTGGTTGGCTGAAGCGAAGCTCGACCAAATAAGTAAATTTCCTAAGACGAATTTAACGGGTTTAACGGGTTTAAATGATTTTCTAGAACAAGGAGTTTGTGTATTTGATCTCACTTGTTGTGATGATCCTGCTCCTGCAGCTGAATAAGATTTTTCAGTTAAAATTGATTTTTTTATGTTCATAATAATTCTCCTTAATTTTTATTTAAGCTATAAAGCTTTGATTTATTTTTATTTTTTTAATGTGACAAAATAAAAAACACCGAATAGCGGTGTTCTTATAATGTTATCTAGAGGAAATTGAAATTTAGAATGTAGTCACACAATAATTACTAAATGGTGATACTAATTTCCCCTAGAATAGAGAAAGTTGTTGAGATGTAAAGGCAGCTGGTTTTTTCCAATTCCAGCGAAGATTACCAATTGCAAATGGAAATCGATTTAATAAATAGGCTTTTTTAAATTCTTGTTTTGTTATCATAATCACTTCTTCTTTAGCATACCCTTTTTTGTAAGGGCTTTATTATATTATCGTGTTTTAATATGAAAAAGTTGCATAAAAAATTTTTATATTATAAAAAAGGAAGAAATAAAGAATGGTTTAAGTAGGGATGTGAAGTAAATAAGATAGAAGTAAAAAATAAAAAATAGCTATATTTGGATACATTATAGTTATAAGATAAAGAATTAGCTGAGTCTTGGGTCATAGTTATGGGCTATATTATTAAATTGGTTATTTTTAAGTAATTTATAACATCATATCTTTTTTACTAGAGCCTTTTTGTCAATTGATGTTAGGTACATGATTTGGAAAATTAGCATCAATATCATTATCAGGAAAATGGGACCTATGATGAAGTTCTTGTTAAAATTACTAGCTGAATATAGTTAGTGCTTATTTAAAAGATTTCTTAATTTTTTTTTAACGGATTCTAAGTCATTAGAAGCTTGATTAAGGGTATTCTTATTAAGAAATGGTGTTGGTTCTGATTTATGAACTTGGTCAACTACGTCATTATTATTGTTTTCTATATTCTGTGGTTTGTTTCTCTCATGTTGGTTGTTTCTATTATAGAGAAAGTACCCCAAACAAACAATAATAGGTAAAAATAATCCAATAGCCGGTGCAAGAGTCCCAATACCTACTGAATCAGAGCTAGATTTATCTCTATCTACATTAGAACTGTTGTCTGATTTCATATTTGCAGTTCTTGTTAAGGACTCTGTAGGTAGCTGTGTAGGTTCATATGCATATGATGGTTTGTATGAAGGAGGGGGTGATGATGGTTCATTTGAAGGACTTGATGTTGGTAAATATGAAGGACCTGATGTTGGAAAATATGAAGGGGATGGTGTTGTAGGGTTTTTTGTAGGTTTGTATGTAGGGCGGTATGAAGGTTTAACTGTAGGCATTCTAGAAGGAATGCGTGTAAGCGTGTTTTGTTGAGCGGAACATGCAGGCCCTAGAGCTACTACTGCTACTTTAAGAGGGTGTATCTTCATAATAGTGATCCTTTTTTTTGTTTTTATTTTTCGTATTCATTTAATTATCATATTTTAATATAAAAAAGTTGCCTAAAAAAGTATGATTAGTAGTATCACGACGTAGGACCTGTTCCAACTAATGTATCCTCATTAAAAAAATGTAAATTCTCAGCTATCTTTTCATCGAGTGATGTCTCTAGATCTAGAGCATGAGTTTGCTCTTCGATTGATCCGCATACTACTCTTACCTCAGCACCATCGTCTGAAAAATTAGTATCGTTGTTATGAGCGTTTACTGACGTTGATGCAATCAGTATTTCTTCAGGGTCTTCCATATTTAGATTACGAGCACCAAGACTGTTTGTTGGTAAAGTCTCATGTGAGTTACCAAGAGATTGGAGATTATTATTAGATTCTTGACGATGATTGCTGGTATGCAATTGTGTTTCCGGTTGATTTATTTCTTGGGTAGTGGGTTGTGGTCTACGAAGAGTGGGAGAAGAGTCAGTATTTCTTCTGTCTAATTTTCTACTCCTGCATATATATATAGCAATACTTACTATAATAACAATAATAGCAATTTCCTTTCCAAGTTTAAAGCCAGCATCGTCTACAATATCTTTGGTAGAAGTAGACTTACTAGAAGAGTCGTCCTTCCTACAGGAGTTCTTAATGTTGGCTAGTGCATCTATAGGGTCAGTTATATTCTTATTCCCTCCACATCCTAAGTCTTTCATTGACTGAACCTGATACTGTTTTAAATTATCAATAAAATGCTGTAAATTAAATAAATTCTCATTCAGTGTAGTATTTTTATTATAAATTTCACCTAATAACTTAAATATATTTTGAATTGTTTTAATACTGTCTTTATGTTCATTTAAGTAATTTATAATCTCAGTTATATACGTTTGAATAGCAGGTTGTAAGTTGTCTAGATCCATAAGAGTAGCGACTTCCTCTGGTATTAAAGCAGTAACGTCTGGCACTGTATTCAGTTTTCGAATAACATTGGAAAGTTCAGCGGCAAGTTTATTGTTTCTATCGTTAAGTATCGTTTGGTTTCGCAGTAGATTATCCAATGTATTCATTATTTTATCGGTGATTTTTGTAAAATCAGATTTATCAATTTCTAAATCATGTAGATCATTATTAAATGGATTATCATCAAGCTGAACATCTAACTGATCAGCTATTTTAAGCAATCCTTCTTCCAAACCTTTATTAGTTGCTGTTAAATCTTCATTAGTTGCTGTTAATGAAGTTTTCTCAGATTTGCATGCGTCTAGATCTGTGTTTACGTGATCTTTATTAGTGGTGCATGTGTCTAGTTCATCCTTATAATGATTCAGAGTTTCTTTTAAGTCCTCAACAATCTTTTCAGAATTAAAATCTTCATCTAAATCTTCATCTTCATCTAAATCTTCATCTTCATCTGTTTTTTTGAAATCGTTAAGAATCTCTGATAGCTCGCTAAAATGAGTTTTAAATTCATTAGTGAGTGTCTCGCATTCGGTTAAACTTGATTTGCAAATTTGGTTTTCAGTATTTTCCTCTCTACATGGTAATGCAGTGGGTGCTAGTGAAGGAGAGGGTGTAATTATACGGTAATTAATATCTCCTTGCCCCTGATCAATAAAGTATGTTTTAAAATCTTGACATTCTTGAAATTTTAAACACTTATTGTCTTCCCCAAGTTCCCCAAAAATGTTAGTGAATAGATCAAGTCTAGACATACCATCATTGATAATACAATTAGAATCAATAAACATAGTCATTACCGGATTCCATTTATCAATATTGGGACACCAATCAATTAGAGTTGTACTACTATCATCAGGAGTAAAAGTTACTATTTGATTACAAGTAGCTTCCAGTTGACAATTTTTAGATTGAGCTAAGCCAGAAATCATAGAGATTAATAATAGATGTTTGAGTTGTCCTAATTTTGGATTTGTATAATTATTGCTAAAATTACTTTTAGATTTTACAGTGCAGCGATTCGATCCCTTTTGTAAAGGGGGCGGTGAAAATAAATTTGTAATTCTTTGAAAGTTTGTAGTCGCTATTTTTATTGTCATTATTTTAACTCCTTTTTAAACAATCGTTTTTTCAATTCATGAAGAAACCGCTTTGCTGGCTCTACTGACATCTCATTTGATACCTTTGGTCTAGCATCATGTTTGATTAGATCTCTTTGTGCATCATTAGGGTGTTCATGACTAGCTGAGTCAGTTAAAGTTGATGTTGCTGCTGCTGATCTTACTCCTAATTTTGATACGGTTGTGGATAATTCTGGTGGTTGTTGGATTCTATCACATAATAGATTTCTATGAGTAGCTAATTCTGATAAAGGTTTTTCCGCAGATAAATGATGACACGTACGATAATAATTTTCTAATGCCCAATAACCACAACTGTAAGAATCGTCTTGTTGCTTTTCATCATTCCAATAAAGATTTGTCGTACCATTAGAAGATGGTGTAAGCATGCTCATATCTGGTGGGCACCCAAAAGAATCTTTATAAAGAATATCATAATTTAATGGATTATCTTGATCATATTGAATAGCACAATATACCCAATGGACACCTTCATCAGAACCATTTTCTGGATCGTGAATAGCTCCTGTATTAATAAACATATGTTGAATATGGATCCGAGATTCATCAAGCTCATATTTCTGATCAAAAATATTAGAAATTTGTCCGGACTTTTTATTAGAAAAAATAAACTCAAAATACTTTAGATTCTCTTCTCCAAAAACTGTATGAAAGGCATCTTGAAGGGATTCAAGATCAGAAAGATCTTTTGTGAAATCAAATCCTTCTGATAGTAGACGATCTTGTTTTAATAATTCAACTGCAGTAACATATTCTGGAGATCCTGAATTTTTACCATTCCTAAATATAGTTGCTAATAATTGTTTAATCATCTCTAACTGTTTGTAGGAAATAAGGTCAGCAATATGAGAATAATCTGTATTATTATTCATGGCACTCATACAAATTGTATTTTCTTTAAATTTTTTTACATCAGGATCAATAACATTTTTTGCAGCAAGCTTTTGTTCAATATCATTACGAGTTAAGCATTCATCGTTAGGATCAAAATCATTTTTTTCAGCAAGCTGTAGTTTAATGAAATAAGGATCAACTATTTTAGTCGGAAAATTTTTTACTGCTGCTGGTGCTGCTGGGGGTGAAGGTGCTGCTGGAGGTGAAGGTGCTGCTGGAGGTGAAGGTGCTGCTGGGGGTGCTGCTGCTGCTGGTGCTGCTGCTGCTGCTGGTGCTGCTGCTGCTGGTGATGCTGGGGGTGAAGGTGTTGCTGGAGGTGAAGGTGAAGGTGCTGATTGGTTATTTTTAGTATCTTGTATGTGTTTTTTTTTAGGCGATGAATTTGGTGTTGTATTTTCGAGAAGATTAATAGCTTTTTTAGCAAGATCTGCGAAGTATTCTTTAGCACTGTTAGATCGAGTAATTTTTCTAAGCTTAAAGTGCGCCATTATAAAAGGCGTGCTTAATTTTTCTTCAAGTATTAAAAGTGCAGTAGCTAAACCATGGTTTTTCACCGAGCATAAGTTTAGAAGATTTGATTGGTTCTCATGAAATTGCTGATCACAATCATAAAATACCTTACGGATAATACCTTTAATATCAGTATTATTTAGAAGGTTTTTCATTTTTGGATCTGGCATTATAGGGGTGTATGTTACAGAACCTTGACTGATATTAAATTTAAGGACACACCAATCATTATCAGTGTCTTTAAATTTATATGGAACTAAATATATCATAGGAAAAGTTTGGGCGATTTTTATTGTATTTAGAGTTTCTTCTAACTTACTACAACCTTCTTGAGGATCAGTTACAACTATATTTGATTGTCTTAATTTGTAACTTCCAGCTGCTTTCTTTTCAAGTGCTTTGTTTTCAAGTGCGTTTATTAATGTTTTAATGTCATAACGAGTTGAATCGTCTGGAAATAAAGGGATTGTTAGTGATGTTGCGTCTAATGGTGGTGTAACGGATCGTACTGGTTTTGCTAGTTCTACTTTGGCTGCTGCTGCTTCTGAGTCTGAATCTGTTACTGATGCTACTGCTGTTCCTGAGTTTTCTTGTGTACAAAACGCATCAAGGGAAGTAGCTGGATCTTCGGGTTTTGCTAAACCTTTAGTACCTGACGCATCAAGGGAATTAGATAAAGCTCCGGGTTTTGGTGAACCTTTAGTACCTAAATCATTATTAAAGCCTGATGATTTTCTCCTATATTTTATTAAATTTTTAAAATATTTGCAAAGTGGTACAAGCGGAGCTTTTTTTTCGGGTTTCTTTTCATTATTTGTAGGGAATTCCTTTAAAGGGTTTTTCAGGGAAGAATTTATTTGTTCGGTTAAAAAATTTTCTTTGATCTCTAATTTTCTCTCTATCGATTTTTGTTTGTCCTCTATAAATTTTTGGATAAAATCATCTCCACTTTCCTCAAATATTTTATGGCGTGGGTCACTAGAGTCCAGCTCTGATATAAGATTAGCGAGCTCTTTCTTAAGCGATCTTTTCGCTTTAAGAAAATTTTCAAGTTCAAATAAAAGCTCAACATTTGATTTTGTTTGATAAGCCAGAGCTACTAATCTCTCAGGATCTAGGGCTAATAGTTTGGTGAAAAAAGGTTTATTATCAAGTTCTTCATCATTAGGTACAATAAACGATAGTAGTGCTTTAAGAAATTGTTTTCTCTTTTGGTCAGTTAGTTTTTTTTGATCGGAGTTTTGACAATAGTATTTTGCTGAGAGGTTATGAAAGAACTTAGTTATATGTAGAATAAGTAGTTGTGTCTCTTCTAATTTACTGAATGGTTTAATTCCCTCTTCAATTTCTTTTAAGAGTTTATCAGAGTCTGCTTTTAAAAGCGATTTTCTACACTCCTCTATATATTGTGGCTTTCTTTTAAATGCACGTCTATCTTTTTTCCCATCTTCCTCGAACTTTTCATTAAAAAAAATACGTATTCTATTTAATGACTGGTTTCTTCTGTTTCGTTCTTGTGCTACTGCTAGGTTAGTTTTTCTTTGGTCTATGGCATAGTTTTTAATGTGTTCAAATATTCTATTTCCTTCTTCCTTATTATCAGTAATGCCTTGGCTTGTTAAATGTGAAGAAAGTTCTTCTTTAAAATTTTCTTCCATCATTTTACCATTTGGCTTAATCTGCATTTCTCCAAGGTTGATTTTAATTTGTGTGTTGTTTTTTCTGTGATAATATGTAAGAGATTGTATTGTATTAAACCATTGAGCTTCTAAGTATTGATCAGGCAGTTCTTTGAATTCGGCTTTAATGTCGAGTATATCTGTGTAACGTTTTTTCAAATCACAAAAGATTTGATTTGTGTAGTACTTATTTAGTATTTTCGAGATATTTGCTATACAAGTTTTCGGGTCTATGTTTTTCTCTATGTGAACAATGTCTCCTGCTGCATTTATTTTATATTTTGGTAATTTATCATTAAAGGTATTTCTAAGATCTTCTTCTGTCGGATTAGCTAGATCTTTAAACATATCATGAAAGTCGGGCCTATATGTTTCATAGTTGTACATAACCTCTAGTTGATTTGCCCAAGGTAAAATAAACCATCGGTTTTTTATATCACTCTGGCTTAAGTTTTCCTTATAAACCGGCGTTATGGCATTTGTATTAGATGAACGAATATAAGCAATCACTTCGGGTTCTATTGCATTGGGGCTTGGATTTTGATTAGTTTTAGGAGGAGCTGCCGGTGATGATGAACTAGAATTCACTGACTTAGTAGTTCTGAAACAGCAGAAAGAATTTTTAAAAGTTTTAGCGATTCCTGAAATAGTCAAATATAATCTCCTTATTTTAATCTTGAATGTGATGGAACTAAGATAATGATTTATCTTAATATGAAAGCGGTAGCATAAAATCGATATAATAATTAGATTGCCATCACAGCATATCAAATTATAGGGTTATAACGACTATGCTTATACCGAAAATGTAGTAGAAAAATAAGGAGGTTTCCAACCAAAACGAATAGCACCATATGTAAATGGCTTGTTTCTAAATAAATTAGCATCTTCAAATTCAGTTTTAGTTAACATAATATTTTACTTTTTTTATTAAATTCTTTGAAATTACTTACTATTTATTGATAGTTAGCTAAATAAGTAATTAAAAAACAGAAAGAATTATACATTATTATAAAGTAAAGTCAAGAAGAATATTAATATCCTTATTTTTAAAAATATTGATATACCCTATGGTTAAGGTATCATAATAATGAACGGTATAAAAAAGGAGAGAGATTATGAAAAGCCCTCTTATAAAACAAGATGATTTTTGGGAAGTAGAGTATGTTAATAAGGTAATTATATATAAAACCATAAACGAGTTAAAAAGGTATGTTAAAGGCGAAGTAGTAGAATCCTTAGTAGAGCATTATTATAAATCAGATCAGTTATTACAAAAAAATGAGCCAATAAAACAAGGTGTATTATCTCATCAGAAATTGATTCAGCATATTTATTTTGTTTATTTTGACCAAATGTCAGCCGTTAATAATGTACGAAATATAGCTGGAGATTTAGCAAGGCAAGCAAGAAAGGCAAAGCAATTTAAATTAATAGTTACGGGTGCTCACCCGCTTAAAGCTGATACGGTTCAGCAATGGTGTGAAGGGTTTTATTTAGGAGATTATGAGTATAAGGGGTATCAATCAGAAAAAAGGCCAGCAAGAAAAGCCTTTAATTTAGTGTTAGATGTACCAAAGCAAACAGATATATCAGCTGCTATAAAAAGAGGATTTGTAGTAGCAAAATCTCAAAATATGGCTAGAGATTTAGCTAATACACCAGCAAATTATTTAACACCAAAAGAATTTATGACAATGACAAAAAAACGGTTTTCTAAAACAGGCGTTTCTATCAAGGTATATGATAAAAAAAGTGCTAAAAAGAAAGGTATGGGAGCTTTTTTGGCGGTTTCTCAAGGATCTAGTCAAGAGCCTTATTTATTAGAGTTAACCTTAAATCAGTCAAAAGAAGCTCCAATAGTGATGGTGGGAAAGGGGGTTACGTTTGATACAGGGGGGATTTCAATAAAACCCAGTCATTCTATGTCTTGTATGAAAGGAGATATGGGAGGAGCCGCTGCTGTTTGTGCAACAATGAGCGCTTTAGAAGAATTAAAAGTAAAAAAACATGTTAAAGCGTTGATCCCTTTAGTTGAAAATATGCCATCGGCAAATGCCTATAAGCCAGGTGATGTAATAACAGCTATGAACAAAAAAACAATAGAGGTTATTAATACCGATGCGGAAGGACGGTTAATTTTAGCCGATGCTTTATGTTTAGCAACAACCTTTAAGCCAAAGCTTATTATAGATATAGCAACATTAACAGGAGCTTGTTCAGTGGCACTTGGGAATGTTGCTAGTGCTGTTTTAGGATCGCCACAAAATGTAGTCGATACGATTTTAAGTAAGCAGGATGACGTAGGGGAGCGTTTATGGCAACTGCCTTTATATGATGAGTATTTAGATTATTTAAAATCATCAGTAGCAGATTTTACTAACTGTGCAGAAAATAGATTAGCAGGCACATCAACAGCGGCGATATTTTTAAAGCAGTTTGTTGGAGAGTCAAGCTGGGTGCATATTGATATAGCATCGACCATGGAAAATAAATCTACAAAAGGGTATCAGGTGAAAGGGATGAATGGGTCAGGGACACGAACCTTGATTCAGGCTATTTTAACGACATCTTAAAAATCAGTAACAATAGTTTTTTTGATAACTGGAATTTGTTCATTATGACGGGTTTCTATTGTTAATAAATCAGCGATAGGTATTCCGTAAGCTTGATAAGATTCTGTAATACTATCAACCGCTGCCATATGCCCTGTATAGCCATGTAAGGCAAGTGAACCTGCTACTTGACCTAATAGTGTGCAGAATTGAGCATCAAAAGCGTTAGGTGTTGTGCATCTACCTTCGTAACCATAAAAGTGAGGCATCGCTTCTAATGTAAAGGTTGGATCAAGATCAGCGATATAAGCTTCAACCATATGAATTAAACATCGTTCGGTTTCGATGCGAGATAACTGAATGTTACCATGAGAATCGCGATCTAAAAGGAGTTGGTCTTGAATATAAGTTGGAAAGCTTGCAAATAAAGCAGTTTCTGATGAGGATAGTTTCTTAAGGATAGCAGATCGATCGTTAAGATTGATATGTTTGTTAAGCGATTCTATGAGTGTTTTTACATCAGGAACCCATTCCAACAGTCCCTCAGGAATACAAATCACGCCATAAGTTTTGTTATGTAAGCTAGCATCAATAATAGTATCCCCAATTTGCATAATAATAGCAGATAAAGGTATGTTATCATGAGCAATTTGTTCCCCAATAAAATAAAGATCAGGGTTTGTTTTATGAGCAACATGTTGGGTGATGTGGCTAGAGCTACGACCCATCAGTTTAACAAAATGCCAATATTTTAATATGGATTGTGTGTCGCAAATTAAATTGCGAACCAGTTTGGTATAGAGCTCACAAGCTGAGTGAAAGCCAAAAGAAATAGGTAAGTAGGGAGGATAACGTAAATCCCCATCAATGGTTTTTGGAACACCAATAACAGCGCATGTATCTGAATAAAGGGCTTGTGCTAAAAAGAGAGCGTTAGTATGGGAATCATCACCCCCAATAATGATAATGGCATCTAGCTGAAAGCGTTTCACAACCCTTTTGATAGCCTTAAGTTGAGAGTTGTCTTTAATTTTAGTGCGATCTGTTTGTAGTAAATCAAAACCACCTTGATTATGGTAGGGAAGACAATCGTTAACGGTTAAGGGTTTTAGTTGACCCTTAATAAGGCCGGCGGGTCCTCCAATAATGCCAAAGAGTTGATGGTGATTATGACATAATTTAGCAATAGCTAAAACGACATTATGTCCTCCAGGAGCAGGTCCTCCAGAAAAACATACAGCAAGTCGTTTGGGAGTAAGTGTGGTGATGTTAGTATTGTCTGCCTTTAAAATTGAAAATGAGGAGGGAGGTAACCCTTGTAAAAGTGATTGAATGGCAGGGTCTAGAGATGTTTTAGAGAATTCAGAAAAAGAGAGAAGTTGAGAATCGGTCATTGATTTACTCGATGACAGACATGTCCTCGCTATTACGAGCTGTTAGGGACGATATTTCAGAGATAAGGTCATTTAAAATGGCAGCCGATTCATTAAGATCAATATCTTTTTCAATATTTTCAATCCAATCTTTATAACTTTCTTGCTGAGCTTCAGATAGTTGTTTATTATGAGGAATTGTAAACGATAAATTATCAAGTTTTTTAATGGTTTCATTATAGGTATCTAGTTCTTTGTTTGCTTCAAGTTTTTTGGATATAGCTGTTTTTGAATCAAGATACACTTGTGTGGTTTCGGAGCGTTTTTTAATAAAAGATAAGTGAGAATATAAGGATTTGTAACGATCTGATTTTGAAATGCGTTTTTTAGATAATTTAGCTAATTTATCAATATCAAGGTTTTGATGATACCATGGTGAATAGCTAAGTGGTTTAACCGTATCCCAGCCTAAAGCATAGTCTAGATATCGTTCACCAACTTCAAGATGGTCGGCTTTGTTTGGAAGAGTAATGTCGGGCATTACGCCTTTATGTTGTGTAGAACCACCGTTAATACGATAAAACTTTTGAATAGTTAATTTTACAGAACCAAGATCTTTAAAAAAAGCAGATCGCGTAGGACTTAATTTATCAAGTTCTACAAAAGTTTGGACGGTACCCTTTCCAAAGGTATTAGCACCAATAACAACAGCACGTCCATAGTCCTGAAGCGCAGCTGCGAAAATTTCAGAAGCAGAAGCAGAGTAAGAATTAAGTAAAATAACCAAAGGTCCATCATAAAGTATAGTTTCATCAGTATCATTTAGAATTTTGTCATACATAGAGGTACGGCCTCTTACTTGTACTATAGGGCCTTCATTAATAAATAAACCAGCTGTATAAACAGCGTCAACTAAAGCACCACCTTCATTGTCACGAAGATCAAAGATAACGCCATCAACACCTTCTTTATTAATATCAATGAGTGCTTCTTGAATATCATTGGTTGTATTACGTCCTAAAGGATTTTTAAAATCACGATAAAATTTAGGTAAAGAAATATACCCAAAGGTTTTATCAAAACGAGAATCCTTTAAGATAGCATGTTTTGAGTAGGTCTCTTCAATGATAACAATGTCACGAACAATAGGTATTTCAGAAACTTCTCCTGTAGGATGTTTTACGGTAAGTCTGACAGTGGTTCCTTTTTTACCCCGGATTAACTTAACAGCTTTTTTAATGCGAACACCTACAATACTAACAGGATCGTCTTCTAGGCCTTGAGCAACTTTTAAAATAACGTCTTCTGCTTTAAGTTCTCCTTGTTTCCAGGACGCGCTACCAGGAACAATACGAACTACTTTAATGAAACCATCTTCTTCACGTAGTACAGCTCCAATTCCTTCTAGTTTTCCAGAAATGCTGATATCAAAATCTTCTTTACGTTCAGATGGAAAATAACTTGTATGGGTATCAAACACATTAATCATGCTATCAAAATATAAATCTCGAAAATCATCTAATGTTTCTTCTTGTAATCTAGTAAAACTTTCTAAAACTTCAGTTTTAGTTTTTTCTCTTGCTTCTTTTTCAAGTTTTTTATCAAACGTATGTGAAATGGTTTCATTTTTACTAACAAGCCCTTGTTTTAAATTAATATAACGAGTAAGTACTTGATATTCGATAAGGTTATTCCAGTATGCTTGTAATTCAGTTTCATTTTTAGAAAAAGTGCGTTTATCAGAGTCTGTTTCTAATGTTTGTTTTTTTGTAAAAGAAAAAGGCTTATTAAATAAGGTTGGAATATAAGTATTAATAAACTCTAAGCGAGTCATATATAAATCAAAAGCTGTATTTAAAAATTTAAAATTACCTGATTCAATATGATCATCAATAGCATATTTATATAAGGATAATTGGGCTATATCTTCTTGGGTGAAAAAGCGCTTGTTGGGATCCATTTTTTTTATAAATTGATTAAATACATTTTCAGAATAATCATCTTTAATTTGAACAGGGCTAAAATGGTTATTTAGGACACTGTATACAACAAGTTCTTGTAGGGCTTTTTGTTTAGAGTATCCAAATAAAAAAATAGAAACAAGAAGAATAAGAGCTAAAACGTTAGTTTTTTTATTACGAAATAACTTTTTAAATAAAATAGACATCGACCTATTATACACCAATGTATGCGAAGCTAAACAAATTATTTAAGAGATAAACTATGAAGATAATTATAAATTAAAACTAAAGAATAGGTATCCATTTTGCAGTAATCAGAGATAGTGTTTTTGATAGCGGTTTTATCGGCATTGGAATCATAAATAAGTGTTTTGTAATGATGAGAGGCAAAAAAGCCAGATTGTATGGTTAATGAATCGTAAGGGTTGGTTGGTGTGATAGCATGGATAATTTGTTTGATAGAGTATTTACCCTGCATTCCCGGTAACATAATATGATGATTAAGAAATAAGGATGAAATATCGACAAATTGATCTAACAGTTTGTTAAGTTTGTTTCTAAGATCAGGAAATAAGTAAGCAAGTTCTAAAAGTAATGTTCGTTCCATTGTTGCATCAAAAATAATAATAGACTGGTTTGGATTAAGATGGGTAATCAGGGATTCAGCAAATTCACGTCTAAAATCTGAATCAGGGTAAAAAAATTGAATGGTATGATCCTCTTTTTTTGTATCTGTATGTAGGGAGTGGATAGAAAAAAGAAAAGGAAAGGTTTCAAAAGGGGTTTTAGCAAAAAAGATTGGATAAGGAAATTGGCATGCTTCGATATCAAAAAATTGAATGTTAGGTGTGAGGTTAGTGAGAAATGAGTTTAGGTAAGAAGGCTCAAAAAATGGTTGTTGTGTTGTTTCGACCAAGCACTGCTTGCGTTGAGTATCTGAGAGGGTAGATAAGGATTGTAAAATATCATGAAAGGATAAAATTCCCTCTTCATAATAAAAGGCCTTTTGTTTATAGGGCATATCAATAAGTTGAAAAATATCAGGAATAGTAGTGTTAGCGTGAGTGTCATTTAAATTAGTTACAGGTTCTTTAGCATTTACATGAGGATGTGGATTACTTTGCTGAGAGATGGATTCAAGATAACGAGAAATTTTTGATGCGATATTTTTTGTTTTAGAGGTTATATTAAATCGTTTGAAGAAGGAGGGGGTATTTTGATCAATCTGAAAATGAGGGTTGATACATAAAAGGTAAGAAGATGTTGTACGATAACCCAGTTGAGAGAGAATAAAATAAGATAGACCTAGACGTGTGATAGGATGCTTGATGGGTTTATAAGAAATGCAGAGTTTAAAGATAGTAAATCCTTTTTCTGTATAAATAATAAGATCAGGTTTAGAGTGATGTTGAGAATGCGAAAAGGTAAGTTGTGTATAGATCGTATTAAATTCTAGTTTAAGTTGGGTATCTAGCGTGATCGTGTACGGAGAACGATTAACAGGTAAATTTAATTCTTTAATAGCATGATTTAATAAATAATCACATTCTTCTTGAGTGTTGTATAAAGCATAATCTGGCATGTTTCGACGACCTATCGGTGCTTTGGTTTGAAACAATTTAATAACAGAATCATCCGTAAGTATCATGTCTTACCAATTTAACATAAAAACAGCTATGACCCAAAGTTTATGATCGGTAAAACATAATAGTGATATAAAAAAGGTTTAAAACATAAATTTTTGTGGAAAAGATTCTAACTAGTCTACAAAGATATATTAAAAAAAGGGGAAATCCATTGAATTTAATGGGTTATTTTTTTGTTTTGAAAAAAATAAAAGATAAATTAAATAATATTTTTATATTAATATTATTATTGCTTGTTATCATTTTATTGTCAATAGATAGTAGTGTCTATGCTAGCGATATACGATTGGTAAAAGAGTATGCAAGTGCTTATGCGGTTACAGGAAAAGAGAATGGGTTAGAAGGTAGTGTTAAAAACCCAGCGACGGGTATTAAGAATGTTCATAGAAAGGTGTTAGTTAATCTTAATCAGAGTTATGCTATGGGTATCTATCATGGATTATTAGGTTTTGGTTATAAAAATAATGACACCTTATTTATGAGTGTTTTATTACCATTTACTACAATAGGTAATATGGATAAAAATGAGGTGATTGACGGTATACCCACAACAACAGGCCAGTATGCTAGCTTGCATACAAATCCTCAGGTAAGTGTTGCAACGCGTATTCATGACAGAATATTAATAGGAAGTTCAGTGATAGGCTTGTATGACCGAATTAGTGACGATGTTGGAAAAGGGATTTCAGTAGATACGGGAGTGTTATTAACAGGTGGGATGCTAAATATCGGGGTATCTGTACAAAATATAGGTTATCGTAAGTATTGGAGTACGGGAAAAAGAGATAAAAAACCGGTACAGATTAATACAGGGGTATCGATAAGACCCATAAGAAATTTAGAATTTTTATCAGATATGAGTATAATAAAAGAAAAAATGATTAAAAATATTGCTTTAAGTTATGACTTGTCATCCTATATAAATTTAACCTTAGGAATTAGAGATGTTGGGATGAGTAATCAGTTTCGTGCTGGATCAAGTATGAATATAAATTCATTAAACATGCATTATTCATATGGACACCATGTCGCCTTAGGTGATTCTCATAAGCTAGGAATGACGGTTGGTATCTAAATCCTTCTTAGCATTATGGTTAATGTTAAGTATTAGTAGTAGTCTTATTGCAGCTACCTACGATATTATTTTACATAAATCTGATAATGCGATCCAACTTTTAGTAAATCCAGCACCGTTAGCAGATATAACGATACTAAAACAAAAGACAGTAACGATAAAAAAGAAACAGAGGCTTAATTTTTTACTATCAAAAAATAATAATGAAACACTTGATATTATTAGAGTTGAATCATCATTAGATCTCAAGGATATATGTGATCAGTTAGAAACCTTACCTTATGTTAGTGTTGCAGAACCCAATTATGCCTTAGAGCTCTATCAAGAAGCTTTAGATCCATTAAGCTTTAAACAACACTATCTAATTGAAGATGATTTATTTCAATTATGGTCTTTGCAATCAAAAAGAGATGTTGTAATTGCGATTATTGATACAGGGGTTAATCTAAATCATGATGATTTAAAAGATGCTATTTACAAAAATGAGGGAGAGCTAATCAATGGAAAAGATGATGACGGAAATGGCTATATTGATGATATAGCAGGTTATAAGTGGCTCGATTGGTTGGGTAATAAGATATCTAGTCATCCAGAAGATGATCATGGTCATGGAACACATATGGCTGGTATTATCGCAGGTTTAAGCAATCAAAAGGGAATTGTTGGTATTCATCCTGGCGCTAAGATATTACCTTTAAAAGTGTTTAATCAATTTGGTAAAGGGTATCAATTAGAAGCTGCTTTAGCCATCCGATATGCCGTTGATCAGGGCGCTTCAATTATTAACTGTAGTTGGGGTTTTATCTTTAAAACAAAGGTGTTAGAAGATGCTATTAAGTATGCTTTAGCCAATGATGTGATTGTCGTAGCTGCTGTAGGTAACGATGCTATGAAAACGGTGATGTATCCCGCTAGATTTAAGTCGGTTATTGGTGTTGGTTCGATCGAAAAAGGGACGAACCAATTGGAATCATTTTCAAATCAAGGATATGGATTAGATATTGCTATTTCAGGAAAAGATGTATTTTCAACATCACTGAATAATGGATATACCCATTTATCAGGGACATCAACAAGCACAGCTATTATGTCTGGAATTTTAGGAAGGATTGTAAGTTATTATCCTAATTTAACGGCAGAATCCTATCAGTCTATTTTGATACAATCATCACCAAAAGTATTACCCGCAAATATTAGAGTCCCTAATGTATATGCCTTATTAGAAGAGTTTAATATAAAGGCTGGTATTGATGCTGATGTAGCGTTTTATGGAGGATCTAGTACGAATACAAAAATCAGTAATGTTATGGTTGCACCAAACCCAATACGTAGTAATCAGGCGGTGATTCATTTTTCTGCACAAGAAAATGGGTTAGACGGATATGTAACGTTTTATAATCTAGAGGGTGTATTACAAAAAAAGAAAGATTTTATAACCCAGAGTTTAAATAGCATTACCCTTAATATAGCTGACATGGTAAATGGAACTTATTTGTATACAGTAACACTAAATGGTTTAAATGAAGTACATAAAGGAAAATGTTCCATTTTACGATAAAATAATGGTTTAAGTAGATCTATTATCTTAATAATTAAGAATTACCGTGCTTTAAAATATCTCGAACATCAATAGGGTAATCGCCCGTAAAGCAATGGTCTGTAAATTGAGGGTTTTTCGGATTTCGTGTTTCATGGCCCATAGCCTTGTAAGTACCTTCTAAACTTAAAAAAAACACAGACGTAGCACCAATAATCTTAGTTATTTCCTCAATATTATGATTAGCTGCAATTAATTCACTATATTGAGGGGTATCAATACCATAGAAGTCAGGATGAAGAATAGGAGGTGATGAGATACCAAAATGAACTTCTTTAGCACCTGCATCAAAGACCATTTTAACAACTTTATTAGCGGTTGTACCTCTAACAATAGAATCATCAATTAAAATAACACGCTTATTTTTAATACTAGACTTATTAACACTATGTTTTAATTTTACGCCAAACTGTCGGATAGATTGAGAGGGTTCAATAAAAGTACGACCCACATAGTGGTTCCGAATAATACCTAACTCAAATGGAATACCAGATTTTTGAGAATAACCAATAGCAGCCGGTGCTCCAGAATCTGGAACAGGAACCACGACATCAGCATCAATATTATTTTCTATAGCCAGTTGTTCGCCTAGATTTTTTCGATAGGTATAAACACTATTTCCGTCTATGATACTATCGGGTCGAGAAAAATAAATACGTTCAAAAATACAGGGTCTTTCAGGGCTATTTGGAAAAATTTTAATACTCTCTAAACCCGATTCAGTGATAATAACCATTTCTCCATTTTCTACATCTCTAATATATTTTGCACCAATAATATCTAAAGCACAGGTTTCTGAGGCTAATACATAGGCTTTATTCTTTTTTCCAAGCACAAGCGGTCTAATGCCAAAAGGATCTTTAATACCAATTAGTTTTTTATTTGTCATAATAATTAATGAATAGGCACCTTGAATATGAGATAAAGCATCTTTAATTTTATCGATAGTTTTTCGTTTTCTAGATCGTGCAACAAGTTGTAAGATAATTTCTGTATCAGAGGTAGTTTGAAAAATAGAGCCAGTTTGGACTAATTGCTTCGTAAGTTTATGCGTATTGGTAAGGTTGCCATTATGCGCACAAGCAAAGCCACCAGCAGACAAATTAGCGAATAAAGGTTGTACATTGGTAAGTTTTGTATCACCCGTTGTAGAGTAACGAACATGCCCAACCGCACGTCTTCCTGGTAACTTATCAAGCGTTTCAGCACTATTAAAGTTATCACCAACTAAACCTTCTTTTTTGACAGCATGAAATGATGTGCCATCATAACTAACAATACCAGCACCTTCCTGACCACGATGCTGCAATGAATGAAGCCCTAAAGTCGTTAAGACAGCTGCTTCATCAATATCAAATATACCAAAAACGCCACATTCTTCTTTAAGTCCCATTTCTTAGGGATAGTTTACATGATTTAAGAAAAACTGAACATATTTTACTTTTAAGAGGTTATGGAATCTTTAACATAGTTAAAAAATATAGATTGGTTTTCGATGTCACTTGGGTTAACGTTAGGTCGATGAGATAATCGAGAAAACACATGAAGTTCTGAATTAAGAGTAAAGCTATTAATATGTCGTGATATATGTTTAGATAAACCTCGGTAAAGTTCAGAATGAGAAATAGGATCAATCACCGGATCATCTTGGGATTGAAATAACGAGATATGGACATGATCAGGAAAATCAATTCCTTGTCTAAGATCAAGTTTGGTTTTTTTGATAAGTTTTAATAATTGAATTAATGATTTTTTAGGCCGGTAGGGTAACCAGTGTGGTGTTTCATTGTTATTTAGAAATAATTTTTGGTCATAAATAAAGGGTTTAATCCAAGGGAGCCAATATAGCATTTTTTCTTTGGGTTCAACTAATGAATCAATTAAAAAAATATGTTTAAGAGGTAAGCTAGGACGAAAACATTTATTAAGTAATCCTTGGATAATTAAGGTAGATCCTGTAGAGCAGCCACATAAATAAATAGTTTCAAAACCAAGATTAACTAATCGATGATACTCATGACAGATCGGTTGCAGCCAATCTTCCCAAGACGAATTAGCAAACTGACTTAAACTGTCATGAGAACCTAAATAAACATTAGAAACAAGTGCGTTGGTATTAGAAGCGATATAATCTGAAAAATCATGCCATTCAAAGGGGGATGCGCCAAAGCCATGAGCTGTAATAATGACAGGACGTTTTAAGGTATCCTCTGATGGAGGTGAGGATTGAATAGATACTAACTGGCTTTTATAAAAATCAGAAAATTGGTTAGAAAAATCATCATACACACGTTTAGAAAATGTGCTAACAAACATATAAAGTATCAGAAACATAAGATTACTATACCGCTATGATTTTGAAAGTAAACATTCAGAAATGAGATGAGTATGCTACAAATTTTTTGGAAGTGTTATATCAATATTTTGATATAGCACAATACTCGTTATAATACGGCGAATAGTTAAGCTTCTTCTACAATACACGATAACTTTAGCTCATCTAATTGTTGGTTTCCAACATTAGCTGGCGCTTGGGTTAGTGGGCAGAATGCTACACGATTTTTTGGGAAAGCAATAACTTCTCGAATAGAATCAGTATCTAAGACCATAGATACTAAACGATCCATACCTAAAGCTAAGCCACCATGAGGCGGTGTGCCATAGGTTAACGCATCTACGAAAAAGCCAAATTTTTGTTTAATATCATCATCAGTTAAGCCTAAAGTCTGAAAAATTTTAGCCTGTGTTTCAGCATCATGGATACGGATACTACCCCCTCCAATTTCCTCTCCGTTAATTACCAAATCGTAAGCACGTGATTTAACCGCTAAAAAGTCTTCAGTGGTTTGGGCTGATAAGAAAGAATCATCAGGTTGTGTAAATGGGTGGTGCATAGAATTAAGTCGATTATCTTTTAATTCAAACATCGGAAAGTCTGTAACCCAGCAAGCTGCAATCTTTGATGGATCAATAAAACCCCATTTTTGACCAACATATAACCGTAATCTACCCAGAACATCATTAACCAATGCTTTATTAGTATCCGCAACAAATAATAAAACATCATTATTGCTAGCATCTAAAGCCTTAATAAGGGCAGCTTGTTCTTGATCTGAAAAAAATTGAACAATATTAGATTCAAGTTTGCCATCAATAACTTTCATCCAAGTCATACCTTTACCACCAAATTTTGGCACTACTTTTTTTGCTAATTCTTCTTGAAGCATATTCTTGCTCATATCAGCTGCTTTATTAGGGACTTTAATACCTTTAATCGCTCCATTATTATTAGCAATGCTATTAAAAATCTTATAATTTACGTCTGTTAAAAGATCAGTAACATCAACCATTTTCATATCAAAACGTAAATCAGGATGATCATTTCCATAAGAGTTCATCGCTTCTTCATAGGTGATATGTGGAAATGGGCCTTGTAAGGACTTGCCCACAATACTAAAAACACGTTCGACCAAAGGTTCTAGCAAAGAGTATATATAGGGTTCATCGATAAACGAGGCTTCAAGATCTAATTGAGTAAATTCAGGTTGGCGATTAGGACGTAAATCTTCGTCACGAAAACATTTAACAATTTGATAATACTTATCAAGACCACTCACCATTAACAGTTGTTTAAACATTTGGGGGGATTGGGGAAGGGCGTAAAAGCAATTATCATGATGGCGAGAGGGAACTAGATAATCTCGTGCTCCTTCTGGAGTAGATTTTGTTAAAACAGGGGTTTCTACATCAATAAATCCCTTTTCATCTAAATACTCTCTGATAGAACGCATAATCTTATGACGGGTTATCATATTTTGTTGCATACTATGTCGTCTAAGATCAAGGTAGCGGTAATTGAGTCGTAAATCTTCATCTACATTAAAATCAGGGCTATCTTCATCCGTAACACTTTTTTCACTGATTAAAAAAGGTGGCGTTTTTGCTTTATTATAAAGTATTAAGTTAGATACATGAACTTCAAGCATACCTGTTGGAACATGAGGGTTTTTAGCTTCATCATCACGTTCGATAACCGTGCCTTTAAGGGCAACGCAGTATTCACTACGTAATTGTTCAGCCTGATGATGAAGGTCTTTATTTTCTTCTGGATTAAAGACAATTTGAACAACACCACTACGATCACGCAAGTGCATAAACAGCAGTTGTCCATGATCACGAATCGTATCAATCCATCCAGCCAGTACAACCTCTTGATTGGTTAGATCTAGGGATAAATCAGAACAGTATCGTCGGTTATTTAATTCAATAGTCACAATAGGTCACCTCAAAACATTAATGAGAGAGAGTTTACCATAGTTAACTCCCCTTTAAAATCTAATTTTAGCACAGTAAAAATAGTTATGTGAAAATTATGAGTGCATAAATGCATCTAAGGAAAGACCTTGTTGGTCTTTTTCAGATAATATAATTGACGGCATCTCAGGCCATGTAATATTAACAGATGGATCATCATAACGCAGACATTGTTCATGTTCTTTAGAATACGTATTAGAGCATTTATACTGAATCGTAGCAGTATCACTAAGAACTAAAAACCCATGAGCAAATCCGGTAGGAATATAAAGCATATAAGAGTTAGTGGCGGATAAGCTATAGGCGGTCCATAAACCAAAGGTTGGAGAAGTTGGACGAACATCCACAGCGACATCAAAAATAGAACCATCTAAACAACGAATACATTTTGCTTGCCCTTTAGGTTCACGCTGTAAATGAAGTCCTCGTAAGGTTCCTTTAGACGAATAGCTTTGATTATCTTGGACAAATGTATCTGTAATACCTGCTTCAGTAAATCTATCACGATGATAGGATTCAAAAAAATAACCACGATTATCTGTATATCGAGTTGGTTCAATTAAAATAACATCGGCTAAAATTTGATCACGTGTAAATTTCATAGACAATATAATGGTAACAAAAACAAAACAAACTGCAAATTAATATGATTAATTAGGTTGCAAAAAGCATGTCTGACGATCGAAATGATTTGAATTCTAAGGCATAGTGATTTGGATCATAAAAAAACATAGTCGCTTGCTCACCAACTTGTCCCTGAAAACGGATGTGTGGTTCTATTTCAAATGAGATATTATGGTGATTTAATCGATCTACAAAGGGTTGCCAATCCTTCCAATCTAAAACAACTCCAAAGTGAGGTACTGGAACATTATGTTTATCAACAGGATTAAAATAATGTCGTTGTTCAAATCCTTCAACTTTATGAAACACAATTTGATGCCCAAATAAATTAAAATCAACCCAAGATGTATCAGATCGACCCTTATTGCAACCTAAAACATCAGTATAAAATAATATGGTTTTTTCTAATTCTAAAACAGGGTATGCTGCATGAAATGCCTGTGATTTTAGCATGAAAAAAGTATACTATAAACAATGAGTGCTATCAATTTTAGGTAAATCATAAATAAGCATGTAGGGGGGCTTTTTTTGAATATTTTCGTTAATTTAGTTAAAATATAAAAAACTAGAATTTATAGTAAATAGTAAAGAAATAACGTTGAAAATGAATGCCAACACGTAAGTGTTCGTTATAAGCATAAATAAATCCTAAATCAAGGTGAAGCGGAAGGGTAATATCTTGATCAGATTGGATAGATCCCCAGTAAGGATCATAGGATATGATAGACAATAATTTTAAATCTTTTCGTAGATCATAAGATATCCCTGCATAGGTTCGTATCATAATAGGGTAGTTTCGATAAAAAGTGATTTCAGAACCAATTGTTTTAGCAAAACGACCTATTTTATCTTTGTTAAGAGAAGATTTTGTATAAGCTGCAAAAAGAGAACCCCATAAAGAAGCATCTGTATCATCAGATTCGCCAATAGATTCCCAGTGATAATACGATTCTTCATCATCAGTATCATCATCATTATCAAACTTTTGATAGACAAATTTATTAGCAGGATAACCTCCCATATGAATATGAGATCCAATAGAAAATGCTTTTCTGTGATCTAAAGACCCCCTTTTAAAAATCATCCATTTAGAACGTAAATTTAAATCTCCAGATGATATAGCATCCCAATAACGGGTAGTAAGTTGAAACGTATCCGTAAGGCTATAACCCCATGATAAACCACTGATATATAGAGTGTTTTTTTTCATTGTAAATCCAGTAGGATCTGAATATAAATCCATTATCTCTTCATTACTAAAAACCCAT
>MDSY01032232.1_pt1 | contig 23973 bp, 23 predicted proteins | sample 811131 | NCBI WGS metagenome assembly MDSY01 (sample SAMN05326643, study PRJNA326480) | marine metagenome | isolation source: seawater | place: Atlantic Ocean: South West | collected 2010 | reverse complement strand
CGCCTTCCGATTTAATAACCTTCAATATTGTCAACATTAAAATTTTTATATCTAATACCAGCGATATATTATTAACATACCAAACATCAAGCTTGAACTTTTTTTGCCAGCTAATACTATTTCGTCCATTTACTTGAGCCCAACCTGTGATTCCAGGTTTAACCTCATGCCTTCTCTTTTGAAATTCATTATATAATTGTAGGTATTCCGGCAGCAAAGGTCTGGGACCTATCAAACTCATTTCTCCTTTTAATACATTTATTAATTGGGGTAATTCGTCTAATGATGTTTTCCTTACAAAGTTTCCGATTTTTGTTATACGTTCCGAATCAGGAAGTAAATTACCATTACTGTCCTTTTTATCATTCATTGTTTTAAACTTAATAATTTTAAACATTTTTTCGTTTTTACAAGGACGCTGTTGGAAAAAGAAAGGTTTGCCATTGTTAGCAATGAATAAAAGGATAATGACTACTATAAATACAGGACTTAATAGAAGTAAGCCTATAAGGGCAGTGATTAAGTCTAGTAAAGGTTTAATAGTTGATCTATACATTAATTTAGTGATTAGTTGACATGCAAAATGCCGGTGTGAAAAACTCTCCTATTTTAGTGTCATGACCAACTGTTAGTAATATTGCTTTCATTTTCTGTATTTTTAGCTAGTGTTAAATGTTATTTATAACGAATTTAAAAATATGAATTTCCGTTGTCAAGAAAAACCAATAAGAAAACGGAATATGCTATATTTTAGTGTATTGGACCTCCCAAGGTAGAATATGAAACAAAATTTGAAATTATTACCTTACCATCCCATGGATTATCAAAATTTGTAATTAGACCTATATCCGGAAATCTGACAACACCTAAATCAGCTAGTTTTTTTGCAACCGAAAACCTTTCCTGTTTTTCAAGCCCTAGTGAAACAGATTGAACTTCTTGATATATTAAAGGGAGAATATCATCAAAATTATCACACTTTTTTACATGTATCACTCTAGAAAACGAAGGAAGCTCTAAAATAAAATTATTGTTATTTATTATAGCCCAACTAAGATCATCTGCAGCAATAACATTTCCAGTAAAATCAGCAGTCATAACAGCTTCATTTACTGCGTAGTCGTTTTCAACTATTTGTTTAGGAATTAAATCTAGCGTGGTATTCAGTCCTTCTGCTAAACTATTACAAAACTCTGATAAATCATCTCCATTATAAAATATAGTATGAGGGGATGAACATGCTCTTTGCTCAAAAGAGCTTATATCCCTACTTAACTTTAAAAAAAATGATTTTCTGTTTAGCCTATTATTGATATAATCTTGGGAGATTATGGAGAATGAGGTTTTGGGGCCAAACATAACATCGTTACAAGTATTTTTATGACTATAATTTTTTATTGAATTTATAGCATTACCTCCTCCCCAGGCTACTCTAACATCTGCATTTTTAGAAAGCACATTATTTGACTCAATATTATTTCTACCAAATCTTGCAATTATTATAGATTCCTTAAGATCCTTTCCATAGTAAATTTTATCGTTCCAATTAATTTTAATGTTATCCAAATCTTTAATCATTTCAAATAAGCTACCGTCTTCATTCGAACTTACCTTAACAATATTTTTGTTTTTAGTAATTATCGATTGAATCAAAACCAACATGCCTAATAATGGAACATTTCCGGCTACCCAGTGAGATATAATTCCCTTTGGTTTTGTGTATATGTATGTGCCTGGATTATTATTTGAAACTTGAAAATCGTCCAAAGAATATAAGTTCTCTAAGAGACTCTCATTTAATAATTTTATCAAATTATTCTTAGAGCACCATCTAGAGATAAAACTTAATCCCTGTTGTCGTAAATGTTTTAGTTTTGGATTTTCAAGCCATGAAGAGGAAAGTCTTTCTAAAATTAATAATAAAGGTTCAATTGGAATGCTAATATCTTTTAGATTTTCTATTTCGATCTCTAAGTCATTTGTTTTTTTATCATAAATGTATAATTCATTACTTTTCTCGATTAATTCCATCTTATTACCAAGAATATCACCACAACCCCTAATTTCTGACTTTGGCTTTCTACCGGTTATATTAAAAAAATCTGTTTCTCTTCCACATTTACAGTTTGATCCTAATATGCCCATATCATCTGTTAGAATTGAGGCTCCACTATAGGATTTAGGAAATGACGACAAAAACTGTAAAAGACCATTCTTATTATATCCAATATTATTTAAGGTTTTACTATCCCTTACAATTAATCTTGTATTATTCGGTATATGTTTATGACCATATTCACAATCAGGAAAATTTACACCCATAAGTTCTGTAAAACCATATATATCTATTACTCTATCAAGTTTTAAAACATCAGATGCCAAATTGTTAAATTCAGACCTTTCTACTTTTTCCGATTCTAATTTTTTCCAACCACCAATATGTATAAGGGTTGACTTGGTTAAAATATTTTCGAAATTCTTTTTGTAATCATATTTGAGTACAAAATTATATATCATATAAGTGAACCCAAAATGCAAAATATTTTTGTCATTGGATCTTATAAATTCTTGTAATCCTTCAGTATCAAGCTCAATTTTAGATTTGTTTTTCTTTAATGCAAAGAAATATTTATTTGAAAACCTCATGTAAGCAATATTAGCCGACATTCGTGCTCCTATCTCTGCTGAATTTTCTTTTGAAGGAGGTAAGTCATAAATAATCATTGGTCTTTTGTCAGTACCTATGTAGTCTTTCATGATTGAATAACTTAACATTGACTGAGCTTTAGTAGCTTCTTTATCTAGAAAGATTTTACTAGCTAAACCACTAGTTCCAGATGAACTAATAATTAATTGATTTTTTAAATCATCAATATTACTAAGCATTTCAGGGTATTTCTTAAAAACAGAAACATGTATGTAAGGTAATTGGTCCAAATCAGCGATACTTTGAATCGGATCGTTATGATTAGTCTTCTCTAGAAATCTATTAAAATTTTCATTACTTTTTCTATGATAAATTAATACAGAGTTTAGCTCATCTAAAAATTCTTTATCGTTTTTATTATAGATCATTTTAAAAACTTATTAATTATTAATTCATTTAAATGTGAATAACGACCAGCCGAATCCATGAGAGCAGATTTTTTATCTACTTTAAGCAAATCAAAATCAACAATAATTTCATCAAAGATTTTGCCCCAGTTTTCATAAAACCATATGAAAATATTCCTCTGATTAGGGTGAAGAAATTTCACTATTTCATCGTCAGTTGAATATAGTTTACAAAATAATGAAGACACAGCCACACTGTGTCTAATTTTAATATTAGAGTTGTGTGCAAAAACATGAACTGGTCCTACAAGATGTTTATCTTGCGAAAGACCGCCAATATATGAGTATAAACAAAGATTTTCTGCTGACAGATTCAAGCTTTTATTCGTGTTATTGTTTTTGAAATGTTCTAGCGCAAAAGTTTTAATTGCTGTTAGAGAGCTTTTATCTTGAAGTTTTGAAAATAACGATTCTATAATATGCAAAAGTGAATCGCCTAAACCTGAAAGTTTCATCTGTATCGGAAGACTTTCTATATCATTCATACTATAGATAACTTCAGAGGCAATGAAAGAAGAAGAAATTAAATAATGTTTAAGATTGTTATTGAGAATTACGGATGATGAAGATTGTTCAGAACCACTTCCGTTTATACAACATACAACATAAAAATCAGGGAGTTGATTAATAGAAGAAATTAACATTTTGTTTTTACTAAATAAAACTTGATCTGATTCATATCCTTGCAGAGCATATGCTGCTTTTGCAGTATCAATAATTGATCCACCTCCAACCGAAATTACAATATCTGCATTAATAGTTATTTGTGATGATAATTGCTTTATATAGCTAAACTCAGGTTCATTTTTGGAATCGACAATAATAATTTGATAATCAATAAAAGATTTGTTAAATATTACTTCTTTGCTAACTCTATCTAGATATCTATTAGATGTAAAAATTAATGGTCTTAATTTATTTTTAATTTTTGACAATTCAACAATACCATCTTGTATTAATTTAAAATTAAACTTCATAACTTTTTAAATTTCTGATTTTTTTTTGACTTTTTGTGTAAAGGATTTTTTCAACATTTCTCGTTTTAGAAATATAAGATGTTTTAACGAATAAAGATTTTATCAATTCAATATGGTTATTATCCTTTTTTGCATTTGACTCAATAAAAACTATGAATCCTTTATCATTTATGTTTTGAATAATGAGACAATCATGAACGAATTCAAAATTCATAATCAATTCGTTTTCTAGTTTTGTAACATTAAATTTTAAACCGTTAACATTAATTATTTCTTTATTTCTTGCATGAAAAACAAATCCTGAGTGAGTTTTTTCGACTAAATCACCCGTTTTGAGAAAAGGCTTTCCTTGAATTAATAAGTCATAATTTCTTTTTAAGCCAGTCAAATCAAGATATCCTTTAAACCATTCTTCAGGATTTATAAAGAGCTCAGAATCCTTAATAATAAAATCATTCCCATTACTTTTTAAAATTAAGTTTTGATTTTCTATTAAATCCGAAAAGTCAACAATACTAAAGCGGGTAAATTCAGTTGACCCATAATGATGTTTGAATATAAAATTTTTAAATTTTGATAAAGAGACCAAATTTTTAATCAAATCACTAGACATTCTCATAGAACCAGATTCAAACCAATATTCAGAATCATTGTTTTTGATAATTTCGAAGAATGTTTTTAGAAATAGTTCTAAACCACTAACAACTCCACCAATAAATAACTTATCGGTTTCAAGTAATGTTTTATTTATAAATTTTAAATCGGCAACAGATGAAGCTATATAGATGTTTGACGACCTCTCAATTGCACACCTTAATCTCATTAATCCAAAACTATGAGTTACTGGCATTATAATTAATTCTGAAATATGATGATCAACTTGAAAAGATTTGTTTATCCTTTTTACATGATGATTAAGACTTTTCTTATCCCAAACAACGACCTTTTGCATACCACTTGTTCCAGAGCTAATCATCAACTCACATGAGTTAATCTTAGTTTTAACTTTAGAATTTGAATAAACCAAATCTAACTTTAGTGCTTCAAAAAAATATATCTTACTAAAATTTTTTTCAAAAATTTGTTTTAATTTACTTGGGATTTTATCGTAATTGCTAAATTCCAAACTAATTAAACAATGTTTCGATAAAGATGAGGATCGGTATTTTAAAACAAAATTGGCATTTCTGTCTCCAGAAATTATAATTAGACCATCATCAAATGAGTTTAAATCAAGTACTAATTCATTAATTGCATCTTTAAAAAAATTTGGAGTTAAATTTGCAGTCTTATCACATACCGTCATTAATTTTTGTTTTTAGACAATTCAATTAAATCAGAAATTACTTCAATTTCCATTAATTCTTCAAAAGAAAAAACTTGTCCGATTGATTCCTCGATTTCACTAATAATAATCATTTGCGTCATACTATCGGCATTTTCTAAACTCATTAACGGAACATTGATGTCTAATATTTGATCAATCATCAAGTTTTTCTTAATTATGCTTAACACTATCTCTTCTGTATTCATATTAATGATTTAACATTTAGTTAATTAAAATTATATCTTTCTTATTTTTGTGTTTCTACTTGTACAGGCAGATGGAGTTTTAAGATTAACATATAAATAAGTCATAGCATCAATCTTAGAGTTCTCAGAAATTTCCAAACCTTGCTTTATTACAGAGTTAGCACCAATCAAAACATTTTTTCCAATTATTGAATTACCACCGATAACTACACCTGGGTTTAATGAAGAACATTCTCCTATTTTGACGTCATGTCCAACAGTAACTCCGTAATTTATTATACAATTATTAGAAATAGATGCCCGCGATGATACAACTGCTTTAGCGGCTACATAAACACCAAGACCTACACTAGCAGATTCACAAATATGTGCAGTAGGACTAATTATTGATGTTAATTCTAATCCTGCATCTAAACCAATAGTGATACTTTTTTCTTTAATTTCTGTATTAGTCATTGATGCAATAAAGTATGATTTAACATTAATATTGATGCTTTTAGATAAATTAGATTGTTCAATTGTGTTTTTCATTGAGGAATCACTTAAACCTGGAACAACAAAATAAATGTTTGAAAAAAAATTTAAAGATTTAGAAGAATAGTAAATTTCTAAGGCAGTACTTCTTTCCCCAAAAATATAAAGATGATTTTGCATAAAAATTCTAATTATTGAATAAAACGTTTGCTTAAATTAAAAAAATAATTTATTGTTATAATTTCATTTAAATATAAAATTTAGGAAGATTTTATAACCTTGTTTCATAAATTATAATTTTTTAATAATTCATTATATTCCTCGAGCAATGCCTCCCACACCAAATTTTGCTCGAAGCGAGAAGTAATCATCTTACGAGATTGACTTTGCAGGTGGTTATACAATTTCTTATCCTCTGCCAGTCTTAGCATTGCTTGCTGTAAAGCTTCTGTATTTTTTACAGGAATGATTAAACCATTTTTACTGTTTTCAATAATTTCATTACATCCATTTATGTCCGTAACGATACTTGGCAAGCCCATGGCGCCAGCCTGCATCACAACGTTAGGAAAACCCTCCCGATAGCTTGGAAAGGCTAAAGCATTTGATATTGCAAAATAAGGGCGCACATCCGCTTGAAAACCAATGTTAATAATGTTACTATTAGATTCTATTTCTTTTAAAGTATCTGACTCTAAAGGATCCAATTTTGATTCAAAAGGGCCGACTAGTAAAAGTCTTGCGTATGACCTCTTCCTAAGTCCCTCTCCAAAGGAAAGGGACTTAAATGCTTTTACCAATTCATTAATCCCTTTATCACCAACCAAGCGACCGACGAAAATGAAGACAAAATCATCCTCCTGTATGCCAAGATCATAACGTAAGACTTGTTTATGTTCATTTGAAAATTGATTGGGATCAAAATAGAAAGTGTCGATACCATTGGAACTGCCGTTAGTAATTACTTTGATTTTATCTGCAGAAGCATATTTATGATCTAGTATAAATTGTTCCAAACCTTTACTATTAGGATAGACTTTAATAGCACAAGCATAAGTCAATTTTTCTACAGCTCCAAGAATACAATGTTTAAGACCTCTTGAAACCATGACCGGTAAACCAGCCACAGTATGCAAGCGGATAGGAACACCAACTAAATTGGCCGCTAGCATTCCCAAAATACCAGCTTTGGGTGTGTGAGTATGAACTATAGCGGGTTTTTCTTTTTTAAATAAACGTATTAGCTTGATTAACGAAATCAAATCTTTAATTGGTGTAATCTGACGGGTCATTTCTACCTGTTTCACTTCAACACCCTCATAACCGGCAACCTTATCAAGTTCATTTTTCGGACCTGAGGAGACACATATAACCTGAAAAAAATCACTCATAAACCTAGGTTGTCCTTTAATGAGATAGTGCAAGGATATTGGAACCGTGGTTAAACGGATAAGCTTTTTATTCATTTATTCTCTATTTACAACTACAGCCACCATCTATTATGTAATCTGACACTGTTATCCACCTTGAAAAATCCCAAAATAAAAAGGCAACCCGAATTAAACCCTACAAAGTTAATGACTAAGACGCTAGTAATACTGATGAGATTGTGCTTTTCATTTAAAAGATTCAATATTAAACCCAAGTGTCAAAATAATCATTAATCTCTAATCTTGATAAATACTTAACCTTTGATTTTTTTTCTAATGAATTTAAATCTAACCCTACTCCGTTGTCAATAGCTTCTGAAAAGGATTTCATATTGTAAATGTCAGCTTTCAAAATAAAATCAATATTTGAAACGGCAACTGTACAATGCGATGATAATACCTTATCATTTAAATAAATCATTTCGTTAAGAACGTTTGGAAAACCTTCAATTTTAGAAGAAATAATACATAGATCGGTATTTTGAATTAAAGGGTATATATTATTTAGGAATCCAGTGAAAATTACACTCTCTGATAGTCCAAGTTTATTTACCTGAGTCATTAAATTTTTCATTTCAGGTCCATCTCCAGAAATTATTAATTTGTGAGTTAATTTAGTGTTAGAGATATTATATGCATTAATTAACAAATCAAATCCCTTTACATTAACAAATCTTCCTGCAGCAAAAATGTATGGGTAGTTAATGAAACTATTTTCAGAAACTAACCTATCAACAATATAAGTATCTAATGGATTATGTTTAACAACATTTTTAACTTCCTTTAACCAGGGACAATATTTAAGGACATCGAACCTCATTTCTTCAGTTTGAAAAATTATTTTATCAGACATCAAATAGAAGAAATAGAAGAAATATATTGGTATTAACTTTATTATATTGAATCTTTTAAAGGCTTGTGTACTTTCTCTAATAATCAGATTTTCACATTTCAAAAATCCCAAAATTCTCATTAAACCTAACAAGAAATTAGCTAAGATTAAAGAAGATGATGCTAAAAAATATTTCTTATTTCTTATGAAACTTACTAGTCTAAAAAGAGCGCGAGGATTTAAATTACCTACATAACAAGTGTTAAAGTTCTTCCAGTAGTCCGAACTTTTCTTTCCGAAAATTACAATATCACATTGGTAACCTTTTGAAAAATAATAACTTGCGCAAAACCTTAGAATTTTTTCAGCCCCCCCAACCTTATCTGATAAAACGACTATAAGAATTTTCATTTCTTAAAATTTTTAACATACCAATTAAAATAACAATAGTTTCTCCATATAAAGTCAAAATCAACATTATCAAATAACTTATTATTAAACATGTCTAACTCCTGCTCCAATTTTTTGATATTGACTCCGGGAATATTTTTGTAATCGATTTCTATTAGATTATTTATAAAATTATTCTTAATACCCTTTATTGCGTATTCAAAAATTGGCGGTGAAAATCCTTTTTTATCCTTGGGAATATCCAATTGACTTAATTCGTGCTTAAATAATTTTTTCAATAATTTTTTTGAGCCTAATGGGAAAAAGTTTATTAAGGGTAAAATAGAAAAATATTCGTGTAATCTATAATCCAGAAAAGGACTTCTTAACTCTAAACCAAAAGCCATTGAAGATCTGTCTAGTTTAACATTATTATTTTCTGAAAGCCAAACTGTACTATGTAAGAAAGAAAACTTATTAACTATAGATGGAATAATTTTTAGTTTATCATATATATTTCTTTTAGCTAAAAAATTATAAATATTATTATTTAACAAACCAAAATTAGTAAAAAACACCAACGAGCAATCCGTTCTGTTTCTTTGTTCAATTATACTACAAATTCTTTTAATTTTTATTGAGTTATTTAAAGAGAAGAAATTCACTAGTTTCGACAATATTTTTCTAGCAGGATAAGGAATAAAATATATTATATCTAAAAGTAATAAATACCTATATTGTTTATAACCCAAAAATAACTCATCACCACCATCTCCTGTAATAGTTACAGTTGCTAATTTCTTGTATTCTTTACTCATCGCTAGCAATGGGAGTGATGCTGGATCTGAGAATGGCTCATCAAAAAAATCAAACATTTTATCAATGAATGATAAAACTTCTTTTGGTTCGAAATTTATTATATGGGAATCTAAATTTAAGTAATTAGCATTTTTTAATACTTCTTCGCTTTCATCTGAAGAATATCCTTTAAACGCAACTGTAAAAGACAAAATCTTTTCCTTAGAATTTTGCGAACAAACGCTAGCCAAAATACTAGAATCAGTTCCAGAAGAAAGAAAAATTCCTTTTTTTGCATCTGAATACAATCTAAGATTGATAGCATTTGCGATTATTTTTTTAATATTAATAGATCCTTTTTTAAGTTCAAAAAAAGTTTTCCTAATTGGATATGACCAATAATATTGACTAGTTGATGATTGTGAATTTAAATTATATTTTAAAAATTCGCCTGGATTAATTTTATGAATATTTTTATAAATCGAGTAGGGTGATGGAATATATCCAAAATCAAAAAATAAGTTAAGAGAATCTAAATCAATATTATTTTTGTTTTTTATGGCGAAAAGTTGACTGCTTATTTCAAATTCTCCATTTTCATTGAATAAATGATAAAGAGGTTTTACCCCAAGTCTATCTCTCACGCAGTATAAATCTTTCGACTTTCTATCATAAATAATTATTGAAAACATCCCATTTAACAATTGCAGAAAATCTATTCCGTGTAGTTTATATAGATTTAAAATAACCTCAGTGTCACCTTCGGTTTTGAATTTAACCCCGTAAGCGATTAAATCATCTCTAAGCTCAATAAAGTTATATATTTCACCGTTAAAAACTATAACAACTTCACCGTCAAACATTGGCTGATTAGACCTCTGGTCAAGGTCAATTATAGCTAGTCTATTATGACCAAACCATATTCCGTCAATCATACGAGCATCCCAGGAATCGGGACCTCTAAAATCTATATTACTCAATTGAGTTATGAAATCTTCCTTACTGTAAGGAATGTTAGAGCAATAAAATCCACACATATATTATTTTTTAAATATTACTAAAGTGTCTAACCCATAATCCATGATTTTTAGTCAGAAAAAATTATAATTATCAAACATTTTTTTAATTTTATTTTTACTTGGGGGAGGATGCCCAATTTTACGGTCAAATTTATTATTTAATGCAGATTGTAATTAGATCATCAGAGATTTAAGCCCTCTAGATTTGCCTAACCTATTTTCATTATGTAATACTCCAATAAATATTCCCGAATCATTTAGGTGATTGACAATTGATTTTAGAAATCCTATGCCGTCTAGGCAATGATACCAACAAAATCGATTAAAAATTATATCATATTTACCATCAATATTATCTATAAGGTGTAATTTAAAATCCCAATTTCGATTAGAATTCTTCATTAATGTAAATGCTGAAATTTAGTTTGATTTTGAGATATCATGCCAAGTTACTAATGCTCCTAATTCAAAAAATCTTTTACAATACAATCCTGGTAGTGCTCCTAGGTCTAATATTTTAGTTTTTCCTAGTTCAATATATGTTTTTGCAATTTCAATTATTTTTTCATCCCTGCGTTTGCCCGAATATGAATCGTTGATATAGTATAGAGCATATTGCAATGGGATTGAATCAGGATATACAAATAATCTAATTTTAGAAAATACATAGTTCATCATTTTCTTAAAAATTTAAAAATTAAATTTATTATAACATAAAAAAAGGAAGTGATGAAATTCGTATTCCAACTATCTTTTTCGCTTGAAAAAGATGTTATATTTCTTGAATGATTTATTAAATCAGACTTAAATTTCAAATAATCTGATTCAGTATAGTTATCTAAATGAATACAAACAGAATATAAACCAAATCCAAAATTCTTAAAGCTTGCAAAAAGTTGAGGAATAAAAATAATATTAAATTTTTTGTATGGAAACAAATTAAATCCATCTGTGACATATTTAATATCCAAATCATAAAGAACTTTTAATGTATTTATATCAAAAGAATGAGATGGAGCCATAAAAATATTAGTTTTAATTCCATGTTCTTCAAAAATATTTAATCCACGTTTTATTTTATTATACTGCGTTTTATAATCTAACCCAGAAAATTCAGATTTCTTTCCGTACTTCAAAAGCCCTCTGTTCTTATTTACGTATACATGATCATAACCATGCAAGGCAATATCACACTTATCAGTATCAAATAAACTTTTTATTTTTTTCCAAAAAATCTCCCTAGATATTTTCTTTTCTGATATTAATGATTGATCATGATTATTCGGAATAACTCCAATAATTGGCCTTATTGAAAGTAAATCTAAATGAGTCATAAGTTCATCAAATCTTACAAAATTCATCCCCTCATGAACATCATCTAACCTAATAATAAATTTACTCATTTTTAAAATTTTTAAAAGAAATTAAACCAAACATTAGCCAAAAGAACATCATAGAAATACGTAAATCCATAAGAAGAATAAATATTAATAGTGAATAAGAAATATATTTATTTATTCCATGCCTAAACATTACTGAATATAAAATAATTGAGATAAAAATAGATCCCAAAAACAGTCCGAAAGAAGTTAAAATTGATAGCAGCGTTGAAAGTTCATTAAAACTGGTCCCAATTATACCAAATCCCTTACCTAAAAGGAGATAATTCGGTTCTGAAAAAAGCTGCAAAAAAGGTTGAGCAAATCTTGCTAAAAAAGATCCATCACTAGATAATGACGTTAACCGAGTTTCATAAATAAACAAATAGTAATCGTAAGTAAAATAAATACCTACTAATAGTATAAGAATTATAATCCATTTGGAAATAACTTTTCTGAAAATTAAAAAGTAAAAAACTGAAGCTCCTAATATTCCAAATAAACTAAATGATAAAACAACCGTAAGAAGTGAAACCAACGAGATTGTATCACTATAATTGGATGTTAAATGGTACTTTAAATAAATAAGGGCTAAGACATAAAAACTATAATTCTGAGGCTCAATAAAAAGTCCTGAAGATCGGATGATTCCTAAATGATTTAAATTTCTAGTAACTTCTCCCGTAATTCCAACTATAAAATCTAGGTGTTCACCAGTAATGATGTAATAAATGAACTGTGATGAAAAGAATGCAACATGAATTATTAAGGATAAATTTATCGCAAAAATAATACTTGATAATTTAATTTTCCTTAAATAATTGTGTAACAGTAAGAAGTATATTAACCCTACAAAAAAACCTAAAGTTGTCTGAAAATAAAATGAGCCTTCAAGTAAAAATAATGGGAAAAAAAACATGTTCACTACAACTATTGACGCTAACAACAACGCGATTGTTAAGTCAGCTTTGGTAAATTTTGGATTTTTCTGAAAAAGAAATAATAGTGATAATATCGGAAATGGAGCTAAGGAAATATTATAGAAATATATCGATTGTAATGTGCATAAGAAGACAATTAAAAAGAAGCGAATAGTTTCTCCATCCCAAGCTTTAATCATAATAAAATACGGTGTTCATTTCAATAACTTTTAACTTGTCATAATTATATTGTAAAAATACAATTGACGGCATATACCATGCACTTAAAAAGCAAAACCATCTCAACTCGAAAAATAGTTAGCCTTAACAGAACTATAATAAAATATTAAACTAGCTAATATGGTCATTTTTTTATTCTATTTTCTCCATACAGCGTGCCTTTAATTTGTAAAATTACCATGGACCTTAGATAAGATGAGCAACACGAAAAAACCAATAAAAAGAGAACTAAACTTATAATTATTGCTATTAAAGAATGTCCAAAAGTCATTTTAGGTATTTCAATAATACTACTTAAAACTACTATAACAGTTAAAATTAAAAAAGGCAAAATTAAATCATTTTTAAAAAAAGAAAGGAAAACATTAAAAGTTAATATTTTGATAGCTAGATAATATGATAAAATTAATAATACTGCATTCGATAGACACCATGAATAAGCAATCCAAAGCATACTTTTTTCCTGTGCCGAGAATAAAAGTAAACATAAATATAGCGCTAAACAAAACACATATAATCTATTAATTTCTTTTGTTTTTCCTAAAGATGTATAGATAGAAATTACTAAAACATGAAGACTATAAAATACTGTTCCTAATAATATTGGGACTAAAAACACTATGCTATTAGCTGCAACTAACTCATTTTGTGTCCATAATAAGAAAATGCTTTTTTTAAAAACAAATAGCAAAGAAGAAAAACTAAAAACTAGAACGATAACTAATTGATATCCTTTTCTAAAAATATCTAATGATTCTCCGTTTTTTCCCTTAGCATTATTTTCTACAAATTTTGGAAATAAAGCTGCAGAAATCGGATATACAAATTGAAAGAGGCTTAAAGAGGCCATACTAATTAGTGAGTAGTAAGCTAGTTCTGATGCTAAAAAAAATTTTGAAATTATAATTTTATCTATTACAACATAAATTGTACCAATTATTGAATACACACCAATTCCTAAAATATATTTTTTGCTTTGTTTTAAAATTCTTAAGTCAAATTTTGCCTTAAAGAACTTTAATTCTTTTACACGCCAGACACTAGTGGTCAATATAATAATGTTAATTAAGTATAAGAATGTTAAAAACAAAAAGTATCCCTTTATTTTCAAATTAAAGAAGTTGAAAAGAAAATAAAGAGATCCGAAATTGACAATACCAATTATAATCTTAATAAAATTTAATCTTACCATTTTCTGAAAACCTGATAAGACATTCTCATAAAAACTAATTGGCCACCTAAACAATAACGCACATCCCATTAATGAAACTATCAGAATTAACTCGCTACTATTTATATGTTCTACGTTTAACCAGGAAACAGAAATCCATTCAGCAAAAACAGAAAGCACTAAACCAATTAATATAGCCATCGCCCAGTATACTAATTCAAAAGATCTTATTATGTCTCCGGTTACGTTTAAAGAATCGACTTTGGCTACTGAATTAGCGACTTCTTTATTTATAGTCAAACCTAAACCCATATCTAATATTACAAAAGCAGTGAATATGGTGCTAAAAAAAGTTATAAGCCCATATTCTTCAACACTAAGATGACTTAAATACAAAGGCACTAATAATAAATTTATTAATAACATTAATAAATTTCCAGAGTAGTTCGCTAGTATGTTTTTTTTTACGCTCATCTCAGTATATATTCTCCATCTTTCCAAAAGGAACCATTAAATTCGCCCAAAGATATGCGCTCAAGACATGCTGATAATTGAGCAGTTCGAGGTACATCCGAATGAAATCTCCATATAAGATTTCGACCTGCATCAGCAATTCTTTGGTACTCTTCTAAACTGTAGTTCTCAATTATTGATTCAAGCTCAAAAATGTCTTAAGCAACCAAGCAATTTACCCCATTTTGAAAACCGAGATTTTCAAAACCCGCAAACCTTTGACATACTAAAACGCTACCGCTCGCTGGAATTTCAAAATACTTAGCAATCGGAGTTCGGGTGACAGCTCCTGATGTAAAGCAAATTCGTGAATTACTCGCCCTGTAGAATAATCTTTCGACTTGCTTCTGTCCCCAATTGTAAGGTCTAGGTATATGGAGTTTACGAGATATTTTTTCAATAAGAAACAGGAATTCCATTCTCAAGTGATGAATTCTTTCAGACTTATTGTATAACTTTCTTGCGCAAATTCGCTCAGCATAGGGGAATCCAGGTACACAGTAACGATAATTCCGATTGGACAGAGGTGTATAAACGAAATTATGACGACCTACGGTATTGGGCAGGGAGATAATTTTATGAGAATAATCGGTCACAAAATTGTGCCAAACACTATTTCTGTTGGGATACTCCTTCAAGATATCTTCTATCATTTTATTCCCAATTCGGTTTACCTCTTCAACAGAAAAACTTGAATTCTTATCAACATTAGATATTACCAATAAATTTGGGTCATTGACCAAATACTCAACTTGTTTTTCGGACACAATGTAAAAATCCCAGTTTGCGATAAAAATTTTTTTCTGCTTTGCGTTTACGAAATATTTCTTGAGATCCTTTGCAAATGTGTAGTATAATCGCCTTTCGAAATAAATAGTTTCATTCTCAAAAAGATACGGATTATTAACAAAATCCTCTACCTCCATTATCATGCTATCTGTAAGCAATAAATCAACCCCACCCTTTTGCTGAACAAACGCCTCTACACCTTCTTCCAATAACTGTTCGGAAACATAGCCCGGTCCATAACGATAACAGTCTGTAAGCTCACCGATGCCGTTCAGAATATTATCAGTAGTAGGATTCACATAGGATCTATTGATTCCGATATATAGAACACGTAATCTCATGAGTTTTTGATCGTCTGATTAATAAAGGCATTCAACGTTCCATAGTCTCTCCAGCTGCGTTCGGATACCGGGAAAACGCCTACTCTTCCTCCCGTACTTTTAACAAGCTCGATCAGGTCGGTTACATGAAATAACCCTTCAGCCGGAACAAGATCTATTAAACTGGGTTCAATCAAGTACATTCCTGTATTAATTTTATAGTTGATATGCGGCTTTTCTTCCAGTGAAATCAGTTCTCCCATTTCTCCTGTAGTTAATGTTCCATATTCTGATTTATTTGTGAGCACAGCGGCAACCAAAGTGATGTCAAACTTGTTGCTTGTATGGTATTTTACAATTTCACTGTAGTCAGCATCAATCAAAATATCACAGTTGGATACAAAAAAAGCCTCATCAAAACGACCTTTCAAACTCGCAACTCCACCGATAGTTCCTCTTGGAGTTTCCTCTGAAAAGAAATTAATATTAAATGGTAAATTCAAGCTATTCATATAGAATTTAATCAAATCAGCTTTGTAGTTTACCGATATATAAAAATCCTTTATTGAGTAGAATGCGAACCGGTAGATGATCTCTTCCAAAAAACTCCTGCCGTTTACCGGAAGCAGCGGCTTTGGAATCACATTGGTAAATGGCTGAACCCTTGTACCTAAACCACCAGCCATAATTACCACTTTATTAGTAAGTGGGACTTTATTCACAATGGATTGGGTATCAAAGAAATCATTCCAAAAATAAACTCCCACAATATCACCTTTTGGATCGATAATCGGTAAAAATTCAGCTCTGATACTGATCATCATTTGCCTGATTTCATCTATGGAGTTTTCCGGGTTTCCAACAACATTAATTTCGCGGCTGATGACTGAAACTGGCAAATTGAGCTCAATATTTTTGATAATTGCCCGTTGAATATCTCCTAATGAAATCAGCGAAAGGAAACGTGATTCTTTAACAACAATAAGCAATTTTCGCCCGATTTCATCCATCTTGCGCATTGCATTCATTAGTGAAGTTGAATCACTAATAATTAATTCTGATATCACTTTTTTATCGTTCATATTCACTTACTATTTAGCGTAATTTTTTAGCAGGACTTCCTATCCAAACTTCATCATCCGGAATACTCTTTGTAACTAACGACGACATTCCGATGGTTACATTATTGCCAATCGTCACTTGGTCACGTATGGATGCTGATGGAGCAATCCAAGTGTTTTCGCCAACCACAGCACTACCCCCTATCATTGCATTGGCAATCACAGCAGTATTTCGACCAATGACTACATTGTGTGCAATGTGCACAAGGTTGTCAATTTTGGCACCGTTTCTGATAATGGTATTTCCCAATGCCCCTCTGTCAATACAAGTATTAGCTCCAATCTCAACATCATCTTCAATGATTACACCGCCAATATGCGGAAACTTCTCAAATGATCCGTCTTCATTGCGTTGGTAACCAAAACCGTCAGACCCAATCACCGTATTTGCGTGAATAACCACATTCTCACCTACAGTCACATTATCATACAAATAACAGTTGCCGTGAATGATGGAACCTGCTCCGATTTTGCATTTGCCTACGTATGTATTGGGTCCAATGTAAATATTGGTTACAATCTCTGCTTCACAATGAATCACCGCTGACTGATGAATTCCTTCATAGGAAGGCGTTACAAAAAATTTGTTAGCAATTCTTAAAAATATTATTTTAGGATTTTCAACAAATATTAGGCATTTCTGAGCCTGCACAGGAATAGTATCTTGAATGCTTAACTCACACAAAATAACCGGCGCCGGTGAGTTAAGTATATAATCTAGCTTGTTGGTTTTGATAGGATTAACCCAATCAAGCGTTTCTGTGTTTACATTTTCAGCAGCTTGTATATTGGTGAAGTAGAAATCTACATTGCCCACTACGACAGCATTTTTATCTAAAAAAGGTTGAATATCCTTTAAATATAATTTATCCATTATTCATAAACGTTTGGGCTTTTAACCTTAATTTTTATTTTTTATGTGTAACGGCAGAACTAAAGATTTCCTTGCAGATGTCTTAAACTTCTCCTTCCCAGTCAATGTTTTTTGCGGCAAATTTCACAAGCGTATCATCATAACTTTTCTTCATGAATGATGCATGCTCATCTATTGTCTTGTATACCCTTCTGCGCGGAGGTAAGGCTATATCTTGCCACATGGCATCATGTATCAATACTTGCAACACATTATCCTTGGCCTCGCTAATCCTATCCTGAAGGATCTCATAACGCCAGAATCCAGTTGAGTCCGAGCAATAACCATACTCCTTTTTATATTTCGTTGCATACACATTGTGCATGCCTCCATAGCTTTCATGCTCACAAGCCAACGTAAATGCATTGTTGTTGTGAAAAGAAAACAATCGTGGCGCTTTACCGAAGTATTTAGTGAACGTATCCTTATCGATAAGCAGGAATTGTTCCAACTGCTGAGTATCATGAATGCCCCAGAAATGGGCATCAAAGTGGAGTGCGATTTCATGGCCTAACGACTCAATCTCTTTGATGGTATGGAATGTTTTTAACTCAAGGGCATTATAAAAATCTCCATGCAACTGAACAAAATAGGTGGATTTTATCCCCAATTGATGTTCAATTTTTGCCATTTCAAGGGCTATTGGCACAGAAAACTCTAGATCATGCCTCAGGATGATGCTTCGCTGCGGATATTCAAAAAGCGTATCAAACAACTTAAAACAATACCCCTTGCTAATTGCCAGTTTTAAAATGTTTTTATAATTAAGTAGTGTAAAGTCTGAAAAGCGGTATTTTTCTTTGATTGTCATGAAGCTTATTTAATTTTAACGGCAGGAACGCCTATGTAAACGCCGGGCTGCGTAATATTTTTGGTAACCACCGCACCTGCTCCAACGGTAACATCATCACATATAGATACCCCCGGTAGAATTGTTGCTGCAGTACCTACATAGCAATATTTACCGATAGTAACATTTCCCAAAATGGTACATGTAGGAGCCAAAGTGGAGAAGTCTCCGATAGCGGAATCGTGCATCACACATGCGTTCACATTCAGTTTAACAAATGTTCCGATAACCACATCAGAGGACACAAAAGAACCATACTGAATCACCGTTCCCCAGCCAACTTGTGCACTGGCGGAAACACGTGCATTTCGGGATATCAGCGATGGGTAGGTGATATTCTGTTTACTGTAAAACCGGTATATTTTCTCCCTGGTTCTTGGAATATCAGGTGTGATACAAAAACCTACATCCACAATTTCATGAATGGTTTCTTGAATAGACTCGTCTGTTCCAAGAAACACTGTCCCTCTGCCGACATCAGCTCTGTCGATGACAGAGATTTCATGGTAATCTAACTCTTGGCAGAGTTCGATTATTTCAGAAAATCCACCGATTAGAACAATTTTGAACCCCACGTTTTTAAGCTAATTGGTTAACTACGTATTCGATATCTGCTTCTGAAAGTCCTCCGTGCATCGGCAATGTAATCATGGACTGAACCATCAAATCCGTTTTCGGTAATTCCTTGTAAAATTCACTGTAAACAGAAAAACGGTGTACAGCTGGATAATGCATACTTGTTTGCACACCGTTTGTGGCTAATTTTTCTCTTACTTCATCCCGTGCAAATTTATCCACGTTTTTTAGCACAATCGGTAAAATGTAATTTGAACTGAACTCCGTATGCTCCGCAAACGGAATGATTACATTCACAAGTTTTTTGAGTTTATCCAAATAGAGGCTGCGTACAACCGCACGTTTCTCCAGGTCATGATGAATTTTGTCTAATTGAACAATACCGATACTCGCCCGTATATCATCCATTCTGTAGTTGTATCCAAAATCAACCACATCATAAGTATTTGCGTGTCCTTTAGAACGTTCATACGACATGCTTGTCATCCCATGTGAACGCAACAACTTCGCTCTGTCAAAATACTCCTGGTTGTTTGTGACCAACATCCCGCCCTCTCCAGTGCTGATATTCTTATTGGAAAAGAAACTGAAACAACCGATATCACCTATCGTACCGATTTTCAATCCTTTATATTCGGATAAAGGCGCGTGACAAGCATCTTCGATTACCTTCAGGTTGTGTTTGCGGGCGATTTTCATAATGGTATCCATTTCACAAGGGAACCCTCCGTAGTGCATCACAACAATTGCCTTGGTTTTACTGGTGATTTTAGACTCAATGTCTTTCGGACAAATTACCGGACGTTCAATGCTTTCAATATCGGCAAAAACAGGTACAGCATCCTGGTAGCGAATTGCATTGCAGGTAGCTACAAACGTAAGTGATGGACAAATAACTTCATCACCAGCTTTTACACCTACCAACTTCATGGCTAAATGCAATGCAACTGTACAGTTACTAAGAGCAACCGCATGGTTTGCACCTAAGAGTCCTGCAAACTTTGCTTCAAAAGCTGTGGTTTTAGGTCCGGTGGATATCCATTTTGACTTAATCGTTTCAAGTGCCGCTTCTGATTCTCTTTCATCAAAATTTAATTCGAACAGTGGAATTTTAAAATTCATATGTTTAGTTGTTTAAATGCTTAATAATTAACGTTGTACATATTTAAATTACATAGAGTCTTATTAACAACTCAATGTCACTTTTTTTTAATTTTCCTATTTTTCTTCTTTATACCAGCTATAAACAATCTCCAATCCTTCTCTGAAACGAATAAGGGGATCATATCCTAATGCATTTTGGATTTTCGCAATGTTTGCCTTTGAGTGGCGAACATCTCCCAAGCGTTCCGCACCGTAAAGCGCTTTTATACTTTTAACACTTACATCCTGCAATAAATCAACCATCTGATTTAAAGTAACTTGATCCCCACAAGCAACGTTCATTACTTCATGCTTTGCTAATGAGGGGATTAACATTGCTTTAATGTTTGCTTGTACTGCATTTTCTACAAAAGTGAAATCTCTACTAGTTCCACCATCCCCGTTGATTAAAGGCGAACGACCATCAATGAACGCCTGACAAAAAATTGGAATTACAGCAGCATATGGGTTATTTGGATTTTGTTTGGGACCAAAAATATTAAAGTATCTTAACCCTATCGAATGAAAATCATAAACTTTACTGTAAACATCTGCATACAATTCATTTACCAATTTAGTCACTGCGTAGGGGGACAATGGGTTTCCCTCATACCCTTCAACCTTTGGGAGGGCTGGACTATCACCATATGTAGAACTGCTTGCAGCATAAACCAATCGTTTTAGCCTTGATGAATCTTTCGCCGCAGTTAAAATATTCAAAAAACCAGAAATATTTACTTCATTTGAAGAAATTGGATCTGATATACTTCTTGGAACACTTCCCAAAGCTGCTTGGTGGGAGATATAATCAATTCCATTAAGCACTTGCCTGCATGTTTCCAAATCACGTATATCTCCTTCTATAAATTCAAAATTTGGGAGTTCTATAAAGTCTTTAATATTTTCAAAATAGCCATTTGAAAGATTGTCAAGAACTCTAACATGACCGGCATTATATCTCAATAAATATTCAACAAGATTTGAGCCTACAAACCCTGCCCCTCCTGTTATTAAAAAAGAATATTTTGATAAGTCAATATCGTGGTAAGGTGTATTATATAATTTCTTGTTGAACATGATTTATAATCTTAAATCTATAATTTCTTTTGGAAGAATGCCTTTGACATCATAAATGATTCCGTTTGGAGCCATCGATCGAACATCTAAAGACAAAAACTCTTTATGCGCAACAGCTAAAATTACAGCAGCGAAAGGACCGGCCGGTAATTTACTATTTACTTCAATACCATATTCACGCTTTACTTCATTTGGATCCACCCAAGGATCATAGACCTCAACCTGTACATCAAAGTTCACCAACTCATTATAAATATCGATGACTCGAGTATTACGTGTATCCGGACAATCCTCTTTGAATGTAAATCCTAGTAACAATACTTTAGAATCCAAAACTTTAAGATCTTTTCGCATCATCAATTTTACAACCTCTGTTGCCACATGTTTACCCATTGAGTCATTTAACCGGCGACCCGCAAGAATAATTTCTGGATGATAACCTACTTCCTGCGCTTTTTGTGCTAAATAATAAGGATCAACACCTATACAATGCCCTCCAACTAAGCCAGGTTTGAATTTCAAAAAGTTCCATTTAGTGCCTGCAGCTTCTAGTACCTCATTTGTATCAATACCAATCAAATTGAATATTTTGCTTAGTTCATTTACAAACGCTATATTAATGTCTCTTTGTGCGTTTTCAATCACTTTAGCAGCTTCAGCTACTTTAATGCTAGAGGCTTTATGCGTTCCTGCAATTATAATTGACTTATACAATTCATCAACTACTGTGGCTATTTTTGGTGTCGATCCACTGGTCACTTTCAGAATTTTAGTTACTGTATGTTCCTTATCTCCAGGATTAATTCTTTCTGGCGAGTAACCACAATAAAAGTCTTCATTATATTTTAAGCCACTTACGCGCTCAAGTACAGGTACCATTTCATCTTCAGTCACACCAGGATAAACTGTTGACTCATAGATTACAATATCATCTCTTCTTAGAAAATTGGCTATTGTCTCACTCGCCTTTATCATTGGAGTTAAAACTGGCCTATTCTGTTTATCAGTTGGCGTTGGGACCGTAACAATATAAAAATTACAATCTTTTAGGAAGTCTTTATCTGTTGTGATGAACAGCCCTAAATTTCTTGAATTATCAATATCCAATACAGAGTTTAATGTTTGGTCCTCTATTTCTAATGTAGAGTCATGGCCTGCATTTAGTTGCTTAACTCGAGTTTCATTAACGTCAAATCCAATCACTTTGTACTTCTCAGCAAAAGCAACAGCTAAAGGCAGACCAACATATCCGAGACCTATAATTGCGATTTTGTTATTTTTTTGTTTCATTGGTACGTTTTAAATATAATTTTTAATGATGTATTTGGCTATTGACAATGAAGCCGTCGCTTCAGGTGAAGTTGCATTAAGCACATGTATTTGATTATTTTCTTTAATGGTGTTAAAATCCATAATTAATTCTCCTTGTGGGCTAATTGCTTGAGCTCTAAAACCAGCAGTGCCCCATTCTACTAACATGTATTCTTCAGTGTCTGGAATTAGCTTTTTAGATTTTGCAACAAAAGCACTTTTTGATAAAGAACTTAAAAATTCACCCATGGCAAAACTCGTGTTCTTGGCAAAAAAATTAAGGAGCCCTTTGTAAGTCAAAGAGTCAAAAGTATCGTTTAAAGAACAATCAGTGTTTTTATAGCCCTCTCTTTTTAACGCCAAGACTGTATTTGGTCCAACTTCTCTTCCTCCATTGATCATTCTTGTGAAATGAACACCTAAAAAAGGATATTGAGGGTCATGAACAGGATATATCAGATGATTAACCAAATGTTTATACTCATCAGCAATATGCATGTACTCACCTCTAAATGGTACAATTTTAATGAGACTCTTTTTAAATGTCAAACTAGTATAGGTTCTGTTAAAAAATAATCATGAGCAGTTGATGACTAAATCAAAAGCTTGTTCATTTTTTTCTGACTTTAATACAGTTGACGTACTAAGCCCAAGCACGTTATTGTTTTTGTAATTTGATTCATTAACTCCTCAAATTTATCAACAAAGGGGCCAACACTAGATACAAAAGTTGAATCCATACACTCATTTAAGTATTTCTTTTCATTACTACTAAAAGTAGGTGCGTGAAGAGGGATGAATTCATTCGTGTTAAACTTATCTCTGAAAAAAGCAATTAATGCCTTATTCATTTTTACATCTTATTGTCTAAATATTTACCAGTTTCTTTGTGTCCAAAATCAGGTATCATATAATTAAAAAGTTCTTTTATTTCTTTCTTGTCCCATACTTTACTTCTTTTCAATTTAAAAATTTCTTTTTCAAAAAACAGAAGCTTTTGCTCTTGATAATCTAATTCATTCTTTATAACTCCTAATTTATCAAACCTATCCATATCAAGTTTTTCATTTTCAGTAAAGAACT
>MDSY01118002.1_pt1 | contig 23975 bp, 17 predicted proteins | sample 811131 | NCBI WGS metagenome assembly MDSY01 (sample SAMN05326643, study PRJNA326480) | marine metagenome | isolation source: seawater | place: Atlantic Ocean: South West | collected 2010 | reverse complement strand
TGGTGCACGGTGCCGAAAAGGGGAGGGGCGGGGAGGTAGAGGGCGTAGAGGAGGAGTGGAGGAGTAGGAGGGGTGCTAATAGAAAGTGTTGAAGTATCAATTGATGACCTTCTCAAATTTCATCAAATCAAATCCATTGAATCATCTCATCCCCTCGCCTCTCTACCCCAGATAAGGCTCCTCCTCCACCGCCAGCACCTCCTCCACCTCCATCTGCGTCTCCACCACGTCCGAGTCCCCGCCTGGTTGCCAGGAAGGGTATCGGTGACGCATAAGTCCCTCGATTCTCTTCACAATCGCCGGGCTCTCCAGCTCAGCTTTCTTCGCCGCGACCCATTTGTTCCACTCGTCAAGCACGCCTTGCTTCTCTGCCGCGAGGTGCGAGTCTTGTTGGTTCCGGATCCGGTCATCCAGCTCCTCGAACTTTTTGCTGTACTTTTTGAGGTTCTTAGCGATGTCGGCTTCCTTTTCGGGCCCTAACAACGACGGCGCTCTCGGCCTCCACAGGAACTGATAGAACCTCTCCCGTCCGTGCTTGTACAAAAGCTTCCCGTTGAACGTCCAGACGTGGAATCCGTTTTCCATCTGATGCACGGATGTCACCGCCGTCGTGACGTACCGCCCAGTCGGGTCCCACTCCACATCCGTGGCCATGAAGTGCTCAGCTGACGCCATGGTTTCCATCTCGTCCACGTTGAAAAACTCAAACTGGCCGTTCATGGTTTTCAAGCCGGCCAACACGATGACCTTGCCTTGGGGCGACCAGAACAAATGATTAGCGGTTTTGTTTTTAATCGTGCCTAAGAGTTTCACTTTGTTAATCGCGCTCGTGTCGTCGATCATGGTGTAGAAAGAAACATCCGGCCGCGCGCCGTCGCCGTGAATCACCGCGAACCGGTGGCCCTTGGGCTCCCACGCGAATGCCACGATTTTCTGGTTCTTGTCAGGCAGCTCAAGAACCTCCATCGGGCAGTTTGGTTCCTTGACTCTGAATAATTCGAAACCCGAGAAGATGCTCTTCTTGGATTTAGTGTGGTGGTCAACCTTCACCGCAAAGTACTCGCCGCTCTGCTGCCAGAACATCTTGACATCAGAAACGCTGAAAAGGTTCTTCGAGCGGATCTCCTTCTTGCTCGGGAGCTCGATGAGAGACACTCGCGCGGGCTGGTTCCCCCCCCCCTGCTCGGGCTGGAAGCACGCCAGGATGGGGTCGTTTGGCGAGAAGCAGAAATCCTCAACGCCCTCCAGCGTGATGGACTTTTTGTCAACGAGCGTCATGTCCGGCGCCTGGTACACGGAAATCTGGTCCTTCTTCATGCGCGCGAAGAACGCGCCGTTGTCGGAAGGGCCGGCCCACTTGAACACCGGCCAGGTCAAACCGCCCCTTCCGCCACCGCCAGCCGCGAACTCGGAGATGGGGCCCTGGAAGGAACGCAGCTTAGCGCCGCTCCTGGTGTCGAAAAAGTTGATCACAACCGTCGCCTCGCGCGCTTCATCATGCGTAGACCCTGAGGCTAAAAACCGCTCACAAGGCGAAAACTCGATGAACTGCACGCCGTTGTGCGAGAACTTCTGGAACCGCACGAACCCGGGGCCGCCCCAAAGCGCAACGCCCTGTCTGTGCACAGTCGCGAGGTAATTACCGCGCGGGCTCCATTGCACGTAGCTCTCGGTCCAAAAGTCCCTCTTATACACCTCAACGGGCTCGCTCTTCTGCGCGTCGTTCCAGTGAATCTCGGTTGAGTCGCCGAACCGAATGGCGTACTGGTCCCTGCCGCGGTCGTCCAGCATGTAGCTCTGCGTGTTTTCCTTCGCAGTGTACGGCTTGGGGTCCGGAACCTTGTATTGGTCGGGGACAGATACAAATTTAGCAAACGCGTCGAACATGCTCGTCTTGAACACGTGCGCCTTGTCCAGTTTGTACCCGTCAGTTTGCTCTCTCGCCGCTGCAGCTTCAGCCGCGCCGTGGTACTCTACGAACGCGAAACCCTTGGTGGTGCCGTCGGAGTCGAGGGGCATGTGAAGGCCGTTTTCTCTGATGACACCGATCTGCCCGAAGATTTTCTTCACAACTGTTGATAATTTGTCAACCTTCGCCCCAGGGACCTTGGGCAAATTATCCACGACGACTACCGAGCCGAACCCCGACTCGGCCGTCACCTCTTCGACGTTCACATCCTCATCGTCACTATTGGTGTGTGGGTTGATGAAAAGGAAAGGGAGAGTCAGGATGTGTACGCGAAGAGGTCATCCGCTGATGAAAAATTGTTGCATCTTCGACAAATGCACTTTGTTTTTTTAGGGTCGCGTGATTGATGATGGATGATGCTCGCGCGATCGCCGTCCGTGATCCACTACACGTACCTCGGAATGCCCATGTCGTCGCCCCTTGGCATTTCAAGGGAGTCGATGTCGACCTTGTCCCACTCGACGAAACCATCCTGTGGGGTGAGGGGGGTGAGGTCAGCGATCTGTTGGGCTGATACGCGAAGATGTGCGAAGAACCATCGCTGATCGTTCTGTGGGGGTTTGCTTTGCGGTAGTGCACGTACCTCGCCTCTGGGGAAGTGCGCGGGGATGGTCTCCATGTTGGCCTCGGTCGCGTCCGACGAGTTTAGACCTAAACCGTCGACACGAAAGCGGCGCGGTGGATCGAAGAGTCGCGCGCTGCTTGAAAAGAGCGAGCGAGCGCCGGCGGCCGGGTTGAAGAGGCTTGGTTGGAGTTCTTGCCGCCGCAATCATTTCTTCCACTGTGATTGAGCAATTAGTCTCGTACAAATTCCACACAACGCGAAAAACAAGAATTCCCGACTATCCATCGAACCATATGAGCAATCATCTTCAGTTGGGATCCTTTCTTCGGAAGACACTTTGCTCTTTTTTTTGTTCTCATCAGAGCGGTTGAGCGCGAGGTGCGCACAGGCAGGGGTTCCCGTCGCAGGAGGTGCCTCAGGGTACTTCCTCCGCGCGGCGGTGTTGGGCGACGGGTTCCGGGTGCATAAACCCCCGACACCCGCGATGTCCACCAGCGGCTCCGCCGCGTTCGTCGCCCTGCAGCTCGTGGTGAAGTTCCTCGACAGTTTGTTTTGGCTGTTCGGCAAAGGCTTCGTCGCGTCGCTGTTCGGGTTGATTGGAGCCATTGCGAGGGCGATACTGGGCGAGGATCCACGAGAGGGTGGGGGTGGTGATGACTGTGGATGTGCAGGTGGTCGCTCTCGAAGGAAACACGCAATATACCCTGCCAATACCCCCCCCCATCCACGAGTCGTGGAAGCCGCGAAAGGAGATCAAAATAAGCTGAAGGAAAAGCACAAAGGATGGGTCCAATGGTACGCCGACGTGGATGGAGACACCCTATTGCAAAGACCCAAACCGGGCTTCGAAATCGTCAAAGCGTTTTATCCTCATTCGTTTCACAAAACCACGAAGCAGGGGTTCGCAGTACAGCTGGAGAAACCAGGGCAGTTCCCCACGTTACTGCGGGAGCTGAGGGAGCGAGGCTTTGCGAATCCAACGCAAACCGTGGTGGAACACATATCGTTCGTCATGTCACACGCGTTCGACACGATAGATACGCGGACCGACGTTACGCTCGGCAGAATACTTCGTGTAGTGGACATGTCAAGGTTAGATTCCTCCGACACTTCGTACGAGGCGTACAAGTTCCTAAACGCGATGGCGAATGTTTCATCAATCGCGTTTCCAGAAAGAGTTCATAAGGTAGTCATCGTCAACCCCCCGGCGGTGTTTAACATTTTGTGGTCAGTGTTCTCGCCCGTGGTGAGTGCTAGAACGATGGCCAGGGTGCGCATATGCAAGACAACGGAAGACGCTCGAGAAGCACTATTAGAAGACCTTAAATTGAAAGACATTCCGCGCGAGTACGGGGGCGAGTGCGATTGCGACGATCACAAAAACACTTCAGCTTCAAGGCAAAAGTTGGGAAGCGAAACGTCTCGCGATGATGGATTCAAGACTAAATACTCATACGACGGGGGTGGCGCGCGACTCGCAAACTGCCCGTCCGCGAGCTGTACGTCTTGTTGGCGTGACAGTGACTTGGAGAGGGGGTTATGGAACCGGGTGGGTGTTTGTAACGGCGGACACGACGGCGTGGTTGGGATATCGGGAGGATCAGGGGATGGCGGGGATGAGAGAAATAATGACGACAGAAAAACATCTCGAGTCAAGAGCGACTCAGGGGACCCGTCTTCTCCCAGGCGGCTGGAACGCCCAGGGTCAAGGACTGATTCCAACCGGTCAAGAAAACAATCTGGCACCGATCAAAATAGAGTGAAACGTCGGTCACGGAAAGGCCTTCCGGTTTCGTTTTCGGGCGGCAACGTTCAATCGTTGACGCAAAGCGTTGGGGATGTGGAAACGGTTTTGGTCGGAGTCCGGTCCAGTAAAACGCCGCAGACGCCGCAGCCGGAGCAACCTCCCACCGAAAAGAAACAAGAAGAAGAAGACGACGCCAGTAACGGGAGCTGGAGCTTTTTCGGGTAGCATAGTAAATGTTTTCATGGAAGTATAGTCATTAGTATTAGTACTCGAGTAGGCGGAGCGTCAGACGCTGCGTGGAGAAAACGCACAACAGCACAATATTTCTGCACCTCTTCACATTCGCATCACACTCCGCGATGCGCAGCGCGGTGTCGTGTTTCGCGCCTGTGTGTGTAGCGCCGCGGCCAGCACCGCGTCGCCATCCCCGACGCCGAAGGCCACTAAGATCAACACGGTGGACGGTAGCGGCGAGTCGGACACGTAATGAAGAGTCCCAACCCGACGGACCCGACACGCCATCATCGGAACCCATCCCCCAATCGAAACGTCGATACATCAACATCACGGGTTTCCCATTCCCCCTGACGCCGTTGTTTTCCCGAAAAACCGTGTGTAATACTTTGGTGATAAACAAGATATGGACGTTCGAACAAGAGCAAGGCATAGGGTTGGGGCTTGGGGTCAGCACATCCGTGGTGATGACCGTGGTGCGGATGGAGGATGGAAAGTTGTGGGTGCACGACCCAATTGCGCCGACTGTTGAGTTACTGGATTTGTTGCGATTACACTGTGGAGACAGCAGTGGTACCGCAATTGACGTCAAGTACATCGTGTTAGCAACCACACAGTACGAGCACAAAATATTCGTCGCGCCGTTCTCGCGAAAATTTCCGAACGCGGAAGTATGGATAGCGCCCGGGCAGTTTAGCTTCCCGGTGAACCTTCCGAACCAATTCTTCGGGATATTTCCCACTGGGTATTTAGACGCGGTTGGGAGCAACATGCCGTGGAGCTCTGAAATCGAGCAAAAACTGTTAAGACTCCCCCCCCTGTTCTGGAACCAGTACACCTATTGCGAGTGTGCTTTTCTAGTAAAGTCAACAGGAACTTTGATCGTCACGGACGCCGCGGTTTTTGTATCCGAAAATCCTCCGAAAATAATAGAAGACGAGTTGTTAACCGACCTGGGCGATGAAAACGGGTTCACCATCGGTTTGCTGCGGTTCGGGAACTACCGGGGGGGTAGAAACCTACCCGGGGCAGGTGTCACCCGAAAAGAAGGGCCTGAAATTTGTAAAATTATAGGGTGGAACCGCATGGCTTTATTCTCCCTATTCATCGCGCCGGACGCCAAAAATATTCTTCAACCAAAAAATTCATTCGACGGGTTGCGAAATAAATTCGTTGTCTCGCCAATCGTGTTCGCGGTGGTGTTTCAGTTTCACCGGAAGCTGGTATGGAATTGGGCCAGCAGCATACAACACGACTGGGGCGATTCCACCAATCAAATCGTCTCAGGACACTTCCCGAGTTATAGTGGCCAGAAAAAGGGAGAAGCCGTCGGGAAATTTGTTGAAGCTTTCGAGTGGGCAAACAGTGACGATAAAAAACCGAAAGAGTATGTCGACTCCAACGATTTGAAATCGCTTGAGTTAGTCGTGAACGTGTTGCGGTTTTTGAAAGCAGTTCCGGAGGAGTAGTCGGTAGGTAGTCAGGTATTTAAACGTACAAAGTACCATCGCATTCAATCGTAGATCTAATCGTTCACTCACGCGCCGCGTCTCTCACAAAAATCAATTCCCACAAAACCAAATGTCTCACCATTCGTCGTCGTCCTCCTCCTCCCCCCCCCCTTGTAAGCTCATCGCCCCGTGCTCCAGGTTCCACTTCTCGTGGAACTCGATATCCGCGTGCGTTACGCTCGGCCTCACCTGTTTCGAAGCTCTCTTAAAATCGTTGAGCTTGATCGGACGCATAGCCAAAGGGGATACGCCGAGGGAATTCTGAGAGTCGTTCTTCGCAGACTGAAACAGCTCCCTCAACGGCGCCCGCGCAGCTTCTTGCGTCAAGTGTTTCATGTCACTCCCTGAATACCCGTCCGTCTTTTTGGTAATGACGTCGAGATCCTCGTCACTCAAATCGTGCGCCACGCCTTTGTCCGCGTTCAGGATGTTCTGCACCATGGCTTTCCGCGCTTTCTCGCAAGGCAAAGGGATGTACAGTTGCTTGGCTAAGCGTCGACGCGCGCCGTCATCCAGCTCCTGCGGGCGGTTGGTAGCCCCGATGAGCAGCACTCGGCCTTCGTCACCTCCCAAACCGTCCATCTGCACGAGGAATTCTGTTTTCATGCGTCGGGAGCTCTCATGCTCCCCATCACTTTTCCTCGCAGACAAAAGAGAGTCGATCTCGTCGACGAAAATCACGGCGGGCTCGCAGCAGTTCGCCACTGCGAACAGGGCCTTGACCATCTTCTCTCCCTCGCCGATCCACTTGGAGGTTAAACTAGAAGCCGAGATTGAGAAGAACGTAGCGTTGCACTGGCTTGCTACTGCTCTTCCAATCAACGTCTTCCCCGTGCCCGGGGGGCCGAACAGCAACAAACCTCGCGGCACGCTCCTCGCGCCTCGGAACAGCTCTGGCTTTAGTAATGGCCACACCGCGAGCTCCTGCACCGCGGCTTTGGCATGCTCAAGACCCGCGATCGCGTTCCAATCCACCGTGCTCTTACCCTCCAGAATCTCCGCGACTACTTTTTCTACGATCTCTTTGTCCATTTTTAACAGCACGTCGGGGATGGGTTCGCCGTTCGGGGATAAACGCGCCATGACTTGCTCGCAGAAAGGAGGTTCGTTCTCGTCTGGATTGTTTTGTTGTCCAGGAGCTGCCTTCTTCTGCGCCTGGCCGTTTCCGTTTGCATTACCAGGACCCGCGAACGCTTTCCTGACGTACGGGGGAACGAAGACGTTCCCGGCGATGGCGTTGGTGTTGCCATTGCCATTGCTAGTGTCGCCGCTGTCCCTTCGTACCGGCGGTAACCCCTTGCGCGCGTTTTCGGAATCCAGGCGCACGGCGGCGCTGACGAATCCACCAGGCCTCGGAGCATCCTCACCGCCGCGTGACACACGACGAGACCCACCTTGTGTATCTCTAGTACCTCCCGTAGCTTCACCTCCACGCCCGCTTAAATTGGCGTTCCCTCCACGACCTCCGCCGCCTCGCTGCCATTCGCCGTTTCTTTGCGCACCTCCGTTCCTCAGCACTTTGTTCGACCCTTGCGGACCGCCTAAATTGGGCGGCTCAATCGCGCAAACGTCGTCATCGTCGTCGTCGGACCCGAAGTTACGGTGGCGCGTTGACGCGCCCCAGTCGTGCTTCGCGGCCTTTTTGGGGCCAGGGGGGGCGTGTGACCTCGGTGACCTTCGCGACGCACCGCTCTCGTCATTTTCGATTCTCAACTGCGTTTGTATTTTTTCAGTCGTGGGCACAGGATCAGTTCGTGTTGGGTTGGTAAACGTCGCGGCGGTGTGCGGTTTGGGCACCTCCTGTGCGTTTCCATGGCGACCGGGCTCCACTACAGTCGCCTTGTCGTTCCGTGCGTCTGATACGGCGGCTGACAAGACGGTACGTTCGAGTTCCGCTCGCTTGCTCGTGGAGAACGCCAGATCTCGTGCCGCTTGTTCGATGAGCGGGTTCAAAGCGACCGCATCCGGAGGGTTGCGCTTGACCTGCATCTCGAGCACGTTCTTAAGCTCGGAGATCGCGCGCTGCGCTCGTGGCCACTCGCACGCTTTGAACGCGTCAACCTGTGGGTAGGGGTGTTGGATAAGCGTGGGTGAGCGAGGGAAGGGAAGGGGAATACGAACACAGCTGTCTCGCACAGCGTGAAAGCGGGCACCCCCTATCTCGCGTTCGTGGCGCGGTGCGGTGCGTACCTGCTCTGTTGAAAGCGCGCCGATTCTCTTCAGAGTCGCAGTCATGTCCGCCATCGTGAAACGACGCGACGCGAACGACCCGCTTCCGGTCCGCAACGTCGGGAGCGTGTCCTCGCGCGCCTCGCTCTGCCGGTGACTCAACGGGGTCGTAGCTTTCACATCAACCGCTCTTCGCGGAACGCAAAATATTTTGATAGGCGGCTTTGTCTATCAACGGCAAACATTTAGCGATCAGAAACTCGCGGACAACGTCAAGCTGAAACTGAGCTTGACCGAGACATCGGGAATCTCCATTTGTCAATCTCGGGTACTTCGACGAGCTGTTTTCACCGCGTGTCCTTTCGCCAAACGCGAAAAGACGCGGTTGCTTTTGACGAGGACATGCGGGGCTCTTCCGGGTGGTCAGTGTCAGTGGCGCACGACACGGGCCGCGATGATGACCGGCGCCCAGAACGCGGATCGCGCGAAGCTGATTCAGCGCGGCACGCTGGAGAGTTTGGGGAAGGATTTGGCCAGGTACGCACGCACGCCCCGACGCGTTTGTGCCCTAGGCACTCGCGGGCAACCGCCGTGACTTTTCGAGAGTTCGGATTTGCGCGGACGTGAGCCCCGGCGTTGCGAACGAATCGAGGGTGATACACGGTCCACGATGCTTTTCCTCGATACGACACACCCAATTAAGCGGTCTGCGCACTTCGCACCGACGCTTTGCACCAACGCTTCGCACCAACACACCCCCATTTGACATCAATCCACGTCCACCAATCTGACCCATCTTGTCCCACTTCATTTCCCCTCCCCCCAGCTTCGGCGTCGCGCAGTGGCCTTCACGCAAGGACGAGGACCGCGCGTGCGTCACCGGCCCTGTTCCCGGGCTGTTCGACGCCGTGGTCCAGCTGTACGACGGCCACGGGGGGAAGTTCGCTGCGCGGCATTGCGTGGCGCAGCTCGTGCCGATGATCGAGAAGGCATTCTTCGAAAAGGCCGAAAATAAAATGTACGTTGATGATAGAGTCGGGCTATCAAAACAAGTGGGGAAGGATGGGTTCCACGAACACTTCGACAAGGCAGTTATAAGCGCATTCGAATCGCTGGATGGGGAGATCAAGCGTCACGACCCTTCCGGCACCACCGCGGCGGTTGTGTTTCTGAAGAAGGGCGTCGACAACGGTGACGTGCACGTCAAGTGCGCGTGGTGCGGGGACTCGCGGGTTATCTTGACCAGGGACTTTGACTGGCAACGCACGATGGACCTTTCCGACGACCACAAGCCGAGCTCACCTAGTGAGGTGTTTCGAATACGGCAACACTATGAGAATTTGCATGGTGATGCTAGTTTCAAGACCAGAGACGAGGTGTTGGCGACGCCGGAGGCTAGCGTGCGGGGGGGGAACGGGAAGGCTGGTGTTTTAGGGAATCAAAGCGGCTCAAAAGGAAATTCAAGAGAAGGGTCGTCAAGGGGGACGTCCCGTGGAAACTCTATGCGAGGAAACAGTCGTCACGGGCCTGGTTTGGGGCCTCAAAATGGATTACCCCCGATCGAAATGACGTTGGGGCACGCGACGCGAATGGAGGAAACGGTGTGGGGGGCGGTTGGGGATGATGAGGAGGAATTGGCGACGGTGGCGACGGTAACGACCAAGACTAGTAGGCTACGAGTCACGTCTCAAGCCGTCGTGGAATCCACGTTGCACGAGTCAACGTCCATCAACGTGTCTCACGAGGATTTAACACAATTAAGAGAAATAGCCAACCGGTCACCCAGTGGCGACGGCATTTTCGACACGTTTGATGATATCGGCGCCGTAAACTCGTTCCACGGACACACGCGGTCGGCGTCGTCAGAGACGTTTAACAACATGCCCCCGAGCCGCGACGCGAGCGTTTCGAGTTTCGCGGGCATGGACGGCTCGCCGCGAGGAGATTCCCTCCCCCAGTTCCCGCCGAGCAGAGAGAGCAGCGCGAAGAGCGTCCAGGCGGAGCACGCGCAGGGTGTGGCGTTTGCAAAGGCCACGGCGTTGGCGGAGAGAATCGCGGCTGGTGAGGACGCTACGGATGACGAGGGCGAGTTGGGTGAAATGCGGAACGGCGGCAACGCGGATGACTCGCCTTCGTTCGACAGAGCCGCGGTGAGCCGGATGTCATTCATCGGGTACTACAAAACGGAAGAAGGGAAGCCGTTGAGTAATCCGAGGATATATAGCAGTACTGGTGAGTCACATGGTGTAAGTCGGTCTATAGGTGACCGGGGAAGCGCCCGGGCGTGCGTCGCTACTCCAGAAATCAGAACTATTGTCGTCCCCGCGGGCTCAGGCGCGCGAATCATGGCGTGTTCGGACGGGGTGTGGGACAGCTTCACGTCCCAGAAAGCTGCACGAAAAATAGCACGATTCATAACCCCCGAAGGTGCGGCGAAGCGAATGTGCGTCTATGCGCGTGAAAAGGCGGAGTACAGTGGGCAGTACGCGGACGACATAACCGCGGTAGTCCTGGACGTGGGGGTGAACGAAAAAGCAAGCGCGGAACCGGGCTGCGTCGCGTGTGTGGTGATGTAGTGTATGTCGTGATGTAAGTGTATGAATAATTAGTCATGTAATATAAGAACGTGTTGAACTATCGTGTACTGTCTACGTATACTGTCTACGATCATCCACACTGTCTACGATCATTCACACACCCCCTACTTACACGGGTCTGCACAAATAGCCAATCTTCCCATCCACGATCAGCGTTTTGTCCAGCGTACTGAAATTCTCGAAAACCGATTGGTAGTGGTTGATCGAGTGCGCCACGTCTTTCGAGGAACACATTTCTCGTACCGAGTGCATAGACAACTGAGGAGGCCCAACATCGACGGTTCGTATTCCAGTGTTCGTGCTCAACGTCGGCCCGATAGTCGATCCACATCCCAGATCGCTCCGCACCACGAACTCCTGCACCGGCACACCCACCTTCTCGCCCAGTTCCCGGAACAGCCACCCCGTGATCGCATCTGTCGCGTACCGCTGGTTCGCGTTGTGTTTAATCACCACGCCGTTGCCGAATTTAGGTTTGTGCCCTGGTTCGTGCCTATCGGAGTAGTTGGGGTGCACCGCGTGCGCCATGTCCGCGGAGACTAAAAACGAGTTGCGGCGTGAGATTTCCTCCAGGTCACCATCACCTTTTGAATTCCTAGCCAAGCTCCTTGTGATTCGCCGCAGGGCGTCGTCCGTCATCGAGCTCCCCGCGCCCTGCGCGCTGTCACTCCCAACCTCCTCGTGGTCGTAGTGCACCATCATCCTGGTGTGCGTTTCGTTGGCTAATGACGTGTAAGTTGATGCTTTGATCAGCGCACACAACGAGGCGTGGCAGCTTTGTAAGTTATCCAGCCGCCCGGAAAAGACGTACTCGTTCTTAGCGCCACCTATTGCCGATCTTTGCGTGTCACATAATTGCAACTCGAAATCTAGAATGTCGGACACCTCGCAGTTCAGTTCACCGGCTAATAACTCGAGCAACACGGGGCAGTGCTTCTCCTCCGCAGATGTCTTGACTCTTTTATTATCTTGAGTGCCGGTGTTTAACTCGTCAGTTCCTGGTTTAACATCCCCAACCCCCAGCTGTTTATCAACCTCGTCCGAAATAATCGGCGCCATGTGTTGTTGAAAGTTAACCTTGAATCCGTCGTTTAGGGAACGGTCTAGGTGGATAGCTAGACTAGAAATCCTCATGATGGGCCTGTCGATTTTGACCAGCTCGTGACTAGTAGTACTAGAACCGCGCTTCACTAGCACTCGTCCCGCGACCCCCAAGTCTCGGTCGAACCACGTGTACCACAACCCGCCGCCGTAGTTTTGAACCCTTAATTGAAGAAACCCGTTGTTTGCGGATTTCGTTTTCGGTTTCAACCTCGGGCACGGGGAGTCCGTGTGCGCGCCGATAATAACGAACCCGTCCCCGGGTTTGTGTTTCCCTCCGACCGCGAACGCGCACACCGCGCTCATGTTCCTGGTAAAAAAGTCCCGGCCGCCGGGAGCCAAGGAGTCCCACGAATCGCGCTCGGAGATTTCCTGATGTGTATTTTTGAGTGAGTCAGATTTGAATCAGATCAGAACGAGAATGGGGAAGGCGTGTCAGACCGTTTGCCCATACAGATACAGTGCTAGTTCGTGTGCTGGTGAGGTGCTCGTGTCACCACTGTCGCGGACATGCCACCGACCAGTCTTGGTGGTCATGCACACCTCGACCTTAAACCACTCCTTAAGTCGGGTCCACCCGAGATTGCCAAAAGAAAAAGCCACGATGGGTCAAAAGAAGTAACTCGTTACGTACCTTGAATCCCGCGTCTAGCAAACGCTTGCACGACGCGAGCACGGCATGGTACGGCGTCCACGCTTCGTTGAGGTACGAGACGAGGTACTCCGCTTCAGGGGAAGGGGTGGGGGGCGACATATCGTCGGGACGAATGAAGTGGACGAACGAAGTGACATCCATCTTTAGTAGGGCAGAGCGAGGGGAATAACGGACGCCGACCTTTCAATGTGGTTTTTTGAAACCACTTCATCGATGGAGCATGCGTGCATGCCTATCTCTCATCGGCAATCACGCACGAAGAGCCTTTCAAGTGCCGACGTCGAGTCATGACTCGACAAAGATTCGTTTTCTTGTCTGTTGGCAATCTGTTCCATCAGTTGCTTTTTGTTATCCCAAACCTTTTCCGAGGCGACAGCTCCTGCCGGCCTTCGCCACTTCTCGCCGCGTGCGAAGCATCCCTTCCCACCGCGCATTAATCTCTACCCGAGAAGCACATGCAGGCCTCCATGGTTCAGGCCTTCGGGCAGGCTGGGGTCGTCTCTACTGCCCGCCCCAGTGCCAAATCGGTAGCTGGCAAATCGGCTTCTGCTCGCTTCGCGACGCCGACCGCCGGTGTTCGCCTTCCGGTATCGGCGCGCAGTGTCACGGTCAAGGTGGTGTCACCCTCCGCGATCGGCTCTACGTTCGCGCGTAACACTCAGCTCAATGCCGTCATCGCGAAGCAAACCGTCGTCAAGTCGCACGTCGGCCGAACGCAGGTCAAGTGCAACGCCACAGCGGAGAGGTGCGTCTAACGAGAAATCACTCATCCGGTTTTTTCAGCGACAGAAAGATCGTGTTTGGGTTGGGTTGGGGGACGGGGTCACGTGTTGTCGCGGGTTCAATTCGCGTACGATGCATGACGCCCTCTATCTCTCTGCGTATCTGTCACATCCATCGAAGCCTCGTGATCGACATCGTCCCATCCGAAACACGCGACGCACGCACACCTAGTTCGCCGCCCCATTTCGAAGGTTATCGTTCCCGGGGCGAAAACCCGAATGGGGCGATTTCGGACGGTTTTTGGAACGCTTCAGTTTTATTTTTCGAGACTGATCATTGATGTAAATTTTTTGCTTGCGCGACTGCATGCTATACTACTATCGAATTGTACCGAGCATCAATCTCATTATACTGACCCTCACTCAACCCCTATCAACCCTCCCTATCAACAGCGCCTCTTCCGGCAACCCCCTTGAGCAGTTTTTCGCCAAGAACCCGACCGGTGAAACCGTTTGTTACTTCGCGCTGTGGTACTGGCTCAACATCCAGTTCAACATCATCAACAAACAGATTTACAACTACTTTCCGTTCCCGTGGTTCGTGTCAGCTGTGCACTTGGCCGTTGGTCTGTTAATCATGACCTTCTTCTGGACCACCCGGCTGGTGAAGTACGAAAAGCCTGATAAGGAATTCTTGAAAGCGGTGACGCTTCCCTCGTTCCTGCACGCGTTCGGCCACTGCCTCACGAACGTCTCCTTCGCCGCCGTCGCCGTGTCGTTGACGCACACGATCAAGACGTTAGAACCGGTGTTCAGCGCGGCTGGTTCCTTTTTAGTGAACGGCACCGTGTACGCGTGGCCCGTGTACATGGCGCTGTTACCGATCATCGGCGGCGTCGCCTTGGCCTCCGCCACGGAGCTCTCGTTTTCGTGGCTCGGGTTCAGCACCGCGATGGCTTCCAACGTCGCCTTCAGCGCAAGAGCCATCTTCTCAAAGAAACTCATGTCCCGCATGTCCCCCCTGAACCTGTACAACTTCGTCACGATCGTCTCGTTGCTGTTCTGCATCCCCTTCGTGGTGCTGTTCGAGGGATCAACCTTAGCGGCCGGTATCACCAAAGCGATCGAGGTGAAAGGCCAAAAAGAGTTTGTGTTAGCCCTCCTCAAGGTCGGCGCGTTCTACCACTTGTACAACCAAGTCGCGTACCAGGCCTTGGGTAAGGTTGAGCCGGTGACGCACGCGGTCGGGAACGTGGGTAAGCGTATTTTCGTCATTGGGTTCACCATCCTGGCGTTCGGAAACAAAATCTCGGCGCAAACCGCGATCGGCTCGGGTATCGCCGTCGTGGGCGCCGGACTGTACGGATGGCTGAAAGCCAAGTACGCCGATCAAACCAAAACGCTCAAGCGAGATTAAAAGACTAATTATACCCATTAATAAGTCTTTTTAATCGTCGTTGCAGACTAATTACGATGATGAGTTGTCACGAGTTGAAGACGAGTGTGTGCTGTGTTAAACACCGCGCGCGCTTGCGAAGGGGGAGGACACAGGGAGTGAGCGTGAGTCTATAGTTTATGACTAGTAGTCACACATAAACTCCCCACGTCACGCGTTGAATAAGCGAGATGCTCACACAGAAGTGTACGCGTCTCATGAGACCGGCGGTTGAAGCCTGTCGTATTGTACTAGCAAGCGAAGCGAGCGAAGGGAAGAGGTTGTAATGGCAACGAAGAAACCTTCCAAAAATAATAAGTTGATATGACATGACAGACTAATCAGAGTTCTCGTACCACTTATCAGTACTCTTCTCTTTACCCTACCCACCCCTGTTAATCCGTCGGCCCTTCCGGCGAGAACCTGTAAGAAACGCTCGGGAACTCCCGGTTCCCCTCCATTATTAAATCGTAAAGCACTTTCAAACACCACTGGCGGTTGTGTTCGCGGTTTTTTGATCGGGACGAGATGATTTTTAAAACGTCGGTTTTTGTGTCGTATCGCGGCCCGCAAATCTCGATGATGTATTGTAGCGCTTCGTCGGAGACGCCTGTTTCCTTTTGCAAATCCGCCGCTTTCACATTCATCACCACCTTGCGGTTCAGCGGGTGGTCGTTCTGCCCGCCCGCTTCGTGAACCATCACGACTTCCCAGGTGATTATTTGGGAACCAGATTCCTCAGAGGAATCCTCAAAGCATTTATTATACTCGTCGATGAATTCTGAATCCGATAACCCGGTTTTCCCCCCGTTGGATTCGTATATTTTTCTCTGCTCGTCGATATACCCTTTGGTGAATTCTTTTAGCAGCTCATCGGAGGTTTCAACCGTCGCAGCGGCGTGGTCGTTGACGTTGTACAACGCGCCGCCGGGGGGTTCGAAATCGGGGTAGGAATCGATCTCGGTGAGAAAGCCTTCGTACGATCCTTTTTGTTTCCTATTGCGTTTCTTTTGGAGCCAGCTGGGGCGCATTAAATGGGGGGGGAGCACGTCGTCTGTAGGGAGGGACTCTGGATCCACGGTGTCCACGTCGCCGGCGCTGGCGGAGCCGACGTATGGGGTGTCGGCATTGGATTCATCGGACTCATCTCCCGCATCGCCAGATGTAGATTCGATGCTTCCATCTGAACCTTCCTCATCCCAATCTCCACCTTCTCCGCCCTGCGCCGCACCCGCGGCGTACCCCCGGTGGAACCCTCCGCTGTGTCGAGTGTTGTTTCCTCCCCGAACCCCGATCGAGGGTCCGCCAGCGTGCGCATCGGAAACCTCGCGACTAAATGCTCGGGCGAACTCGAACGAGGATGAGACACACGATCGCGCGGCGGCGTGGCCCGAATGGGTGCCGCTGGTGGACGCAACGGCGCCGAGGCGGCGAAGCAACTGGGCGCGCGCGGACATCGTCTATTAAATCACTCGCGTGTACTATTAATCTCTTCACTAAAGCTGCCCTCCCAAGTGGTCTGCCCGACGGTGCGCTCGCGCGACCGTTGTGATTGAAGTGAGGTGCGCGGCCGCCAGCAAATCGATCGCACGTCGTCGTGCCTTCCTTCGAGGCACTGGGAAAAGTGCTGGATTTGGCGTTGTCCCCATTATTAACCCAAGGATGCCGATCTATAAACTAATTCCGGGCGTGGCTTTCGCGAATCGAGATCTGCCACGCTGTCGCAGCCAGAAAATAACATCGGAACTCATCATCATCACAGACACATCGCCACGCACTTCGGACGCTTCCCGACGATGTTCGCCTTGACTACCGCTCCCAATGTCGCGCCGCTGCGCGTGGCACCAGTGACTCCTAAATCTCGCGTCTCTTCAACCACGACTCGCGCGTTCATGACCAAGGAAAAGCCGAAAGCATCTACGAAAAAAACTACGCAACCCAAGCAGCGTTTGACGCAGGAGGATTCCATGAAGGAGATGAGCTCGATCGTGGCGCAGGCTTTTGGGGTTGGCATTGCGTTACCGGTAGGCGTGGTGGGTTTATTGGAAGCGAGCAAGAACCTTGCACCGGCAGGTTCCGATGCTGATGTCGGGTTATATGGATTCATCGCGTTGTGCGCAGGATGTGCCGTGTGGTGGGGCGCCAAGACGGCGACAAGAGACGCCCTCCGAATCGAATTAGAAGCCAAGGGCTTGGACATGTCCACCGTGGACAACATCTCAGTCCTTCGGTGGGTGAAAAAACAAGACGAAATCGGCAAAGGGAAGCAAGCCGTTAAAGAAATCTACAAGGCGTACGAAACCGAGGCCAACCCGTGGTCGCCGTTTTTCAAGCCGGCGGGGGTGGGGAAAGGCGGGCCGAAGAAGTAAGTAGACTGTTTGCCCATAGGAGGAGGATACACCATGTTAGAGTATACAGCTCATCGCATTCTTTACGCATTCATTTATCAGTACAAGTAAGTCGCGCCTATCGCGTAAGTCGCATCTAGTGCGTCATCAGTTTTCTCATCGTCGTCTCGCTATATTTCGAATTCTTTTGTGAATACACTCCCTGCTCAAACATACTAAGTGAGGTCCACGAACTCCTCTCTCCCGGCCGCCGGTTTCGCCGGTGACTTCTTCCCCCTTTGCGGACTCCTAAGCGAAGCCCTGCCCCTCGACGGAGAACCAACCGACGCCCCCTCTAAAATATCCTGCGAGTTGGAAAGGTCAATCGCGATGCGGTCGTACGCGTTGTTCGCGAAGCCTCGCCCCGATGAGCGTCGAGGGCGTTTAGCGGGGTTAGCGCCGACGCCTGATCCGCTCGCGACTCCTGCCCCACCACCAGTGGGACGGGTCTCGTTGACCAAATTAACCTTCACGACTGGTCTCGGTACGTGGGCCGCCGCGGCACGCCGAGCAACGCGCGCGTCCCTCTTCTCCTTCGCCGCTCGCTCTGCCGCCTCCGCCGCTAAACGTTTTCGCTCTGCCCGCTCTCTTCGCAACGGACCCAACACGCCCTCCGGGTTTTCCCCGGGGAGGAGTCCGTTGCCAGCCGGACCGCCAATCCCAGCATCGAGCAAGTCCTGCAACGGGTCGAAATGTATGGGTATGCCGTGAGCAGCTGGGCCTCCCCTGACGCCTGCACCTCCAAACACCCCCGCGAGCCCGCCTCGTCGTCCTCCTAATTGCCGCAACGCGACGTGCACCCTGCCGTCTTCGCCGCCGAACATCGCCGCCGCCATTTCAAGCGCGCGGCCCATCGCGGCGCGTCCGTCCGCGACGCCGGCAGGACCCGCACCGCCGCCTCTCCCGGCATGTCCACCTCTGCCCCTCGCCGCCGCCTTGTTCGCCTTTTCGATCCCCTTGTCCAGCTGCTTGCCGAACTTTTTTATATCGGCGGATGAAATTTGCAAATCTTTCAACTCCCTTTCACAGGCTTTCAGTAAATCGTCGCGAAACTCGGCGTCGTACTTCTCGAGAAAAAGCGCCAGCTGTTTACACCGCCGTCTTTTTTGCGCCCCTTCGAACATGGCTTTGTTGCCGTACACGGTGGGGGGGTGGCCTCCTACTCGTTTTTGAGCAGAACCGGATTCTTTCAAGCTCGCCTTGCCCTCTTCGCACGTTCCGACGTGCGCGTGCGCATCTCGGCCGCAATCTGCTAAACAATAAGCGCAAAACGCCGCTCTGCATCTGCCGCAGTTCAACGCGAAGCACCCGTCGAAATCCACGAACGCTTGGTGGCATCGTGGGCAGCTTAGGGTTAAAATCTGTTCTACCAGTTGTTCCTTCGCGGCGCGTAGCTTTTCGGCTCCACCTGCATTCGACACTGCGTCTTGCGCTCGTTTTCTTTCCAGCTCGATCCGCCGCTCCATCTCCATGCGCATCTCCTCTGCCACAGCGGCTTCCTTGATGTTTGACCGTGACCTTAAATAGCTTTCAAAAGTTTCGTACGTTAAATTCGCAGCTACGTCCTTGTCGGGTAACGGGGGGGCTTTGCATCGGTCGTTGCCACCGCTTTTCGTATTCTTGGGACACAAGCACCTCCCTTCCGGGTCTCGTTTTTTAATCTCGCCAACCGGCTTTTCAACCTCGCTCCGGACGTAGGATTCGAAACACGTGTCGCACGTGTAATGGTCATCGCCGCACAGGATGCCGTCAGAAATGGGGCCGTCGCAGAAACATATCGTGCACGTCTGCGGTGGTGGGTTGAGGAGAATGTGGGAAAGCCACACGCGTCGTGACATGGGAGAGGGGAGCGAACTGGTCAGATCTGGTGGTGCCGAGGTCGGGAAATACGTCCATTCAAGGCACCCCTCACAGGACGCGGTTGGGGAGTGACGTGTGTGTGACGGCCGCGCGCGAGTGGTTCACCAGCGCGTAGAAAGCGCACGCACCTTCTCTTCGGATGTCGTCATGCCGCGCCTCGCCCGCACCCAGGTGCCCTGGGTGCTCCAACGGTATGAGGCGCCAAAATGAGTCAGCCGCACTTTTCGTTCGGATTATTTTGGAGACGACGATTTTGGTGGAGAATTTTTTCAATTACATTCACGCGAGCTCTCCCATCAATATACGCCTCGCCCTTCTAGCGTTGTCAAGCACGCTAAACACGGAGTCTTTCCGCCCTCTATCTTCTTCAGCCTTGGAAAGTCCTTCACACACGAACTTTTCATTCGCCAACACTCGCTCCAAGCTCGCCCTTAGCGCACCGATTTCCCCCCCTCTGCCCAACCCCTTTGCAGCTATCGTTTGAAACACGAAAGTCATCTTTTCACTTTTTTTAACAGAAACGGATAACAGGGCTTGTAACAACAGCCGCCGGAAAAGACGAGCGGTTGGAGCGGTTTCCGCGTCTTCAACCCCGGTACCTCCAAAGTCAACGATCTTCAGCGCCGGAGGGGAAATCGCACCTGAAATGAGTAACCCAGAGACGAAGCGAGCTAAATGCGCGACGCGTCGAACGGAAACTTTTTCGGCAGAATCAATTCCGGATTTTTTACCGCCGAACTCTTTATCCCTCCCCTCCGCTACACTCGGCGCCACTAACCGTATCTGGTCCCACACCATCAGCTGCAGTGTTAACCTGTGTTTCTTCGGCGCGCGCTCGCACAACTTGCTCGCCAGCGTTTCATAATACGGGTTGTACGCCTTCTCTTGAAGCACGCACTCAATCAGCACGCGGGGGATTTCCCGGTGCTGCGCGTCGGCTAACGGCAATCTCAACAACCCGTCAAGCGCGTCCGTAAAGTCCTCCGCGCCCATGATGATGCAGAACACCGCTTTTCGGGATTCAGTGTTCATACGCATGGTTTTGGCTTTCTTCAGAAGCTCAGCGCCTTCACCTTGTTGTTTTGAGAGATTGGTTTTCGCGTCTATTTCCGCATTCCTCTCCGCAACTCTCGAAGCGTCTCTGGCTTGGAACCAAGCCTCCGTACCGGCCGCCTCCGGGAGCCACCACTGCCCTTTCCGTTTAAATTCGTTTTGAGGTAACAACTTGTCATAGTTCAACGTCCTCAACGCGATACACACGTCCCCTATGCCTCCGTCACTCTTGACCCACTTACTCAACGCGGACGGGAATCCCCACTGGTCCTCGCCGCCTGCGTTTTTATTCTCGCTCCCCGAAACCTCAACCACGGCTTGGCGCTTGTTGTTTTTCAAGTCAATCACCATGTCGAGCATCAAACGGGCTCGCTTGGTCATCAAGGGTTTTGGGGTGGTTCCAACATTTACCATAACACCCGTATCTATGTCACCCGTAACACCCGCATCATCTGCGGTACTCACCCTTTTCTGTAGCACCTCGATGAAACGTTTCATGCCCACCGGGTCTTCGGATCGTAATTTAGCGCCCGCGACGCGAAGCACGCCTAACATCAACGTGGCGTCCAGTTCGCTTAAACGAACAGCCGCGTCCTCTAGGAAGCCCCAGACCGTGGGACTGGGGAACAACCCTGACACGAACAGTCGCGAAAACACAGCCGCGGCGTTAGAAGCGGCGCGGACGTCTGAAGTGTCCTTGGAAGTGTCATCGTCTGCTCGTGCTGAAGCATCACTAACCCCTCTTGCTTCGTTCAAACACCTCACGATCTCCACTCCGAACCTCGCGCCGACTTCCGGCCCTAACGCTCCTGACAAGCCAGCAACGAACGCCGCGACTGCGGCGGCGTATTGCGACGAAACTCGAAGGCCTTCGTTTAAAGCTTTAACGGCTTCAGAAGTCGCGGCGTCACCCACTGTGCGTCTGGGTAATGAGCTCGCTAACGCAGCGATGGAAGTGACGATCGACGGAACGTTGCTTTCGCCCATGCGATTCATCAACCCGCGAACCTGGCGCGTCGCGGATTGTTTGTCCACCTCGAGCTTCGAGTCGGAGAAAGAAGTGCCACTAGCTTTCGCCGCTTCAGCCGCCATCGCAGCCCGGAGCGCAGGAGGGACGTACTTGCCACCTGGGGTGGAGGGAGTTGGTGCAGTTGAAATTGGTTCAGCGTCTTCCTCGCCAGAGTCTGATTCCTCAGCCTCATCATCAGTCTCTTCAAATTCTTCACCAGATTCCATCTCCTCCTCCTCCTCCTCCTCCTCCTCAATCTCTTCATCCTCCTCCTCATCTTCATCCGACTCCTCCTCACCTCCAAACCCAAACGGGTCCCCCTCCTCGCTATCGCTGTCCATTGTGATTTGTTTGCGATTGGAAGCTTTCGTCGCCGCCCGGCCGAGCGCCGTGTTTTGATTTTTATTTTTTTCACCGTCGTCGTCCAGCAGTTCCATCCCCGGAAGTTTGTCGAAGAAATCCCCAAGGCCGTCGTCGGGACCTTTTTGTCGCCCTTTTAAAAGTTTCAGAAGCCGTTTCTGCTCAGCCTCGTCGCGTTTGTACGCTTCTAGGGTGGCGTAGCTCATCCGCAGCTCGGGAGTGAGCTTGACGGGCTGTTTTTTTTTCGGTGCTTCGTTAGATTTAGATTTCTTTGACGAGCCCGGGATGCCTGCTCCCCGGTCTCCGCGCGCATCACCGGACGGCGTGTTCTTCTTTTGTTTCTTTGAGAGTGGTTGTATGTCATCGTCATCGCCACGACCGCGTCGCGTTCCCTTGCCGGAGGTATCACGGCTAAGTTTCGATGTGCTTTTGAGAGAACCGCCACCGCCGCCGCCGCCGCTCGTGTCGGCTTTCGCCTTAACTCGCGCTTTACGTTCGCTCCACTGCTGTCTCTGCGTCCTTTCCCGTTCCTTGGCTGCCGTGCGCTGCGCCTTGCGGTCCAGGATCTGGCCTCGGCCGCCCCGGCCGCCCCGGCCACCCATCCCGCCGCCGCCGTCGCGCATAGAGCTCCCGCCCGGCCCCATTTTCTCCCCCAGATCGGAATCCTCAAATCCCGATTCCCGCTTCGCAACGCTCGCCGCTTCAATCTCCTCGCGCATCCCTCTTGGCAGCGTGGGGCGGTCATCGCCGGGCTTGCCTTTGCCCTTGCCGCGACCACCCCCGCGGCCGCCGAACCGACCCATCGCGTCCAACGCGGAGCGAAGTGAGCGAGGGAAGAGGTGACCGAATGTTTTGCAGATGCATTTTCTCGAGACAAACGAAAGAGGACGCCAAAAAGCATCAAAATCAATTGCATCAAAACAAACTGTCTCTCGTCTCCTCGTCTCGTGGTCTCTCGTCTCGTCAGGGTAAGCTACTCGTCGTTTCGGCCTCTCATTGCAACCTCCTCACACGTGCCAAACTACCATCATTCATCCCGAGTCGTGACTCAGGGTTTCTGTGGTTACTTATCGTAAAATCTTTCACGTTACGCCGTGGCGGCTTCGGCGTGCGAAACGCCGAGCGTCGATCCCGCAGATTCTTTGCCCAAAGAAACCACGGAGGTGTTATCAGCGTTATCAGCGTTACCTGTGTTACCAGTGTTCTGCGTAGACAATATAGACAGCTTATATAGTACCTGGCTCGGCGCGAACGACGGCGCCGAGGCGCTCATGGCGTGCGGAACAGGTTTGGAAGCGGATTGGGTTGGGGCTGGGGTGGAGTGCGTTACTACTGCGTTTGTTCCGTGTCGACCAGGCACCGCAACGTACGCGCTCCCGGTCCCAACCGGAACGCCCCTGAACGTCACCGGCGGATACGGGTATTGCACATGGCCAGGCTGCTGGTGGCTGTCAAAGTAGGAGGACGCCGAGATCGTGGCACTGTGCGCACCATAGTTGCCGTGCGCCCCTACGTTGTTGTGCGCACCGTAGTCGTCCCGGACGTAGTTGGAGCTGACGTAGTTGGTGATAGGGATGCCGTCGTAGTTTCCACCGTTGCTACTCGCGAACCCGTTCCTCTTCTTCGCCAACCGGTTGAACCGCACGTCCTTCCGCACCTGTTCCCGTTTTGCGTAAAAGTCGAAATCATCAAGCAGCGAAGTGTTCGCCTTGTGCTGCTTGAACACATTCAGGACGAGCCGGCCCTGGCCAGGCTCAACTTCCTGCGTGTCCCGCGCGTTGGTCACCGGCTTTTTGTCGCTCTCCACGAGACGGATGTGCCTTTGGGAATTTAAAACGTATGAGGGTTTAGTTAGGGAGAAGTGGGTGAGGTGGTTAGGAGCTATACTGTCGTGTCGAAATAAGCACGTCGTCGGTTCGAGGTGAGGGTATGCTCCTATGTGCCACTCCTCGTGCTATGCGTAAAAAGTGCGCAAACAGTCGTTATGGATAAAAAAGAAACGTACCGCAGCGAGTTGTTCGGCACGTCCTTCACGAAGTGCCACTTCACTTTGAAACACCCAGGCCACTTGTCGCGTTGCCAGAAATCTTCCCTAGTTTCGAAATCCACGGGGCTAGTCATCTCTGCGACGCCGCAGAAGTGACCGCTTGAGTTGACGCTAAACAGGAGGAGGATGCGCGGGCGGACAGAGGTGTCTTCGGCGGAGGTGTCGAGCGGTTCATTAGGCAACGACTCAACCGGAAGCGCCTCTGTGGTGTCGTTATCAACGTGCACAGTGGCATCGTCTCCACCATCACCACCATCCTCATCAACCAACACATCCCCCTTTCCGTCGCGCATCGCAATCGCTTGTTCCGCCCGTTTCGTCACCTGCAAAAACGCGTCGTCCGCTTCGTTACCCTGTTCCTCAATTTTGGGAAACGGTTCGCACCTCCAAGCGGCGTCCAGTTTCTGGTTCCCCGCGTCTGTGCTGTTGAATTTGGAAAGAAGTCAGTATTTTTGTATGGGTATATTGGGTGCGTTCTTCGTATCGGGATTGCGAGGAATCCCTCACAGGACATAGGGAAACGCGAACCAAGTGGTACACGACGCACGCAGTAC
>MDSY01094148.1_pt1 | contig 23978 bp, 22 predicted proteins | sample 811131 | NCBI WGS metagenome assembly MDSY01 (sample SAMN05326643, study PRJNA326480) | marine metagenome | isolation source: seawater | place: Atlantic Ocean: South West | collected 2010 | reverse complement strand
GTATGTTCGATGTAATGCTCTCCTAGGACTCCATTCTTCATCGACTTGCATAGCATCAATTAGTGTTATACTATCGGGAATTTGATGGCCAACAGCCTTCATAAATCCCGCTTCACCCATTGCATCCCAACGGTTTTGTTCAATATCAATAAATCCACCATTTTGTCGCACATGGACACCTGAATCGGTTCTACTCGCCATAGGGACTGGCATTCTTTCTTTTGTCCATTTCAATTTCTTTTTGAAAATGTGCATGAACTCGCCCTGAACAGTTGGAACATCTGGCTGAACTTGACTACCGTGGTAGCAATCACCATAGTGGCCGAAACGGAAGGCTATTCGCGCCTTCCCCATTTCCTTTCACCTCAATCTTCGCGAGAGAGCATTTCAATTGCATCTTCAGGACTGAATCCCAGTCCGCCAACCGACCAAATTAGGGCCTGCTTAAGCCATGGTTGTACCATTGGATTTTGCTTCGAGGGGTCCATCACTTCAATTGCATCAACGATGTTTCGACTGGCGGTAAACAGTACTTCGTCAACAGGAATATCTTCTATTTCCAGTCTTCGAGCGTAGCGTTGGAATTCTTTAACAGCGACTGGTATTCTTCGGCATTCAAGAGCAAATGTAGCAAAATCGCCGATGTACTCAACGTTTTCTTCATCCATTTGCATAGCTTTTTTGTAAGCCATCATGATCTTGCCACCTGGAATCACGTCATCTTGTGCTTCTGTGTTTTTCATGTTGGCAAATTCTGCATACATGTGGTGAACTTCTGCATTTGTTTTGTGGCTCGACATCAAATCATCGAGTTCTGCAATGGCGCCATCAAGGTCACCGTTACGCAATTTTTCAATCGGTCCTTGGAGTACTTTGTCGTCGCTCATATCGTCGCCTCTAATTTTGTGGGCACCCTTACAGTTCTTGAAACCATGTGTCAATTACTGAGTTTCAGCAATCTGGTCTTTCAGTTCATTTAGAATTCCAGACTGGCTGTGACGCTGATGCATTTCATTCAACAAGTTCTCTACTGATTTCCAATTTGTTACACAGAAGAATGAAAATCTTGGGTCAGGTAAATCGATCTTACGAGTTCTTTTGTAAGTGACAAATGCAAACATCCGCTTGAACAAACTCTTTGTCACTTGTCCTTCAATACTTACTGAATCTCCGCCCGAGCCAGTCGCTCCTGCTGACACAGACATTGAATCCTCGCCAATTCCTAGTTGGCTTCCTGTGTCGCAAATAATTGTGTTATAGCCAAGCACGGCTCCCATGAAGGTTCTCTGAGTTCTGATCTCGTTTATGTTGTCAAATAGGATTCTTCTTCCATCTCCTGGAATAATCAAATGTTGAGTGAAAATAACTCTGTGGTTAGTTATTGCATAATGGAAACTGCGTTGATAAAACAAAGTTAGTACAATGAAAAGTACTGACCAAAATATTCCAAATGCTGCGTAATAAAATTCGTCAAGTGGAATGAAGTCACTCTCGATGATGTTCAAAGCCGCAAGAATATTATCAATACTGAGAATCATCGGTGTAAATGTAACGACTAGAAGGTACATAGTTGTCCATTTACCACTAGTTCCGCCATTCAGCATTCGGTTAAACCACGTAATTGTTAGCATTACGACAACAAATCCAAAGTTTCCAACCTTACCAAATGATATGATTCCGTCTACAATACTCGAGATTGTACTCCCATCATCCCAATCCATGTCAAACATCAAGTGTGCGAATAGAATCAAGACTGCAACTACATACATTGGGGTAAATGCGAACATTGAGGGTTTGATATCCTTAAGAATTTCCTCGTCATTAGTAAGGCGAAATTTCTCTCGCAAAGAACTACTGGAGTCCACTATTACTTCTTTCGGAGCCTCCTCTGTAGTTGGAGATTCTGTTGTTTCTTCTTCTTCAGGTGATACTTCCTCGTCGGACATAATTACCTCTTCCCAATTCCTATCAAAACATAGTCGATGATGAACCTTGCGGCGATTTATTCAATGAAGTAGCCCCCATGAATGCTCTGCATTACCGCGAATAGTGCCCCAATCACTCCGTGTCCTAATCCCAATTTCATCCTCAATTTCTAATTTGAGAACATCCAAGGGATATTCATTGTAAGTAAGATGTGATTTAATTCCACCCCTTGTAGGTTGGTCAAAAGTCCAATGTGCTCTAGTAACTGCTCTGGCTTCAATTCGAATTTCTGTTACACCATTCCACATGTGAACGTGGAATGTTGGTAATCCGTCACTATTGCATGTTTTCTCAACTCTAACTTCGCTAAACTTCTCACTACGCTGACGATTAGCGTCATGAAACAATCCTCCCATTGATAACGGTAAATGTGCGATATCCCTATTTTTCCAAGGTCGGGAATCTTTAGCTGTAATTGTAGGAGAGATATGAGGTAAAAACCAATCGATGTACGAACCATCATCAAGATGTAACATACCCCAATACCATGGAGGAGAAGGGGCTTGAACACATACTTTCTGGAAGTAAGCAGTTCCGTTAGCCTCGTTTCCATCTATCGTCCCACTACATAATGCGCCGTGCAATCTAGAAATTCCGTATCCCATTCCCATTCCATACTCTGCTTGAGCAACTTTCATGCTAGACATCGCATTGTTCCAAGGTTTCATCTCAAGATCGAAATCACCGTGCTCTGTATCCAAACGTAACCAGAACTTTCCTTCATCAGGATTTAATCCCATAGAATACTCTCTCTCTGTATGAGATGCGACGACTCCACCCTTAGCATGGGGCCATTTTGGATGATCTTCTGCTAAGACAATAATTCTACATTCCTCAAGGATTAGTGGTTCGATTAATTTCTTGCCATCATACCACCAAGCAGCAACCATACCATCCATTGCTATAGCTCCATCAGCATCAAACCCAGGTCTGCCTGCTGGCTTCCAGGGAAATCCATTTACTTCTACTAAGGGGTTATCTTTAGTTGACCACAGTACCATTAGTTGCTTGCCAGCAGGATTACCACCTTCATCATCAAGCATCACTAACCACCACCACCAATCCCATGTCAAATGGTGAACAGGGGGTATGTTTTGTAATTTCCACAGGCTTGACAAATCACCTTCAAACCTGGTTTTTTCTGTCATTAATCCACTTCCTTACCTTTGAAAATAGTTTGACCGATAAACCAAGACATCACTCCTTGGAATAGTAAAACAACAGTAGAAATTATGAATGCAAGCCATTCACTAACTCCAAGACTACTATCGCCACTGAATGTCGCAAGAGGTACAGCCCCTGGCAGAGCGGCATATTCGTATTCGCCTAGCCAGTTTTCTTCACCTTTGCCGCCACCCCATAATCCAGATTCGATTAGTTGCCAATTATCTGGCCAACAAATTGCCGCACCCGAGTCGACAATAATCATGCCCCAGCCTATTACAGAAAAATATCGGATTGATGATTCTGTCCCACCGACTAGAATTGTAACGAAAGCCATTCCTAATTCCCACGCAGCGAATAGAATAGCAAGTATAACTCCATTTTTCCAAATAATACCAAATCCGCAAAATATGGTTCCATATACAAGTGATACCATCATTGCAGACCACGCTATGGACATCCATACCCCAAAGTCAGCCCATCTGAATAAATCATCTCCTGGTCCTGCAAAACCGGTTATCAGAGATAGAACGAAACAGAGGCCTATGATAAATGGCCAAGTTATTCCTAAGTAACCAAGCATTCGGTAAAGAAGAACTTCACCTCTGGCTATTGGCTTGGCTAGCATGTAGTGAATTGTACCTTCTGTCATCTCTTCTCTGATCAAACCTGTCGCCAAGAATAATGGCAAGAATATTCCTAGAAGATATACTATACCGAATTTGCCGATTCCAAGTATGAATGCCCTGTGACCCGCTTCCTTTCCATATCTGTCTTCGTCAGGGTCCTCGTCCACATTATTATCAGCATTGACATCTACAGTTCCATTTAGTGAATCGATGGTTACGATGATGTCGCAGTCTACATTGTTATCATTATTATCACGTTGACTACTCGTATCTTGATTCAGACAGTCACCATCGTCATCCTTGCCAACATAGTTTTCTCCATCTGCTAAATTGTCCCATTCAATGTCATCTTCATTTATCCATTTTTCAGGTGGGTCTGGTTCAACCCAACTAGGAAATGAGGCGTCAGAGTTCGGGTTAGTGCCCTCTAATCTTTCTTGGCCATCAGGGTAACCGTCACCATCAGTGTCAAATGAATCACCGTCATTATCAATTGCTTCAATTTCAGTATTCATGGCCTCGATATAGAATAACAGCATTAGGAATACAGCGAATACAGATGCCCCCATCACAACCCAAGTTGATATTCGAGTTCGATATTGGCGCATGGTAAACTCAGCAATTGCAGTGGATTTACGGTCCAACTTCGACCAAATTGTGTCCATTCGGCTACTCATAATGAGCCCCCTGTTAGATACATAAGAATAGATTGCAGATCGTCATCAGGATTGTCAATTCCAGTTACAAGGTGTTCACTATTGACAATAATGTTCGGAAGTTTTTCGTGTATCTTCCCCAGATGTTTAGTTTCAATTAGAAGTTTATTTGGATTAGCAAATGAAATTCCAGTTACTTCATCAAGCCCGATAATACTCTTAGCTAATTCTCTAGGTTCTTTACAGTCTAGTACTATTTTATGCGGATGCTGGTCCAACATTTCCCTGATAGCATGTGAGTTTCCTAAAGCAAGTACACGCCCACGGTGTAGGATTACAATTTGCTCAGTTATCCTTTCAATCTCATGCAAAATATGACTTGAAACCAATACTGTTCTACCCATTGCTCCAAGTTCCTTAATCACATTCATGATAGTCGTGCGTGCAAGCGGGTCGCAGCCTTGTAGCGGTTCATCCAATATTATCAACTCAGGGTCATTTACCAATGCATGAGCAATCTTAACTCTCTGGCGCATCCCTTTGGAAAACTGACCAATTCTCTTATGCATCACTTCTTCTAAAGAAACGAAGTCCAAAACCCTAGTTGCTTCTTTGCTGGCCTCGTCTCTAGTCATTCCATGCAATCGAGCAAATGTCGTGACGAAGTCAAAGGCTGTCATCCAATCATACATTTTTTCATGCTCTGGCACAAATCCAACTCGTGAATAAGGTGCAGGGTTTTTCCATGGGTCTGTTCCAAATAATCTGACAGCACCAGAACTTGGTTTTATTTTTCCCATCATCAATTTGAACAGTGTTGATTTTCCTGCACCATTCATGCCCAGGATGCCAGTCACGCCACCAGATATCCCAATCGACACTCCACCTAATGCATTGATTTTCCCATATGTCTTTGAAACTCTGTCAAACATTACAACAGGTGTATTGGCATCTGGTTGCCATTGTTGCGTTTCTGCTTTACCGTGTTGTGTCAGATCTGGCATCATTCTCTAGTCACCTCCAAAGAAGATACTCGGTTCGCCAGCAAATAAAGAGCGAGTCCATTCATCACAACTACTGAAATTAAACTCCAGACCCAAGGATGGTCATATGTCATTTCAGTTCCAATCATCGCTTGGCACACATGGGCCACTGCATCATATGGAGATATCACATAAAGCACAGATTTGTCAAACAACCCGTCAATAATTGCTGCCATAGAGCGAGTTCCCATTAAAATCGCAATTAAGCCAATTGCTGGGAAAAAGCGACCCCTAGATACACTAGATAGTGCCAACCCGATTGAAGTGTAGGTTACCGAAAGAAGAATTCCACAGAAAAATGTGGCCACAAACATCGGGAAAGTATCGATAATCCATGACCATCCTTTACCCATTACCAATATGTCCACGAAATAATAAACTGCTAGTGTTCCATTGATTATGAATATCAGTATTAAAGCCACTGAAAGATACTTCATCGCAGCATAATCGAAGCGGTTTATCGGTCTCGAGAAGTACATTGCGCTAGTTCCATGAGATCTATCTTCAGATATCATTCCGCCTACAAGCAGTGCTGCTACTATCGGGTAATAGAGAATATTACGCGGGAAGAATCCCATCACGTGGCCATACATATTGTCACGATTAACGCCCCAAATATCATAGAGAGTGGTGTCGCCAATCATACCGAATAATAATGCCATCGCAACATCGGTCATCGATGCAATTATGACGAAGAATATGAATAATTTAGTTGGTATGTTCCAAGGCCTATGCCCTTTCTTGAATATCCCTAAAACGTGGTGACGTAATATAGCCCAGTTCCTCATCCATCTGGGGTTCAGCGTTCCTCCCCAGGGCTTGTAAATTTGTTCGAAGATTTGGCCTTGTTGCGTTGAAGCCACTTGGGCATTATTTTCCGAATCTCCATCATCAGCAGACCATGCCGATTGCATCTTTGTTTGACCGGTTACTGGAGTGTCAGCTCCAAACGTTTCTTCCTTTGATTCAACAGGTCGAAACGGGTTTTCTTGCGAATCATTTTCGCTCATAAAACACCCCCTAGCAAATCCTCGCTACTCTTGACCTCATGGCCCAATCGTTCCATTATCACCAAAAATAAATCCTCTAAACTAGCTTCGTGATCATGCATTCTTCTCACTTGAGTACCCACATTTGCGGCTACCTGTAAAATTTGATTGTAAGTATCATCACCTGAATGGCCAATTCTCATTATTCGACCTTCTCGCCTGACTTTCATTCCACCATCAGTAAGCGCCTCTTCCATTTTACTAGCAGCCCCCCAAACGTGGATCTCAACTTCTCTGTCGATTGCTTTCAAGTCGTCAATCTTACCTTGTGCTGCTAACTTCCCTTTGTGTAAAAGGACAATATTATCGCATACTCGCTCCACGTCATCCATCAGGTGTGATGCCATTAGTACCGATCTGTTACCGTTTTTAACCGTCGTATCTAAGGTATCTAACATAAAATTCCGCGACTGTGCATCTAGTCCATTACTCGGTTCATCTGCAATTATTAGTTCGGGGTCGTGGATTAATGCGCATGCTAGTTTAGTTGCCTGCTTCATCCCTGTGGAAAAGGTAGAAACTTTACGATATCTTTGTTCTCCAAGCCCTACATACTCAAGAGATTGATGCGCTCTTTGGAGGGCTACGTTTGGATTCATTCCAATCAATTCACCACTATATCGCACTTGGTGGATTGCTTCCATACCGGGGTTGAGTGCCTCATATTCTGGCATGTATCCGATTCGTTGCCGGATTTGGTCTCCTTGCGTTCTAATGTCAAAACCTAGGACTTTCCCCTCGCCCGATGTTAGTTGAATTAAACCAAGCATTGTTTTGAGGAAAGTAGACTTCCCTGCCCCGTTTGGACCGAGCAATCCAGTTGCCCCCTGCTCAATTTTGATGTCGAGTGAATCCAAGGCCACATGCGGGCCATAAGATTTGGTTAGAGCAGTTGATTCAATGATCAAATCCCTTACCATAAAGTGACTACAACGAGATGGGCCCTTGAATCTGTCTCTTTCAGGAGCAGCCTTCTCGAACTTTTACAGCTATACCCTTAGAGAAGGTTTCCATCTCAGATGATGTGGACTGAGAACGGCCTACGGCTAGCAATTCTCCCTGTGAATTTACAATAAGAACCGTTTCACCCGGCCTGGTCCATGAGTCACAACCTAGAACAAATCCATGCATCACATTTCTTCCCTCTTTCACAAAGGGTTCAGCATCATTATCAACAACAACCCAAGCAGGACCTTGGCCTGGATGTAGAGATAGATCTGATGATTTGAATCCTTCAGGAGTCTTGGCTTGGCGCAGAGCGTGGAGTTTGCGCGCTCCATCAGCAGTCAATGACATTCCTCCTTCTGCTAAACGAGGAGAGAATAGATGTAATCCTTCAGCATCTATCACATTCCTAATGCGGCTAGTTCGACTCATAACAAATGTGGAATCTTTACACAATTCGACAGCATCTTCAACTTTAACATTGCAAAGAACACACAACTTGTCAATGATTTGGGCCTGCTTTTTGACATCTGAGTTACGGTCTATTGGTTCAATACCGAGTGCCTCAAATGTTCGGTTATGCAACTCCTCAGTGTCTGAAATATCTATCGGGATTAATTTTCTGTCATGAACCCCAAATCGTTCTAATTCCCTTTGAATCCAAGGATAATCAGGACTTCGATTCCACAACCAATCTGGACCTTCGATATGAGCCCAAGGGTTGAGGTCTTCCAATCCCCATGGAACAAGTCCCAAAGGCGTTAGAACAAATATTTCAAAATCGGTTGTGCAGAGGCGGTCGACCAATTCGCCGACTCTTTCTCTCCAAGGTGCGCTTGCACCATGAAACACAATCACATCACCCGGTTTACGAGATCGCCATCTTGAGAAAACTCTTCTTCTTGCCATTTCGACATGCGGTCTTTGATGAGTGTCTGTGCCGCCCCAAGATTCGCCTCCATTTCTAGGTGTATTTTGTGAATTGACTAACCAATTCCAACTATCTTCCCATTTTCCAATTTCTTCACCAGTTTCTTTTGATGCAGATATTTCATCTAAAATTATAGGGTCCATAGTAGAACGAGAAGGATTTGTAATCAGCCATAAAAATGCTTCACGTAACGCAGGATGTTCGTGACTCCTTCTTTCAGCAAGGCGCCAAATCGTGCCATCTCTAATCGCTTGTCGGCATCTTGACATTTCTTGCAGTGTCACTTCTAGATTATATTTGGATAGCAATACTGTACGTTCTTTCTTTTTCAGTTTCCTGACTTCAGCAGGCGAAATATTTGAAATGGCAGGCATAATTATTGGCCATTCTTCAATGTCAGAAATCCTCTCTGTACCCCAGGGTGTCAACAGGCGCCCATCACGTGCAAACAACACATAAGCCGCCGAATCGAATAGGTCTGCACCCATTGCAACTAGCATAGGAAATAGCATTGGGTGTCCGCAACCAAACATGTGAACTGGCTTATTTGGCGATAGGTTGGATTTACAAGCGAGCATTATTTTGGCTAAGTCTCGATATTTTTGTTGTTCCATTATAGGTACAATTCCACCGATTGGATGGACAGCGAAATCAATTTCACTCATTCCCTTAGCGCTTCTGATTCTAAGTTCAGGAAATAATCCTCCCTGAATCGGCCCATTCAGCATGATGCCATTAGCAGTTTCAAGGGATACGCTTGCTCGCTTGATTGTTTCATCAACGGCTTTTTCAACTTGAGAGTATGTCATGTCGGGGCGAGTAAATACATCAAGCATTGTAGCAATATCTACTCCAATGTCTTTTTGGAATTTTACAATCTCTTCGACTCCAACTTCAACGTCACCGTATATGTAAGATTGAAAAGTCCCTGAATCTGTCATTATCACTCCTGGATAGTCGATTAATGAATGAACGCCTTCAGATAATGCTCTTTCCTTTAGGTGTTCATGTTTCCAAATGACATATGAATTTGTGATGAGAGCTTGAATTCCATACTTATCCCACATTTCTCTCGGCTCAATTGTCCGAATATTTGGGTTGATGACAGGTAAGAGACAAGGAGTTTCTAATATTCCGTGTGAAGTGTGCAATTTGCCAAGTCTTGCTTGCCCATCTCTGGCTATTATTTCGAAGCGTCCCTCGTCCTTTTCACGACATTTCGCGGGGTCATCTCGTCGACCATCCTGCCACTTCATGATTGTCCGTCATACCCCTCGGGCATCAACCTTCTTATCACTAAACTGTGATTAAACGAAATCTACCATTCCGTGACTTAGTATGAACTCTCTTCCGAGTTCATCAAATGTATCCAGCAAACTAGAACAGAAACTAATTTTTGAAATCTCAGGATCGGATTCTAGGTCATCCTTGACTCCCTGTAAAGTTCCGGGGGCTGCTCCACAAGATAGGCAAGCTCCTGTTAAGTCTAATACCAGTGAAAACTGATTTTCATTAACCTCTTTGCTAGTGACTGAAATTCCACCTCCATGCCCATCTAATGCCGCTCGCACGGAACCTAATCTGGCTAAAAGAGCTGGAACTAAATCTTCAAGTTCATGCAATGAAGAATCACGTAACATTTTGTCCATTTCTGGATTTGATTTTTCTGCAATTCTACTTTTTGCTTCGATGTCCATGGCAGCAGCAGCCTCTTGCCGATACCGCTCAATCAGGTCATCATCCATATTATCGCGTCCGGCTTGTTCTTGATGAACCCTCGCTTTGGGACATAAGACCTCGTACAGTGGTTGATAAAGGGGTGGCTGTAGGAGTAAACATGGGAGACGAAGTACTCAGTATCGATAGTCTTCACGTTAGTGTAGATGGAACTGAGATTATCAAGGGTCTATCCTTGTCCATCAATCTCGGGGAAATACATGCGATAATGGGCCGCAATGGTTCGGGGAAATCGACATTGGCTAACACAATAATGGGTCATCCTGCATATGAAATAACCTCAGGTTCAATCAGTTTTAAAGGAGTTGATCTTAATGAGATGGAAGTCTTTGAAAGAGCCAGAGCAGGAATGTTTCTTTCATTCCAGTACCCAGCTTCAATTCCAGGGGTGCAAGTTGGTACTTTCCTCCGTAAGTCTGTAAGTTCAGTCCGAGGAGATTCAGCACCAACTGCTAGAGAGTTTAGAAAGGAACTAAAATCTCACATGGAAGCATTAGAGATGGATAAATCATTCCTTTCACGCTACGTTAACGATGGATTCAGCGGTGGGGAGAAAAAGCGTCTCGAGATTCTTCAGATGCTTCTATTAAATCCATCTTTGGCTCTATTAGATGAAACAGATTCCGGTCTTGATATCGATGCTTTACGAGTCGTGGCTGATGGAATAAATAGTGTTGTACCTCGAGCAGGTTGTTTATTGATTACTCATTACCAGCGGTTACTAGAGCATGTTAAGCCAGATTTCGTGCATGTGATGATCGATGGTCAGATTGTTAAAACCGGAAATGCGGAATTAGCCGGTGAATTAGAAGCCAAGGGTTACGATTGGCTAGAGGCATAAGGAGGAGATTAATTTGTCAGGAGAAACCGCTCGAGATGCAGTAGGAGATTATCGCTATGGATTCCATGATCCAGAGAATGCTACAATCCGCTTCGACGATGGACTTTCTGAACAAGTAGTCATCGATATTTCTGAACTCAAAAACGAACCTCAATGGATGACAGATGTCCGTGTCAAAGCTTATCGTCGATTCATAGAAATGCCAATGCCTACCTGGGGCAATTGCGACTTAATCAATCAGATTGATTTCGAAGCAGTTACCTATTTCCTCCGCTCATCCAAGGGTACTGAGAACGATTGGGACGATGTTCCAGAGGACATTAAGAACACATTCGAGAGGCTAGGGATTCCTGAAGCCGAACAAAAGTGGTTAGGTGGCGTAACAGCACAATACGAGTCAGAGGCTGTTTACCATTCGATTCGAGAAGACCTTGAAGAGCAAGGAGTTATCTTCCTTGATATGGACTCTGGTTTGAAACAATATCCAGAGATTGTCAAGAAATACTTTGCAACAGTTGTTCCTGCAAGCGATAACAAGTTCTCAGCACTAAACACAGCTGTTTGGTCAGGGGGATCATTCATCTATGTGCCAAAAGGCGTCCATGTTGAGATGCCAGTACAAGCATACTTCAGAATCAATGCTAAAAATATGGGTCAATTCGAACGTACTCTAATCATCGCAGATGAGGGTTCATCAATCAATTATGTCGAAGGTTGTACAGCTCCAACTTATTCAACAGACTCTCTACATTCAGCAGTCGTAGAATTAATAGCAATGAAAGGAGCAAAAATTAGATATTCAACAATTCAAAATTGGTCTTCCAATGTTTACAATCTTGTAACAAAGCGTGGTGTTGCTCATTCAGATGCAACAATCGAATGGGTAGATGGTAATATTGGCTCAAAGTTGACCATGAAGTACCCATCCGTTCTTCTCAAAGGAGAAGGCGCTCACGCTGAAGTAATTTCAGTAGCATATGCAGGAACCGGCCAACATCAAGATACCGGTGCGAAAGTGTACCACTTAGCACCAAATACCACTTCCAATATTTTGTCTAAATCGATTTCTAAAGATGGTGGTCGTTCATCATACCGTGGTATGATACAGGTTACTCCAAAAGCCCATGGCTGCCGTTCAAAGATTGTGTGCGATGCTATCATCTTAGATGGTGTAAGCCAATCAGACACTTATCCAACTATGGAAATTGGCAATTCTAGCGCAGATCTCGAACATGAAGCAAGTGTTTCCAAAGTTAGTAGTGACCAGTTGTTCTACCTAATGTCCCGAGGGCATAGTGAAGAAGAAGCAATGGGACTGATTGTGAATGGGTTCTTTGAACCTTTTACACGTGAATTGCCTATGGAATATGCAGTTGAACTCAATCGCCTCCTGGAATTAGAAATGGAGGGCGCTATCGGATGATGCAATATCCGAAAATCGCCATTCCACTACGTTCTGTACATCTTTGGCGCTATACTCCTTGGAAACGTATTCACCCTACAAAGGTTGAAGAAATGCCAACTGCCGATATCATCAAATTTTCAGCAGGCAATGATTCAGGGGTAGAAGATAGCGATGAGATTGCTCGTTCATTCATTCACTCAATTTCTAAGGTTTGCAAAACTATCACATTAAAAGACGAGCAACTAGAACTCGACTTACGATGTTCAGGGCACATTTGTGCAGGTGAACTCTTACTGAAATCATCTGGCAATTCATCTCTAATAGTTCGGATTTCTGGTGATGCTGGTTGGACTGGAATTAGATTATTAGGTGAAGTGACAGGCAATCTTTCAATTGCTGTGATAAATGATTTATCAAGTGATGGTCACCTGCTTCGTTGTGAAGATTGGACTGTTGGAAGAGATTCGAATCTAGAGTTTGCAACACTTTCCACTGGCGGTTCTCTAAATAAGTCTGATATCCGAGTTACCTTAAGTCATACAGGAGCAAATGTCCGTGGTGGAGTTGCATCAAATGGTTATGGAAGCCGACACGATGATCATCATTTTGAGATTGAGCATTTGGTGGGTCACACTACATCCTCACTCGTGATGCATGCGTCTTGTGATGGCGCATCTCATTCAGTAGGAACCGGACTCTTATCCATATGTGAAGGTGCAAATGGCAGTGATGCTGGACAAGTATTCCGAAACTTATTACTTTCAGAAAAAGCAAGAGCGGAGGCTATTCCGGAACTTGAAGTATTAGCCGATGATGTCAAAGCGGCACATGGTGCTGCAAGCGCTCCCGTCGATATTAATCAAATACATTATTTGGCATCACGAGGTCTAAATTTTAGTGAAGCATCTTCACTGATAGTAGAAGGATTCCTAATGGATGCATTCAGAGATGTCAAAAACCAAGAGGTATTAGCAACTCTTAGAACTAGACTACTGGTGCATCTTGAATGTCTGATTAATGGGTGATTCAATGAAGCAGGATTTCCCTATTTTATCACGCAAAGTGAATGGCAAAACATTAGTCTATCTCGATAATGCGGCTACTACACAAAAACCAAATTGTGTAATTGATGCAATGTCTGAATTTTATTCTTTATCGAATGCCAATGTCCATCGTGCAGTCCACACCTTAGCAGGTGAGGCTACCGAAGGTTACGAGGAGTGCAGAGTCTTGTTAAAGCAGCGATATAATGCCAGTCGTGTAGTAATCACTAGCGGTACAACTGAAGCGATTAATCTAGTAGCGCGTTCCTGGGGCGAATTCAATTTGCATGCAGGAGATGTAGTGGTCCTAACTGAGATGGAACACCACAGTGATATCGTTCCTTGGCAAATGTTGGCAGAAAGAAAAGCGATTGAGTTACGCTATGTTCCAGTATTTGAGGGCAAATTAGACATGGATGCTTTCAATGTAGCACTCGATGGTGCCAAATTAGTTTGTGTAGTTCACACATCCAATGTTCTAGGAATAAGAAACCCTATTGAAGAAATTGTAACATCTTCAAAGAAAGTTGGAGCCAAAGTACTACTGGATGCTGCTCAAGCAGTTCCTCATGAAATGATAGATTTCAAGGAACTAGGAGCCGACTTTATGGCCTTTAGCGCACACAAAATGTGTGGTCCAACAGGAATCGGGGCCCTTTTGATTAGTGATGCAGCCTTTGATGAAATGAAGCCATTCATGGGTGGCGGCGACATGATTGAAACCGTAACTCTTCAAGGGTCAACATACCAAAGTAATGAGCACAAATTCGAAGCTGGCACGCCTAGGATCGCAGAAGGTGTAGGTTGGGCAGCCGCACTTGAATGGATTTCAAAAATTGATTTGGAAAGTCATCACAAGAGATTAATTTCTATCGCCTCTAAAGTTAAAGATCAATTGATAGAAAAAGGCATGACTGTATATTCATCTCTAGGACCTAGAGATGCGGCCGTAATATCATTCACCCATCCAACAATTCACCCAGAAGATTTTGCAAGACTTCTTGATGCACAAGGGATTGCTGTTAGAACCGGGCACCATTGTGCTCAACCTTTGATGGATAAGCTAGGTGTTAGTGGCACGATTAGGGCCTCTTTCTATCTGTATAACGATGCCTCTGATGCAGAGGCTTTTATCTCAGGAATCGACAGGGTCTTGGAGGCGATGTCGTGACTTGGTCAGCCTCAATACAAGAGATAATCGATGAGTTCCAAGAAATTGAAGAGCAGTTTGAGCGTCTTGAAGTCCTCATGGATTTTTCAGATGAAGTTGAAGAGTTATCTGTCGAAGAATGGACTGAAGTTAACCTCGTGAGAGGTTGTCAATCGGTTGCTCATATCGAAGTTGAAATAGCGGATGGAACAGTTTGGATGAAAGCTGCAGCAGATGCAAAAATAGTGCAAGGACTGCAAGGCATACTTTCTATTGCAGTAAATGGTTCGACTCCCGATCAAGTACTTTCACTAACACCAAAGTTCGCAGAAGAAGCAGGTATTCTAAACAGCCTAACACCCTCTCGTTCTAATGGGTTTAGAACCATGTTTGATATGGTTCAAAATGAAGTCAGGAGGTTTAACCAATGAGTACCAAAGAAGAAGTAATGCAAGCACTGGATGATGTAGAAGACCCTGAGTTAAAACTTTCAATCGTTGAATTAGGTCTTGTATATGATGTCAGGTTTGAGTTGAAAGAAGGTGTGCAACATGCTGAAATTGATATGACTCTGACCAGCCCAGGATGCCCTGCTGCTGCTGAAATTATGGCTGCAACGCACAGAGCAGCATTAAATGCGGTTGAAAGTGTTCACATCAATTTGGTTTGGTCTCCTCGCTGGGATCCGAAAGTGCATGCTAATGAAGATGCTAGAATGGACATGGGCATTTGGGATTAATCACAGATAAACTTCTTTTCTGTGAATACTATTTCTCGGGCCAAGTCTTTTCTTTCTAATATTGTCTAGAAGTTCTTTACCCTCCTCATTTCGGCTGTAATTCAATTCACTTTTCCCAATATAGTAATTCCAATGTCTTTGGAAAACTTCTGCTCTCTCCTTTGTATTTGCAACTAAGGATGGAACGGTGTGGTACATCTGAATCGTTCTTTCAGCACGTCGTAAAAACTTGGCAACTACTTCCGGAAGTAATTTTGATAGCCAATTATCACACATATGCATTGCAGGCCTACTGATGATATATCGGGGATTATCCAGTGGACCAAGAATCTCTTCTAATGCTTTAGTAAACTTTGCAGTGTCTTCTTCACTACCGTTTTGCAAGTGGAATCTAAGCCACCCACCACCACGGTTTCCACCTGTAGGTTTGCAATCTCTTTCGATTTCGTCCAAATCTCTTAGAGTATCTAATATGACTTTTGATATCTCAAGCATCAATGATTCATCAGTCCAGGGCCGTCGATTAATTCCAAACTTGAAGCCTCCACTAAACCCGGCTGCCATTTTAGCCTCAACAGCGGAACTAGTCCTAATATCAAAGGGCTGTCCAATTCCCCACAATTTACGGTTGTGGGGCCTGTTAACTGCTCTGTTCAACATATCTTCATTGAACATAGCCATTCCCTCATTTACACCCTCCGGTTTAGCATCATTGAATGCAGCGTGAACATGCCCAACTCCCTTTTCGATAGTACCATCATCACATACGCCATACAGTTGCTTGTGCTTACGTTTGAAGCGTTCATAATCATCAAATCCCTTTGTGAACTCTTCTGCAAGACAAACGATATCCCAGTTGTTGGCAACCTTTTCTTTCCATGTTGAATCTAAACGAATTGAACGACCTCTGAGTTGATTGATGCTCATGCTGGTTGTGACAGTTGTAAGGTCGACTAGGACATTTATTCGTGATGCATCCCATCCTTCACCGAGAAGTCCCCTTGTTCCAATCAAACATTTAGTAATCCCTTCTTGGAAAAACTCGGTTATCATAAGTGAATAGTATCGGGGAATCCAATCCTTGCCTTTACCTTGGATTTCATGATATCCATCATGGATAATATCTTCAAATTTAATTTTGAGGTTTCTTTCCTCGACCCAATTGCGAGATCGATTAATAAATCTATCAAATAGGTCATCATCTACCAATACTGTGTTGCCTGTCATCAAAATAGGGTCCAGAGAATCTCCATCGATGTGGGATACCATCGAACGGAATACTGCGATTGCCCCACCCGCTTCATCATCTAGAATACCTTCTACAAGAGATGTAGCAGAGGTTTTCTCATAATCTGTTACAATCACTACTCTAATCGAATCTCCCAATGCTTCAGCCTCCGAATTAACAATGCGCTCCAATGCTGATATTTTCGAAGCAGAATAAGCCATCACTCTTCCTACAGGTGAAGAACACGGCCTTGATCCAGTTTCTGTGATTTGAATTCCAAGAAGTCTCAGTCTTGAAACAACAGACACAGACAATTGGTGGTCAATGGGGCTTTTTGAGCGTCGCAAACCATGTCTGACATAACGATCCAGAACAGTTCGTAACATGCTCATTCGGGTCCAAGATTCATCATTAGTATCGAGAATAATCTCAGGTATACCCGGTGGTAAAGGTAGTTGATCGGATTGAAGATATCTTCTAGCATCATCACCGAATCCCGGATACTTGCGATAGAACTCTTTCCAATCCATACTAGAACCCCCCGGGCTTTTTCTTTCATCGAGAGATTGAAATACCCAGGAGTCTAAGTCCGAAATACGTTCGGAATCTTGGCTCAGGTGCTCTTTCTTTAACTCCCTAAGCAATTCATCAAACTCTGAATCAACACTTGCAATATATTGTAATTCCTTCGGGCTTGGTCTTACAAAGTAGCATAAATCTTGGTAAGGGGCAAGATTTGACTCTCTGACTAAAGCAGGTACTGGTACTTCGTAATCTACCGGACCAAAGAACTCCTCATATCTCTTAGAATCCTCTTCCTCAAAATCATCGTATGCGGGGGGTGTAGCGGTTAATCCAAGTACAATCGGGTCTCCAAACATTTCTTTTACCTCACTTAGAATACGACCCCAGTGGTGCATTAAGTGATGGCATTCATCTAAAATTATCAATCCAATTCCAACTTCCTTTAGACGCTCGAGATTATTTCGAGCACTATCGCTTAGAATCGAAATGGCATTACCTTCCTTGGCAACAATATCTCTGACCTTTTTACGATAAGTACCCAATCTTTTCTGATAATATTCTGGATTTTTCTCCCTTAGGTCATTTTGCCATGCCTCACATGATAGGTAATCATGGGCTTCACCTTCGCTAATCAACTTTTCAGACCAAGCGACTAATGCTTGTTTTTCAATATCTTCTCCGCCTTTCCCTGGTGAGGTAATGGATTGGTATGTTAGTGAAGTTAGTAGTCCGGGTTTTTTTGGGTCTGTACTTACAAATTCATCTTTCCCATCCAAATCAAATAACGAAGTTCTATCTGCCCATTGCGCTTGAATTGCAGAATTAGGTGAGAGGACTAAGGCTGGCTTTTTCACCAAATCAGACCAAACGTACAGGCCTAAAATCGTCTTTCCGGAACCCGGTGGTGCGACGACATGTAGTCTAGTTGCACCCGCTTCTAATTGAGGAATAATCACTTTACTTGCAGCATCTTGCGATGGGCGTAATTTACCTGTAAAGTGAATGTTGCCAAAATCGGGAAGAGGTTCTGGCATGTTTACGCCTTCTCAAATCCAGTATAATATGGTGCACCCTTAATCAGAGTCCCTCTTGCCCATTCAATAGGCATCGATTACAACTCTTGCAATCGCTTCAGGGCCATTGTTTGAAGTGTTAACCTATCTCTTCACGATAATGGATAGGATATCTCCATCTTTTAGTAAGTGGTTCAATCCTACTCTTTGCCAATCAAATTTGGCAGATGGTCCTTTTACTCGAGCAAATCTAAATTTCCTGACGAAATCACGATGAAGATTATTACACACATTTCTGACAGTGGAGTCATCCTTGACAATCAGGGGATCTACCATGTCGGCTTCTTGGCCTTGCGGTTTCAGATAGATACTCATGAATCCTAGATTGTCATATATGAAATCCTTTAATTCTTCTAACCCTGTTCCTTTGAATGCTGAAATTCGCAGAATTGGCCAACCTTGTGGTAACGCTTTTTCAGCAGAAACAAGCTCATCTTCAGATGCGATGTCAATTTTGTTTACTGCAATAACAGATTTTGAATAAATACGACTGCCTGCTAAAGTGTCAACCAACATCTCAGCAGTGGTATCTCTCCTCAGTGTGACAATCGCCGAAGTATATCCGAATGATCGAATAATATCTCCCATTTCATCGGGAGTTAGGTGTGTTTGTTCTACAGTTGTTCTAACATCGATACCACCTTTGTCGACTCGCTTAACGAATACAGGAGGTTTAGTTTGATTGAGTCTTATACCAGCATTCTCTAACTCTCTATGCAGCACTTTGAAGTGTGCATCTTGGAATGGGTCTACAACGTATAGCACCATGTCACATGAGCGAATTACTCCTAGGATTTCCTTACCACGGCCCTTTCCTTCTGCCGCACCCTTGATTAGACCTGGTAAATCCAAAATCTGTATCTTAGCCCCGCGATGTTCCATTAATCCCGGAATACAAGTCAAAGTTGTAAATGCGAAATTACCTTCTTCGGATTTAGCATCAGTAACCTGATTGATCAAAGTAGATTTACCTACAGATGGAAATCCGACTAGGGCAACGGATGCATCACCCGATTTCTTGACTTCGAAACCTTTGGCTGGACCTGCGGCTTTAGCAGATGCTGCAACTTTTTCTTCCTTCATTTTTAATTGAGCAATTTTAGCCTTCAATTTACCGATGTGGGCATTTGTAGCCTTATTCTTTTGAGTCTTGTTTATCTCTTCATAGAGGGCTTGAATTTGCTCTTTGATAGTAGCCATATTCAACCCTCCTGTTCGGGTCGGGCGGATGGGCATTTTTGAATGCTGTCACCCAATAAGGTGAAACATGAACAATGCAAGCCCTACGATTATGTAAGCGATGAGAATTAATCATGCAACTTTATGGCTGTGGAAATGTCTTGAAAAGAGCAGAATTCTCGCATATACTAACTCCCGATGGAATGATGTGTAACTTCATGCACGCCTCGGATATGGGAATTGATATGCGCCTCCATCTGGTTGACGGTGCGGCATTATTGAACCTACTTCAAATGGATTGGAATGAATTGATTTCAAGCATCAATGATCTATCATTGAGGAAGTCTCGACCTAAGAAAGACACCAAATTGAATCGAGACTTTGATATCGATTGTGAAGCGGAATTTTTGGATATTGCTGAAAAATTTACCGATACAGGTTCTGTGCGCGAAGTATTAGCCATCAATTATTCTCATGATGCATTACTCAAACTGGTTGAGTGGGCCAGTGTTGGATATTGGGAGGCATGGGAAGGACGTTGTATCCTATATCTGGAAAATGCATTAGGTCGGGAATTGGATAATGTGGACGACATGTATTCTCCCGAAATCTGGGACGAAGTTGGAACTGCATTATGTTCAATGAGTGAGTCTGAATATTCTGAGAGGGTATGTGCTGATTGGATGGAGCGAAGAAAAGAGTTAGGAGAAACTCTCGATGACAAAAAAGACCCTCGTATTATTCCAACATTTGAAGCACATGATAGAAATTCACGTCTTCTGCATTACGCTGTAAATGAAAATAAATTTGTTCAATTATTAGGCCGAGACCATCTTGAATCAAGACTTTGGGGACACGGCGAATGGAATCTTTCCAATTTATTGGATTCGTGAGATTCAAAAATGAGTTATTGGTGGCATGTTCATGGACGAGGAAGAAGTAGTCGTTGAAGAGGCGGTTGTCGACGAATCTGTAACTGAAGAAGTTATCGAAGAAATAGATCCTTTGGCAGAAGCTCTAACAAGAGCAGAGGCTGCCGAAAAAGAGATTTCATATCGAGATGCTGAAATCCAAAACGTTCGTAAAAAAATGATGGCAGAAAAAGCCCTTACCATTCAATACGGCGGAATGGGAATGGCTCGCAAGATGATCAACATTCTTGGCGACATCGATCGTGCATTATCTGTTAATGAGGATGAAGGTCTCAAGTTGATTCGGTCAAAGATGTGGTCAGAGTTATCTGGTGATGGTGTTTCTCGAATCGATACTAAAGATGGAAAGTTTGACCCTACCAAAATGGAAGCAATTACTACATTACCTCCTTCTGACCAATTCCCTCCAAATTCAATTATCGATGAATTAGAAGCAGGCTACCTGTACAAAGAGCGAGTGCTGATTGCAGCAAGAGTAGTAGTTGCCTCAGACCAATAATCAACGGTTCTGATTAAGGTTTACAACTCCAACTTCCAATCTTTCATGGGTTGGGTGAACTTCGACCATCAAAACAGGAACTGTGAGATATTCTGCAATTTCTTCAGCAGCGGATAATGGGAACTCAATCCTCTGAGTAGTGCCATCATATCGGATCCACCCTTCATGCAATTCAAGGGTAGATGAGAGTTCTTCAACATCTTCTGCAGCATCTTCCAGTGAACATGGAATTGCACCGAATAATATGGTGTCGTCCCTAGACAGTACCTCGTATGGACGTAATGTTGCCTTTCCTCTTCTGCGAAAACGACTTCTTAATTGCCCAGCATCCTTGTAAGACGCTGTACAGAATTTAACATGGAGGTCTAATTCTTGGGCAGATTCCTTTAATTCGATAGCCATTGCAGCAGAGCCTTCAGCAGCAGCAGTAATTCCTCCTGCTAAATTGAATCCGCGCACATCCATATTTTCTTGATTACCGACAGTAATTTCCAACTCATTTAAGTTCAAAAATTCTACAGGGGAGTCATGCAATTGTAAAAGAAGAGCATCCAATTTATCTCTCTTATCTGGTTCTGCAGGTAACTCAATACCTACGCATATTCCAGCAGCAGCAGCAGCATTAACCGAATCTCTGTATCGATCAAGTGACAAATCTAGCAAGTGAAATCTAAGTTCATCAAGGCCAGCTTCCCCTAGTTCCTTTGCTTGTTCAGGCTTTATCGGAATCGATGTGTAGCAATGGATATGATGTTCAACTCCGAAAGCATGCTTCAATGCCTTCACTGCTTCAACAGTCTTACCGAAATCTAGCATTGGGTCTCCACCGGTGATTCCAGTTCCAGTTGCTCGCATGGCTTTTCCTTCTTCGATTACTTCATTGAAATTGGAACATCGTCTTTCGTTTGCGAACATGTCGGGGGTTTCTCTGCGATTATCAGAAAGTGGGCAATAGTCGCAGCCCCAATGGCACTTACCTGTGACGAATAACACTAGTTTGCTTCCACGTTGACACTGAATACAGCCTTCGGCTTCATTCGCCTCAGGAGGGGCGATTTCACTAGCCATCTGTAGTTGCACGTTTATTCGGTCAAACATCTATGGTTTGAACTCACTGGTTAATTCAAGGCTTATTCTCGGAACTTGCCGAACTTAGCAACCAGATGTGAAACCGTAAATCATCGGTTAGTTCAGGGTGGAATGTCAATGCCATTTTGTTGCCTTCTAAGACCCCAACTACCTCATCATCAAGCCAGGCGATTGGGTTGTTACAATCACCAGTAAATCTTGGGGCTCTAATGAATACTCCTGGGAACTCCGATTCATCGCCGATATTAATTTTAATCTGGGATTGAAAACTTTCTCTTTGACGACCAAATGCATTACGCTCAATCTGCGTCTCAACCAATTTTTGCTGAGATAGTAATATCGCTCCTGCGCACGTTCCCAAAACAGGGATTGTGTTTTGTCTTAAGTAACTCCAAAGGCCGACATACAGGTCCTCGGACTGGCTTGCAATTTTCATTGCAGTAGATTCTCCGCCAGGTAATACTAAGCCATCTATTCCTTCGATATCACTCGACTTTCTTAATTCACGAATGTTGATTTCTAAATTCAAACTTTGTGCAGCCTTCATCAGTGCGTGCATGTGCTCATGACGAGCACCTTGTAACATCGCAAGTCCAATGGTCAGCACATTTGATGCTGCAGGGATGCACTAATTCAGGACCACGGTTCAGAGTTCACTTATTGAACCGGGAGCGCATCGGCTCGAATATGGCTCATAGTGGTGATTGTTTCCTTGTCCCGGGTCCAGTTCGCATGAACCAAGCCTGCTTGGACGCAATGGCAACTCCTACCATTACAGCTAGAGGCTCTGAGTTTCGCGACATAATGGCGCGTGTTAACAGTGGGCTAAGATATGCATTCAATCTAACACCTTCTTCTGATAAAAGAAAAGAACAATCTTGGATCGGTGAAGATGGATACAGAGTAATTGTAGTCTCAGGTTCTGGCACTGCTGCAATGGAGATGGTAATGGCAAACCGTTTCCGACCCAATGACAGAGTATTGGTTCCCACAAATGGGAAGTTCGGAGAAAGAGTTGCGGAAATGGGTTCTAGGTTCTGTAATGTTAAGCATTTGAAATATGAATGGGGACGGTCATTTGACCTGGGTGAAATCGAAGAGCAACTTGCCAGAGGCAATTGGGAAGCAGTTGCTATTTGCCATAATGAAACCTCAACGGGCATTACTCAAGACGCTGCAGAGATGGCAGAAATGTGTCAGCGACACGGTGTTGCATTCATTGTTGATGGAATCACTAGTGTTGGGGGATTGCCAGTTCATACACAAGAATGGGGCGCAGAAGCAGTCGTAGTTGGCGCTCAAAAATGCACAGCCGGGCCCAGTGGTATTGCTGCTATCGCAGTGAATCAGAACTTCATAGACCGATGTAAAGCCATTCGTAACCAAGAGGATGCGAATCCAACATACTATCTCGATATTCTCCCGGCTCTGAAGAAGGGAGATGATGACCAGACTCCATGGACTCCTGCAATCAACTCTGCTATGGGTTGGGCTGCTGCTTTAGAGACACTCAAGGAAGAAGGTCTTGAACAAAGGTGGGATCGGTGTTCTCGGATGGCTAAAGGAGTGAGAGATTTGTTCAGTGACCTAGGATTTGAATTGCTGGCAGATGAGTTTTCACGCTCAGCAACCGTAACCGCAATTATGTATCCGGAGGGAATAGATGATTCATGGCGATCCCGATTGAAGGATGATTATGATACACAGGTTATCGGGGCTCAAGACCATCTCAAAGGAAAGATGTTTAGAGTTGGAAGTATGGGTGAGACTCCAATGACAGAGATGATTGAGGGATGTAAGAGAATGATTTCCTGTTTCCGTGATTGTGGTCATGAACTGCCAGAAGTCGATGTAGAGTCATATTTCAAGTGATTAAAATGAATATAATTCTTGGTCGTTTTCAACCCTTTCACAAGGGTCATGAATACTTGATCAATGCTGCCTTAGAATTGGGCCCTACTATTATCGCAATTGGTTCGAGTGAATGTGAGCCAAGCCCTGAAAACCCTTGGAATGCATCTGAAAGGCAATCGATGATTCAGGCCTGGTTGGGAGATAGAGTGGCTGAAATTGTATTAATCCCGGATATTAATGACCCTCCCAATTGGGTAAAACATGCAACTTCATACCATGGC
>MDSY01095733.1_pt1 | contig 23984 bp, 24 predicted proteins | sample 811131 | NCBI WGS metagenome assembly MDSY01 (sample SAMN05326643, study PRJNA326480) | marine metagenome | isolation source: seawater | place: Atlantic Ocean: South West | collected 2010 | reverse complement strand
TTTAAATGGTAAGATTGGAAATGATTTTGATAATTTTAAACCTGGTAGATTTATAATTTAATAAATGAAAAAAAAATTAATAATTAATGGTAAAAATATATTTGTTTTTTCGGAAACTTTATCAAAAGTTTTAAACGAATTAAATATAATTAAAAGTCAAAATTTAGCAGTTGCAGTAAATGAAGAAGTTATACAAAAAATTAATTGGAAAAAGTATAAAATTAAGTCAGGTGATACAATTGAGATTGTTGAACCTTTGAAAGGAGGTTAAAATTTTATGAAAGATTCTTTAACTATTGGAAAAAAGAAATTTAAATCAAGATTATTAATGGGAAGTTCTAGATATCCTAATCATCAAATAATGCTTGATTCATTAAACGCTTCAGGAACAGAGGTCGTTACTGTTGCGATAAGAAGAATTAGTTTAAAAAAATATAATGAAAATATAATAGATGTTTTAAAAAAAAAATATTTTATTCTTCCTAATACTGCAGGTTGTTACACTATAAAAGAAGCGATATTAACGGCTGAGTTAGCTAGAGAGGCATTACAAACAAATTTTGTAAAGTTAGAAGTTATAGGAAATGATGAAGATTTATTACCAGATGTTGAAAATCTTCTACCTGCTGCCAAGGAATTAGTAAAAAAAAAATTTAATGTTTTACCATATTGTAATGATGATCCTTTAATTTGTAGAAAATTAGAAGATATTGGTTGTTCAGCTGTTATGCCATTAGCAGCACCTATAGGTTCAGGTATGGGAATACAAAATCAACAAAATATAAAATTAATAGTAGAGGAGTCAAATGTTCCAGTAATTATTGATGCTGGCGTTGGTACAGCTTCGGATGTTGCGATTGCAATGGAATTAGGATGTGATGGAGTTTTATTAAATACAGCAGTTGCTGAGGCTCAAAATCCAAAATTAATGGCAAAAGCAATGGCTGGTGCGATAGAATCTGGAAGAAATGCTTTTTTAGCAGGAAGAATTCCTAAAAGATCTTTTGCAAAAAATTCAACAACAAACAAAGGAAGAATTCATTTAATAAAAAAAAATTAAGTTTTTTTAGATAGAAATTTTTCAATTTCTAATATTTCTTCATTTTTTAGACTTTTTTTCTTTTTAAGATTTTTGATGATAAATTCCCAGCTAGTTAAAAAATGAATTTTTAAATTATTTTTTTTAAAAATTATATCTGAGTAAATATCATAATTAAAAATAACAAAAATATCTTTTATTTTTCCACCAGCTTTTTTTATTGCATTACAAAAATTAATTTTACTTTTTCCATCTGTCGATAAATCTTCAATTAATAAAATTCTAGATTTATTTTTTATTTCTCCTTCTATTTGAGACAATTTACCAAAACCTTTTGGTTTTTTTCTTATATAAATCATTGGTTTATTAAGCTTCTCAGATATCCACGCTGCATATGGTATCCCCGCGGTTTCTCCACCAGCAATGAAATCAATTTTTTTTAGATTTAATTTCTTTTTTAACAATTTACATCCCATATCTATTATTAATCTTCTTTCTTTTAAATGACTTATAATTTTTCTGCAATCTACATAAACAGGGCTTAATTTTCCGGAGGTTAGTTTAAATGGTTTTTTTGGTTGAACATTTACTGCTTTTATATCTAAAAGAATTTTTGCTGTTTTATTTTTAAAATTATCTAAATTCATATATATTATATTTTTAATTTATTTTTTTTAATATGGCAGAAAATAAGAAATATAAAAGTGATATTGAGATTGCTAGAGAAGCAAAACTTCAGAATATAGTTGAAATTTCAGAAAAAAAATTAAATATTCCAGAAAAATTTCTTGAACAGTACGGTCATTATAAAACAAAGCTTAGTTTTGATTATATAAATACTTTAAATAAAAATAAGAACGGTAAATTAATTTTAGTGACAGCAATTACTCCAACACCAGCTGGAGAAGGTAAAACAACTACTACTTTAGGTATAGGAGATGCTCTTCGAAAAATTGGTAAAAATTCATCCGTTTGTATAAGAGAGCCAAGTTTAGGCCCGTGCTTTGGAATGAAAGGAGGGGCTGCTGGTGGCGGAAAAGCTCAAGCTGTGCCAATGGAAGATTTAAATTTACATTTTACTGGTGATTTTCATGCTATTAGTACAGCTCATAATTTGCTATCTGCTGCAATTGATAATCACATAAATTGGAGAAAAGAACCGGTAATTGATGCAAGAAGAGTAAATTGGAAAAGAACAATGGATATGAATGATAGAGCTTTAAGACAAATTATTTGCAGTATTGGTGGGCCAGGTAATGGTTTTCCAAGGGAAGATGGTTTTAATATTACCCCAGCTTCTGAAATCATGGCAATCTTTACACTTGCTGAAGATTTAAAAGATTTAGAAAGAAGACTAGGAAATATACTTGTTGGTTATACTAGTGACAAAGAGCCTGTTCTTGCAAAGGATTTAAATGTTATTGGGTCTATGCTAGTTTTATTAAAAGATGCTATAAAACCTAATATTATTCAAAGTTTAGAAAATAATCCAGTTTTTGTTCATGGTGGTCCATTTGGAAATATTGCGCATGGATGTAATACAATTATTGCAACAAAAACTGCACTTAAAATATCAGATTATGTTGTTACTGAAGCAGGTTTTGGAGCAGACTTAGGTGCAGAAAAATTTTTAGATATTAAATGTAGAAAAGCAAATTTAGCACCTGATATAGCTGTTTTAGTCGCAACTATTAGAGCCTTGAAAATGCATGGTGGCGTTGATAAAGATAATCTTAATAAAGAAAACGTTGAAGCAGTAAAGAAAGGTTCTGATAATTTACTTAAACATATAGAAAATTTAAAAAAATACGGAGTTCCAGTTATTGTCGGGATTAATGCATTTGTATCTGATACAGAAGAGGAAATGGAAATTGTAAGAAAAGTTTGTGAAAAGGTTGGAATAAAAGCTATTACAAGTAAACATTGGGAATTTGGTGGTGATGGAGCAATAGATTTAGCTAATGAAGTTACAAGTACATTAGATAAAAGTAAATCAAATTTTAAAACTTTATATCCTGATAATTTATCTTTAGAAGAAAAAATTAAGAAAGTTGCAACTGAGATTTATGGTGCTAAAGAACTTGAAATTAGTACTACTGCCAAAAAACAATTAAAAGAATTAGAGGGAACTAAATATGAAAAATTTCCAGTTTGTATAGCTAAAACACAATACAGTTTCACCGCTGATCCAGAAAATGGAGGATTACCTCAAGAACATAATTTACCAATAAAAGAAATAAGAATTTCTGCTGGAGCAGAATTTGTTGTAGTTATTTGTGGTGATATAATGTTAATGCCTGGATTACCAAAGGTTCCAGCAGCTGAATCGATTTATATTGATGAAAAAGGTTTAATACAAGGTTTATTTTAACTAACTGAGAATATGAGTAATATAGAAAATTTTGATGAAAATAAACTACAGTTCGATAATTTATTTTCGATTCCTATTATTCAATATCAAACTTCTAAAACAGAGCAGCTTAATAAAGATTTAAGAGAAGCTATTCTTGAGAAGGAAAAACAAATGCCTACAACAAATAAAAGTAATCAAGGAGGTTGGCAATCTGAAGGAGATTTTTTCCGTTGGGGAAATAAAGGGATTGAAGAAATTTATAATTTATTTTTAAATTTAATTGAAGCTTCAACTAAAAAATTAAATTTTATACAAACTGTTCCTATGGATTTTCATATTTACGGTTGGGCAAATGTTAATAGGAAGGGACATTCAAATATTGCACATATACACCCTATGTCAACTTGGTCAGGAACATATTATGTTGATTCTGGTGATGATTTAGATGAAAGTGAGTGTGGTTTATTTGAAGCATTTAATCCAAATTTATCTCATTTAACAGCTTTTTTTCCAGGATTATTACCAGGTGAACATCTCATAAAGCCTAAAACTGGAATGATGAATCTTTTCCCAAGTTATTTAAGACATGGTGTTAGAACATATTACGGTAATAAACCAAGAATTTGCATTGCTATAAATGCAAGTATGAGAATTAAGGCACCTTAAAATATAATTTTTAACAATTATTATATAAGTCTATTAATTTTTTAGTTGTAGTTTCCAATAAAAATTTTTTTTTAATAATTTCTCTTCCTTTTTTACCCATTTTTAAACGCATTTTTTTATTTAAAATCATTTTTTTCATTGCTTCAAAAATTTCATCAGAATTTTTAGGATTAACTGTAATACCATTTATTCCATTTATAACTATTTCTTTACATCCAGTTACGTTAGTACTTATTATTGGTTTTCCATTAGACGCTGCTTCTAATAAACCTTTTGGTAATCCTTCTCTATAAGAGGGCAATATTGATACATGAACTTTTTTATATAATTCATTAATATTTTTTATATATCCTAAATAAGATATATTTTCTAATGCATCCCATGATTTAATTTGATTGTAGGAAATAGATGAAGAATTTTCTGAATCAATATTGCCTGCAATATATAATTCAAAATTTTTATTGATTTTACTTAGTTTTCTAGTTGCTTCAATTAATTCTATTATTCCTTTATCTTTTAAAAGTCTGGATGCAAATAAAAATATTATTTTTCCTCTTGGCTCTTTTATTGATTTAATTTTTTTTAAATTTATCCCACTTACTGTATTTATGTATAATTTATTTTTTCTAACCCATATTTTTTTTTTAAAAAAATTATAATCATCTTCATTTTGAACTAAAGTATAAGTATTTTTAAAAAATAAAGTAAAACGTAAAAGATTTATTATAAAATATTTGAGTAAGAAATTACCAGAAACAAAGCTACTACCAAGTCCAATAACAGAATTAAAAGTTTTTTTACTTTTTAAAAATATTGTTGCTAAGTTTCCAAGAATAATTTGTTTTAATCCAAAATTATGAATTATATCGGGATTAATTTTTTTAAATATTTTATATAATATAAAAACTGTTTTAATTGATTTTCTTATATTTTTGCTTCCTCTATCAATCTTGATAGGAAAGAATTTAATTTTTTCTTTCTCAATTATTTTTTTATAATGAGTTTGTTTTGCTATTAAATTAACTTGAAAACCCTTTTTTTGAATTTTTTTTACAAGATCAATTCTATGATTTAAAAAAACCCAGTCTTCTGATACAAAATAAATAACTTTCTTCATTTTTGAATGTTATTTATTTGATAATAAAATGTTAAAAAATCAAACTATTTTATTTATTTATTTATCTTCATCAGTTAAAGGTATATCTATTAAATTAGGTAATTCAGGGATAGATATATCTTCTGCAAATTCTACTGGTTCAATTATTGCCTTTTCAAATTCATTTTTCATATTAATTTTACTTGCACCAAGAAAACTATCAATTTCTAACCATCTTGTTCCAGAAGACATAAAATCATAATCTTCTTTTGAAATTGCTAATTTTCCAATAGAAAGAAAAAAAATGAATAAAATACAATAAAGAGGGTATATTAATTTATTTTTCATAATTAGTAGAACGTAAATATTAAAAATTTATTGCAATTTTTTTTTTTTTTTAATCTATTCTACAAATTACAGGAAACACTTCTTTGTTATTTTCATCTAAAACCTTTTCTTTAGAAGCTTTACAATTTTTATATTTAGAAAGAAATTGATCTCGTTCAGACTTAGTATAATAAATTTTAGATGATTGATTATATTTGCCGGAAATATAATTTTTTTGTGATAAGTAAGTTTTATTTGGCATAGTAAATAACCAACTTATTGAAACAAACACAAGTATACCAGCAGCTATTTTATAAAAATTAGCAAAATTATTTGAAATATGTTTTTTTTCTATATTTGTTTTAGAAGAGATCTTTTTATATAAACTTTTTGGCATTTTGATTTTTTTATTAGTTTTAGATTCTTCATTGATTATAAATTTAAGATTTATTAGTCCTTGTACTCTATTTTTTATTTTTGGATTATTATTTAATAATAATTGAATTTTATCCTTCTTTGATTTTGGAAGATCATTATTAATAAATCTAATTAGTATGCTATCATCAATTTTCATTTTTTAATTTCCTTTATAGTAGTAACGTTATTTTTTTCTAATTCTTGCCTAATTTTATTTAAGTTTCTATTTAATCTACTACCTATTGTTCCTTGTGAAATTCTAAGTTTTTTTGCTACTTCACTATACTTACGTCCTTCTACAAATATTAAAAAGAATATTTCTTTATCTTCTTGTGAAAGCAAATCATCCATTTTTTTTAGAATTTTATTTATATCTAAATTTAATGAAAATGGATCTTTTAAATGTTCTTCACTTTTTTGTAGTTTTTGAGATTTATATTCATCAAAACTAATAATTTCTTCGCCATCTATTTTTTTATGTAGAGAAATTATATTTGGTGATCTTTTTTCTTTTCTTTTGTTATCTATGTGCAAATTTTTAACAATTAATTTTAGATATCCTAAAATATTTGTACCTTCTTTATAATTACTTTTTCCTTTATCATATGAATTAAAAAATCTTATATAAGCTTGTGAAACTAAATCTTCCGCATCATGAAGGTTTGGAGTTAAATTAAATCTCGTATAATTTAATAAGTTTCCATAACATTTTCGTGCTTCTTCTCTAATTTTTTCTTTATTTCTCACTTCTCCCTCATTTAATTTCCCTTTAGTTATTTAACGTTGTGAAAGTATTTTTATTGCATTAATTTTTTCCCCAACACTCTAAAGGTACAGTGTATTTTTTTGCATCAGAAACTATAGTTTCTCTATCTTTCTTTTTTAATTTATTATTTGTTAAATAATTAATATTATTTTCATCAAGAAAGCTCTTAATTGTATAAATTGATATTGCTAGATTTTGGCCTTCTGATGTTACACCTAAGTTTAACCATTCTTTAAATTTTTTTAAAATTGTATATTTAGCATGAACGCTACCAACAATCTGTCCTTTTTCATTAATAACGGGGCTACCACTTGAATGTTTATGTAAATCTCCTGAAATAATAATTTTACTTCTATCTCCTTTTGTTGTTAAAGAAAGTATTTCTCCTTCGGATGTTTCGCTTTTTCCAATGATAGTTTGTCTCGGATAGCCAAAAACATAGATTCTTTCATTTTCTAATCCTGCTTGAGAAGGAAGTTTCGCTGGCATATAGTTATTATTTACTACATTGTCAGTTTCTAATAATGCAAGATCATTGTAGTCATCAATTTTAAAAATTCTTAGACTTAATTCATTTGATCTTATTCTTGTACAACCATTTGCAAAATGACCTGCAGTTAGAACATATAAATTATCATTTTTACCTACCCATATTCCAGTAGCATAATCAGACGGTTTCCCGATTTTAGTATTCTGATTATTATTTTTATTGGCTAATGCATTTGTTAACATATCATTTAATTTTAACCATTCTTCTGGTTCAGTAGGTAATTCAACAGGTATATTTTCTTTTTCTTGAAAACGTTTTATTGCAGTGAAGGTTTCAACACCAGGAATATCATCTCTTTTAATTGAATAGCCTAAATCAAATAGTTTTTCTTGAATATTTTTTACAATAAATTGTGTTCTAGGTTCTAAAGTAGAACTTTTTTGCGCACACAATTCTGATCCTTTATCTGAACAATATTTATACCAAAATTTTGCTTTATTTAATCTTTGATTTTTAGTTAAATCGTTTTCAGCTAAGCCTTGTTCTAACATTCTTCCTATTTCTAACATACACTTAAAATGATTTTCAGAACAATTACCGGTTTCTAAACAATCTGCAGTACATTTATTAAAATCATAATATGCTTTTTCGTAATCTTTATTATTTAAATGATTTTTTGCAGTTTCATAATCGATAGAAAATACATTCTTATTAAAAAATAAAATTATTAATATAGACGATAAAATTTTTAAAAAAGTTTTCACAATAAAATAATTTAAATATTTTATACATTAAATAATACTTTTTAATAAAAGTGGAATAAATATTTATAATTTACGTTAATTTATATATAGATTTCTATGTAAGGTTTGAGTGTAAGGGGTCAATCTTTCTCCCTTCAATATAATTGACTCCTTACTAATTTAGATCTAACGCCAATTATGTTTAGAAGCTAATACGATAGCAGTCTTAATTTTTTTTCCTATTTCTTCTATATTTAAATTATCAGGTTTAAATTTTCCAAAATTAGATACTGTTTTGGATGGTTTGACATCAATATTAATGGAATATTCGTGTATATTTTTTGTATATATTTCTTGTGCATTATTAGAAGAAAGAAATTCTAAAAAAAGAACTGCATTTTTATAATTTTTTGATCCTTTAATTATTCCAGCACCACTTAAATTAATATGTGTTCCGTATGTTTCTTGATTTGGCCAAAAAATTGATACTTTTTGAGCAGCTTTTTTATCTTTTTCATTTTTACTGTTCATCATATTTGCTAAATAATAAGTATTAGCAACAGTTACATCGCATTCTCCATAAGCGATTGCTTTTATTTGATCTCTATCTCCACCGTATGGCTTTTTTGCAAAATTATTTACCATATCTTCAATCCATTTTTCTGCTTCTTGTTCTCCTAAATTTAAAATCATTGAAGCAATCCAAGATTGATTATAAACATTGTTAGAAGATCGCATACAAACTCTGTTTTTCCATTTTTGGTTTGCAAGATCTTTATAAGAATTTAATTCATTAGAATTTACTCTTTCCTTTGAAAATATAATTGGCCTTGCTCTTATCGATAATCCAAACCAGTCATTATCATTGCTAATATATTTAGAAGGTATATTTTTTTTAAGAATACTTGAATTTACTTTTTCAAATAAATTATTATTTTTTGCTCTAGTTAATCTAGCTACATCTGTTGTTAAAAGTATATCTGCCTGTGAATTATTTTTTTCAAGTTTCAATCTTTCAATAAATTCATCAGATTTTCCTGTTATTAAATTGATTTTAATTTTATTTTTTTCTTCAAATTCTGAAATTAAAGGTTCTATTAAATGAGATTTTCTACCTGAATAAATATTTAGTTCGTTACTTGCTTTTAATTCACTTTTAAAATAAGAATAACAAATAAGAAAAAATGAAAGAAAAATAGTTATAAGTATATGTTTATTCTTTATGTACATTTATATTGAATTATATTTTATATGATAATGATTATCATTGTCATATATTATATTAAAGATAATATTTGGTTTATTTGATTTTTCAATTATTTTTAATAATTAATTAAAATATTTCATGTTAAATAAAAAAAAAATCCAAAAGCTTGCATTTATTGATCCTGATGGAAAAAATAAAAATAATATAAGGAAAATTATTTTTAAAGTCATTGATATTCTTCTTAATAAAGTTTCAAATGCTGAAAAATTTTCACCATTACCAATAAATTTTAAAAAAATGGAAGATTTCAATCTTAATGATTTACCAATTTCTGAAAGACAGATATTAAAGAAAATAAAATTTGTAATAAACCATTCTATGAATGCTTCTAATCCTTATTACTTAGGTCATATGGATTCGTTACCAACAACTATGTCAGTTATTGGAGATGTTATATCATCTACAATTAATAATAACATGCTTAGTAAAGAAACTGCTCCAATTTTTACTGAGATTGAAGATAAAGTAGTTAATGTTTTAGCAAATAAATTTAATTTGGGTGAAGGATCTGGAGGCGTAATGCTTGCAGGAGGTACGTTATCTAATTTACAAGCTTTAGCAATTGCTAGAAATCGTATATTAGGATCTTTTGAAAAAGGTTTAATGGGATTAAAAAGAAAACCATATATTTTTTCTTCTGAAGAATCACACACATCTATACAAAAAGCCGCTATGGTATTAGGTTTAGGCTCTAACTCAGTAATATCAATTCCAACTGATTCTAATGGAAGAATGAAAATAACAGAACTCGAAAAATCAATAAAACAAATTATTAAAGAGAACGGTCAACCTTTTTGTGTTATTGCTACTGTTGGCACTACAATTACAGGAAGCGTTGATAATTTAAATGAAATTTCTAATTTAGCAGATAAATATAAGTTATGGATGCATACAGATGCAGTTTATGGAGGGGCATTAATTTTTTCTGATAAATATAAATACAAATTAAATGGTATAGAGAAATCAGATTCAATTTCTTTTAATCCACAAAAATGGTTATATATAACTAAAACTTGTTCTCTTTTACTTTTGAAAAATAAAAAATATCTTTATTCTGATTTTTATACAAACTTACCCTACGTCCATAAAAATAAAAATGAATATCATTCAGGAGAATTAACATTACAAGGCACACGTTATCCAGATATTTTAAAATTATGGTTATCTTTTCAACATTTGGGAAATATTACTTATTCAATTTTAATAGATAATTCATTTAAATTTATAAGATTATTCAAAAATAATTTATTAAAAATTAAAAATATTAAAATTGCCTGCGAACCTGAAATGAATATCATTTGTTTTCGATATGAACCTAAGGATAAAAATTTAAATAAATATAATCAAATTAATATTAATCTTCAAAAATATTTATTAAAAAAGCATGATATTTTTTTTTCAATCATTCAATATAAAGGTGTTAATTGGTTAAGAGTAGTTTTACTTAATCCTTTTTTTAATATGAGGCATATAAAAAAAATTTGTTTATCAATTAGTGAATTTACTAAAGATACTAAAACTTTAAAAACAATAAAATTAAATGATTAAATTTATATTAATTTTATTATTATTTTTTTTAATAATTTTCTTACTATTTAAGAATTTTAATACGTCAAAATTTAAATTAAAAAAAACTAGTTTAGTAGTCATTATTTTTTTAATTGGAATAATTTTATTTTTTTTATTCAAAGGAAAATCTAATTTAATAATTAGTAATTTGATTAATTTTTTTAAAAATATCGTTCCATATTTATTGAAATTTTTATCTTTTTATTAATTTTAAAATAAAATGGATAAACATATTTTTAATAAAACTATTTTACGTGAATATGATATAAGAGGAATTTTTAAAAAAGATTTAAATTTAATAGATGCTTTTTATTTAGGAAAATCTTTTGCAACTTTCTTAATAAAAAAAAAATTAAAGAACGTAGTAATTGGTTATGATGGGAGACATAGTTCGCTTCAAATAGAAAAAGAACTCATTAAAGGCCTTGTATCTAAGGGGATAAACATATATAGAATTGGCCTTGTTCCAACACCATTACTATATTTTTCTATGTATTCAAAAAGATTAGATAGTGGAATAATGATAACTGGTTCACACAATCCTTCAAATTATAATGGTTTTAAAATGTTATTAAAAAATAAAAGTATTGTGGGAAAAGATATTTTAGAAATAGCAAAAATTGCATCTAAAGGAGATTTTTCAAAAAATAAAAAAGGGAAAATAAAAAATCTTTCTATGAAAAATAAATATTTATCTTTTTTAATTGATTCTGCAAAATTAAAAACAGATATTAAAGTTGCTTGGGATCCAGGAAACGGCTCTAGTGGTGAAATCATCTCTCATTTAACAAAAAAACTTAAAGGGAAGCATTTTGTTATAAATGAAAAAATAGATGGGAATTTTCCTGCTCATCATCCTGATCCGACAATTCCAAAAAATTTAAAACAATTAGTAGAATTAGTAAAAAGAAAGAAATGTGATTTTGGTTTAGCATTTGATGGAGATGGGGATAGATTAGGCGTAGTTGATAATAAAGGCAATATCATTTATGCAGATAAAATTGTAGCTTTTTTGGCAAGAGATGTTCTTTTAAAAAAACCTAAATCTAAAATAATTTTAGATATTAAATCTAGTCAAATTGTTTTCAATGAAATAAAAAAATTAAATGGTAAACCAATTTTCTGGAAAACTGGTCATTCATTAATTAAAAAAAAAAATGAAGGAATCAAAAGCTATTTTTGCTGGTGAAATGAGCGGACATATTTTTTTTGCTGATGAATATTATGGTTTCGATGATGCAATTTATGCAGCAATAAGATTTATAAATCTTTTTTGTAAATTAAATACTTCATTATTTCAAATATTTAATGAAATGGAAGAATCTTATAACACTCCTGAATTAAGATTTAATAGTACTGAAACAAAAAAGTTTTTAATTGTAGAAAAATTGAAGAAGGTCTTAAAAAAAGAAAAAAAATCTTTTTTAAGTATTGATGGAGTTAGATATAAAATAAATGAAGGATGGTGGTTAGTTAGAGCCTCTAATACACAGAATATTATTGTAGCAAGATGTGAATCTTATATAAAAAAAGATCTTATTAAAGTTAAGTTAAATTTAAAAAATTATTTAAAAAAATGTAATTTTTCTACGCCTAAATTTTAGGTGTTGTTTTTTTATAATTTATAATTTAATTTTATTATAAAGAATATGTCAAAATTAAATAATAATCCTCAGTTTGATAATGAGGCTTTAACAAAAGAAAAATTAAAAAAGCCATCATTATATAAAGTTATTATGTTAAATGATGATTATACACCAATGGATTTCGTAGTGTATTTATTGAAAAATTTTTTTAATAAAAATCATGACGAAGCATCTAAAATAATGTTAGAAGTACATAACAATGGTGCAGGAGTATGTGGGGTTTTTACTTACGAAATTGCAGAAACAAAAATTTTAAAAGTTGTAAATACTTCACGAACTAATGGTTTTCCTTTATTATGTACATTAGAGAAAATTTAAAATGTTATCTGAAACTTTAGAAAAAACTATAAAACGTGCTATTTCATTCGCAAATGATAGACAACATCAATATGTAACTTTAGAACATTTATTACTTTCTTTAATTGAGGACACTGATGCTTTAGATGTTTTAAACGCCTGTAATGTAGATATAAATAATTTAAAAATTAGTTTATCTAAATATCTTGATGAGGAATTAAAAGCTATTACTTCTGCTATTTCTCAAGAAGCCGAGCCTTCTGCAGGTTTTCAAAGAGTTTTACAAAGAACTGCTTCACAGATATATACATCGAATGGAAAAAAAATTAACGGTGCAAATGTTTTAGTTTCTATTTTTTCAGAAAGAGAATCTCATGCTGTTTATTTTTTGCAAAAACAAGATATGTCAAGATTAGATGCTTTGAATTTTATTTCTCACGGTATAGAAAAAGAAGATGAGAGCAAAATGGCAAAAGACGATGAACTTGATGATTTGGAGTCTCAAAGACAAGATGAAACAAATAGTGATTTTATTTATCCTAATACTTATCAAAAGAAAGAAAAAAAATCTAATGAAGATTTTATTATTAATTTGATAGAAAAAGCAAAAAATAAAGGAATTGATAAGTTAATTGGTAGAAATAATGAAATTGATAGAACAATACAAATTTTATCTAGACGTTTAAAAAATAATCCATTATATGTTGGTGAGCCAGGGGTAGGTAAAACTGCAATAGTAGAAGGCTTAGCTCTCAAAATTTTTAATAAAGAAGTACCAAAATTTTTACAAGATTCGTTTATTTATCAATTAGATTTAGGCGGGCTAATTGCTGGAACAAAATATAGAGGAGATTTTGAAGAAAGATTAAAAAAAGTTATTAAAACCATAAGCTCTTCAAAAAAGAATATTTTATTTATTGATGAGATACATACAATAATTGGAGCGGGTGCAACTACTGGAGGATCCATAGACGCTTCAAATATTTTAAAACCAGTTTTGTCAAATGGTGAGATTAGATGCATAGGATCTACAACATATAAAGAATATCGAAATTATTTTGATAAAGATAAAGCTTTTTCAAGAAGATTTCAGAAAGTTGATGTTGTTGAACCTTCAATACAAGAATGTTTTGAAATATTAAAAGGTATTAGAAAATATTATGAGGAATTTCATGGATTAAAATATACAGATGATGCTTTGAAATTATCAATAGATTTATCAAATAGATATATTTCTGAAAAAAAATTACCTGATAAAGCTATTGATATTATTGATGAGGCTGGTGCTTATAAAAAAGTTTTTTCAAATACAAAAAAAGAGATTAATGATACAGACATAAGAAACACTGTTTCAAGAATTGTAAAAATCCCTTTGAAAAGTATTAGTAAACACAATAATTTTTTAATTAAAAATCTTGATAAAAAAATTAAAAAATTAATTTTTGGACAAGATAAAGCAATAAATGAATTAACACGTTTAATCAAAATTTCTCAAGCTGGATTATCTGAGCCAGATACCCCTGTTGGGTCTTTTTTATTTACTGGGCCAACAGGAGTAGGAAAAACTGAATTAGCAAAACAATTATCAAATTCTCTAGAATCTCAGTTTATTAGATTGGATATGTCTGAATATTCTGAGAAACATAGTATAGCAAGACTTATAGGGTCTCCTCCTGGTTATGTAGGATATGATCAAGGAGGGCTTTTAACAGAAGCTGTAGATCAAAATCCTTATTCTGTTGTTTTATTTGATGAAATTGAAAAAGCTCATCCAGATTTATTTAATATTTTATTACAAGTTATGGATTATGGAAAATTAACAGATAATAATGGAAAATCAGTTAATTTTAAAAATACAATTATAATTTTAACTACAAATATTGGTGGAGAAAATTTAACAAAAAAAAAATTAGGATTTGGCATTGATAAAGAAAAAATAGATAACGAAGAAGAAATAAAATTCTTTTTCAAACCTGAATTTAGAAATAGATTAGATTCTATAATTTCATTTGAATCTTTATCTCATAAAATAGTTCATAAAATAGTAAATAAATTTATCAAGCAGCTTGAAAACACATTATTAAAAAGAAACGTTTCTATTAATGTTAATAATAACGTAATGAATTTTTTAGTTACAAAAGGATTCAGTGATATATATGGCGCAAGACCTATATCAAGATTAATTCAATCAAAAATTAAAGAGCCTATTGCTGATTATTTATTATCAAATAATTCAAAGAAAAAAATTAATATAAATATTGAGTTAGATAAAAATAATAAATTAAAATTTGATTTTAAAAAAAGTTCTAAGAAAGAAAAGATTATTTAATCTTTAGCTGCATCCAGTAGTTCCACCACAAGTATCACATTTTAGACAAGTTCCGTTTCTTACTAAAGTAAAATTACCACATTCACCACAAGCATCACCCTCATATCCCTTCATTTTAGCTTTTTTTGCTAATTCTTTTAAATCAACATTTTTAGAAATTATTTTTTTTTTCTTTAAAGTTTTAGGGATATTAGTTTCAGATATATTTTCTTCTTGTTCCATTCCACCAGACAATACATAAAAATTACTTCTTACATATCCAGTACTTGCATATCTAGATATTGTTTCACTAGCAGCAGCAGCTTTTAATTCTTGAATTTTATTTTCATTATTTTCTCTATTAGAAATATTTTGTTCAGGATCAAAATGAGCTAGATCTTTTTTATTTAAATAAGATATAGCTAATTCTCTAAAAACATAATCTAAAATAGAACTTGCCATTTTTATTGAGTCATTACCTTGAACAGTACCAGATGGTTCGAATTTTGTTCCAACATATGCTTCAACAAATTCTTCAAGAGGGACGCCATATTGCAAACCTATTGATATTGCTATAGCAAAATTATTCATTAGACTTCTAAACGCAGCACCTTCTTTGTGCATATCAAGAAATATTTCACCAATTGATCCATCATCGTACTCACCAGTTCTTAAATAAACTTTATGACCAGCCACAATTGCTTTTTGTGTATAACCTTTTCTTCTATCTGGCATTTTATCTCTTTTTGTTCTAACAATTTCTTTTACATAATCTTTAGCAATTTTTTCTGCAACATTAATAGTTTTTTCTTTTATTGATGAAACATCGTCATTTAAATCTTCCTCTTCGATAATTGAAGAACTTAAAGGCTGTGATAATTTTGAACCATCTCTATATAATGCGTTTGCTTTTAACCCTAATTTCCACGATTGAATATAAGAGGCTTTACATTCTTCAATGTTTGAATTGTTTGGCATATTAATTGTTTTTGATATTGCTCCTGAGATAAATGGTTGAGCAGCGGCCATCATTTTTATATGGCTTTGAGTTGATAAAAACCGTTTACCTATTTTTCCACAAGTATTGGCACAATCAAATATTGATAGATGTTCATTTTTTATATGTGGCGCTTTTTCCATTGTCATGGATCCACAACAATAAGTATTAGCAATATCTATTTCTTCTTCAGAAAAACCTAGATGTTCAAGCATGTTAAAAGAAGGATTATCTAAATTTTCTGATTTTAATTTTAAATTATTAACACAAAAATCTTCACCTATAACAAACTTGTTAAAAGCAAACTTTATATCGAAAGCATTTCTTAAATTATTTTCAATTTTTTTTATTATTTCTGCTGTAAATCCTTTTTCTTTTAAAATTTTATGATTAATTGTTTTACAATTATCTAAAGTACCATTTCCAATAACGTATTTTGTTATTTCATCAATTTGAAAATCACTATATCCAAGATTTTTTAAAGAAACAGGTATCAGTCTATTAATTATTTTAAAATAACCACCTCCTGCTAATTTTTTAAATTTAACAGTTGAAAAATCAGGCTCAATACCTGTTGTATCACAATCCATTACTAGTCCAATTGTTCCTGTAGGTGCAATAACGGTGGTTTGAGCATTTCTAAAACCGTATTTTTTTCCATTTTTCAATGCTTCATCCCAAGAATTTTTTGCAGCTTGCATTAATTCTTTATCAGAACAAAACTTTTCATTTATTGGAACTGGAAATATTGATAAATTTTTATAATTTTTTTCTTCACCATGAGCAGCCATTCGATGATTACTAATTACTCTTAGCATATCATTTTCATTATCTTTAAATTTTTTGAAAGGGCCAAGTTCTTTTGCTAATTTTGAAGATATATTATACGATTCTCCTGTCATTAGAGCAGTAATAGTTGCACAAATGGCTCTTCCTTCATCGCTATCATAACCGTGTCCTTGTTGCATTAACAATCCACCTATATTTGCATATCCAAGGCCTAATGTTCTAAATTCATATGAAAGCTCTGCAATTTCTTTAGAAGGAAATTGCGCCATCATAACTGAAATTTCTAAAACAATTGTAAAAAGTTTTACTACATGTTTAAAATTTTTTACTTGGAATTTTTTGTTATCTAAAAATTCTATTAAATTTATAGATGCTAAATTACAAGCAGTATTGTCAAGAAACATATATTCTGAACAAGGATTAGAAGCATTTATTCTTCCACTCTTCGGACATGTGTGCCATTCATTTATTGTAGTATCATATTGTATTCCAGGATCGGCACATGACCATGCAGCATAACCTATTTTTTCCCAAAGATCTTTTGCACTAATTGTTTTATGTATTTTTTGATCGGTTCTTCTAATAAGATTCCATTCTTTATCATCTAAAACAGAATTTAAAAAATCATTTGTTACTCTTACAGAATTATTTGAATTTTGTCCTGAAACTGTTAAATATGCTTCAGAATCCCAATCTGTATCGTATGTTTTAAAATCTATATTTTTAAAACCTTGTTTTGCAAATTCTAATACTCTTTGAATATAATTTTCTGGTATTAATGATTTTTTTGCGTCAACTATTTTTCCTTTTAAAATAAGATTTTCTTTTGGATTAAATTTCTTTTTATTATCTAATTCATTATTCCAACAAGCTTCCATAATTTCTTTTAAATGTTTTTCACAAATCTTTGAACCTACAACTAATGAAGCAACTTTTTGTTCTTCTTTTACTTTCCAATCAACAAAATCTTCAATATCAGGATGATCAACATCTATAACAACCATTTTTGCAGCTCTTCTGGTTGTTCCTCCTGATTTTATTGCTCCTGCTGATCTATCACCGATTCTTAGAAAGCTCATTAAACCTGAAGATTTACCACCACCAGATAAATTTTCCCCATCACCTCTTAAATGAGAAAAATTACTTCCTGTTCCAGAACCATATTTAAATAATCTTGCTTCTTTTACCCATAAATCCATTATTCCACCTTCATTAACTAAATCATCACTAACACTTTGTATAAAACAAGCATGTGGTTGAGGATGTTCGTATGCAGTTTTAGATAAATTTAATTCACCAGTTGCATTATCAACATAAAAATGTCCTTGAGCCGGGCCATCAATGCCATATGCCCAATTTAAACCTGTATTAAACCATTGAGGAGAATTAGGTGCAGCCATTTGTTCACACAAAATAAATCTTAATTCATCGTAAAAAGATCTTGCGTCTTCTTCAGTATCAAAATATTTTCCTTTCCAACCCCAATAAGCCCATGTTCCAGCAAGTCTATCGAATACTTGTTTAGAAGAAATTTCACTATCAAATTTTTCTTTTTCAGATAAATTTTTTGTTTTTTTTATATCTATGCAACTTTTTTGTAACCATTCTGGAACATTATTTTCTGATACTTTTTTTAAGTATTTTGGAACTCCTTTCTTTCTAAAGTATTTTTGTGCAATTATATCAGTAGCAACTTGAGACCATTTAATTGGTACTTCAACATTATTTAGTTGAAAAATTATAGAACCATCAGGATTTCTAATTTCTGATTTAACTTTTTTAAAGGTTATTCCTTTGTAAGGACTTTGTCCTTTAGTAGTAAACTTTCTTTCAATTTTCATAATAATTCTTTATACTAGGTAACTACTATATATAGTAGAACATATTATGCTCATACAACTATATCTTGATATTTATAGCACATTTTTCAAGAAAAAAAATATTTATTTTTTTTTTTGTACTATATTTTAAATAAGTTAATGATTTTATTAATTTAAATAATGTGAAAAATATAAGTTTATATATATATACCATGTTTAAAGGATCTTTGGTAGGGCAAGACCAAAAAGGAAATAAATATTATAAATCTAATGTTAGTCATGGGGTAAAAAAGGAAAAAAGATGGGTTTTATATAAAAATAATAATGATCCAACTAATATTGACCCACATTGGCATTCTTGGTTACATCATTTAGTAAATAAAATTCCTAATTCTAAAAAAAAAAGATTTAACTGGCAAAAAGATAGATCACCAAATTTTACAGGTACTAAAAAAGCTTATTTACCAATAAATGAATCTTCAAGAAAAGGATATAAAAATAAAAAAAATAAAAATTATGAAGCATGGACCCCAAATAATAAAAAATAAAAAAAAATTTTTTTTAATTTTATTTATTTTATTTTCTTTATTTTCTTTAAATGTAAAAGCAGTAACAATTTTAGGTGCTTTAAATAAAGTAAGTGGAAAAATATCAAAAATTAAAATTGATGATAATTATGAAACTTCTTTTGGGACTTTAAAAATTGTTGTTAGAACATGTAAAGAATCTTTACCAGAGGATCCGCCAGAAAATTCGGCATTTATTGAAATATGGGATACAAAGTTTGATGAAGAAAAAAATAAAATTTTCTCTGGCTGGATGTTTTCTTCCAGTCCTTCTATATCAGCGGTAGATCATGCCGTTTATGATGTTTGGGTCATTGATTGTATGGTTTCATATATTGAAGATTGAGAAACTTTTTTTTTAAAATTTATTGTTTTTGTTAATGATTTACTAAGTAATTGAAGATATTCATCTCTTGGTATTTCAATAGCACCTAAACTTTTTAAATACGGATTAATAAATTGTGTATCAAGAAGAGAAAATTCTTTAATTTTTAAAATAGCTATTAAATATACTAAACAAATTTTACTAGCATTAGACATTAGACTAAACATGCTTTCTCCAAAAAAAACCGAGCCTAAAGAAACCCCATATAACCCTCCAACTAATTTATTATCAAACCATGCTTCTATTGAATGAGCGTGATTAATATCATGGAGACTTGAATAAAGTTCTATAATTTCTTTATTTATCCAGGTTGTTGGTCTTTTATCAGTCTTTTTTGCACAATTATAAATAACTTTTTTAAAATTTTTATTAATAGTGATTTTAAATTTTTTTTTTTTAATTTCTTTTTTTAAGGTTTTAGAAATTTTAAATTTTTTCAAAGGAATAATTCCTCTTTTTTTTGGATTTATCCAATAGATATTTGGATCATCAAAGTTTTCAGACATAGGGAATACACCCATAGAATAACTTTTCAATAATGTTTCTTCGTTGATATTCATTTAGTAATTAATAGATAAAAACTTATCAAGCCAATTAATATGATACGAACCTTTAATATAATCTTTACTATTTAAAATCTTTAAATGTAAAGGTATGTTTGTTTTAACTCCATTGATGACATATTCTATTAAACATCTTTTAAGTCTTAAAATAGCTTCTTCTCTATTTCTTGAATAAATAATTATTTTTGAAATTAAATTATCATAATGATGTGGAACTATACATCCGGCATATAAAGCTGAATCTACTCTGACTCCTGGGCCACCTGGTGAATGATATTCTTCTATTCTTCCAGGGGAAGGTATAAAACTAAATGGATCTTCAGCATTTATTCTACATTGAATTGAATGGCCTGAGAATTGTATATCTTGTTGTTTAAAATTTATTTTTTGTCCAGCAGCTATTTTAATTTGTTGTTTTATCAAATCAACTCCAGTTATTCTTTCAGTTATTGTGTGTTCTATTTGAACTCTTGTATTCATTTCCATAAAATAGAATTTTTTATTTTTATATAAAAGCTCTACAGTTCCAAGGCTCTCATATCCAATTTTTTTTATAGTTTTTGTAACCAAATCACAAATTTTTTTTCTTTGAATTTTAGTTAAAGTTGGGGAAGGAGTTTCTTCAATAATTTTTTGTTTATTTCTTTGTATTGAACAATCTCTTTCTCCTAAATGAACAACTTTTCCATTTTTATCAGCTAGAATCTGTATCTCTATATGTCTTGGGTTATCAAAAAATTTTTCTATATAAATATTCTCATTTCCAAAAGAATTTTTTGCTTCTTGTTTTACTAACATATAATTTGATAATAATTCTTTTTCATTTCTAATTGTTCTGATACCTTTTCCACCACCTCCAGAACCTGCTTTTAAAATTACGGGATATCCAATTTTTTTCGCAATTTTTTTCGCTTCATCTATTGATTTAAGATAATCTTCAGATCCGGGTATAACTGGAAAATTATTTTTTCTCATTAATTTTTTTGCAGTTATTTTATCACCAAAAGTTTTGATCTGATCACTAGTCGGTCCAATAAAATTAATTTTATGTTTTTTTACCATAGAAGCAAAATCATAATTTTCAGAAAAAAAACCAGCACCAGGATGAATTGCATCTGCATTTGTTACTTCAGCAGCAGATAAGATTGCAAAAGAATTCAAATAACTATCTTTGATTGAAGATTCACCTATACAAATAGCTTCGTCAGCAAGCCTTACATGCATTGAATCTTTGTCGATTGTAGAATGAACTGCTACAGTTTTTATTCCTAGATCTCTACAAGTTCTAACAATTCTTAATGCAATCTCGCCTCTGTTTGCTATTAATATTTTTTTAAACATTTAATAAATTATTTTAGAACAAGCAAAGGTTGCCCATATTCAATTGGTTCAGCATCATTAACTAAGATTTTTTCAATCTTTCCAGATTTTTGCGCTTTAATTGGATTAAAAGTTTTCATTGCTTCAATAATTAATAAAGTTTCACCTTTTTTTACAAGTTGCCCTGGTTTTACAAAGTTTTTTGCACCTGGTTCTGGTGATAAATAAACCGTTCCAACCATTGGAGAGTTTATTGCATTAGTATGATGAATTTTAATACGTTTATTCTTTAATTCTGGTTTATCATCTAATACATTTTTATTAGTCGAAATATTATTATTTTTTAATGTGTTATTAAGCTCTTTTATAGCTTTAGTTAAATTAATTAATATTTCTTTATCACTTATTTTTTTAATCATTATTTTTTATTTATTAAATTATTTATCGCCATTATTCCTAAAATATAACTATATGAACCAAAACCAAAAATAACACCATTAGATGCTTCCGAAATAAATGATTTTTTTCTAAATTCTTCTCTTTTATGTATATTAGATAAATGAATTTCAATAATTGGTATTTTTATTGCTTTTAAAGCATCTAATATAGCTATTGAGGTATGTGTATAGGCCCCAGCATTTATAATTAAACCTTGATATTTAGTACCTACACAATCTTGTATCCAATTAATAATTTCAGACTCCTCATTACTTTGTTTAAATTCTATATCTAAGTTATTGCTTTTAGCTACTTTTAATGAATCTTTCTCTATATCTTTTAAAGAAGTTGTTCCATAAATTTCGGTTTCTCTTGTGCCTAATAGATTTAAATTAGGACCATTTATTAATAAAATTTTTTTCAATTTAAATAATTTTTTTTAAAATTTTTTATTAAATTTTATCATACAATTTCTTTTATCATCTTTTATTTTTTTTTAAATTTATTTTATTTTCTAAATTTATTATTTTATTCCATTCATCGGAATCTCTTAACGTAATTTTTTTTGCTCTTTCAATAAAACTCAATGCCATTGTATCATCACCTTTTAGATAAAAAGAATATGCAGATGCATATTTTGATTTTCCCATTTCAGAATTTCTACCATAAGCTACTGATAATAAATACCAAAGTTTATCATTATTTATTTCTTTAATCTTAGCTTTTTCGAGTTTTTTTATTGCGCTATTTAATGTTTTATTTGAATTAAGATTTATTAGGGTATGTGCTAATTCAATTTGTATTAATGGATCATTTGGTAATAATTTACTTACTTTTTGATAGTTATTTAAAGCTTCTTTTAATTGTCCATTTTCACGAAGCATTTGAGCTTTTAATTCATAAAAAAAAGGATTTAACGGATATTTTTCTATCAATTCATTTATTAATCCATTTGCTTTAATAAGATTAAATGATTTATAATTTGCTATAGATAAACCATATTTTTTTTGATCTTCATTATAATTATTATTACTTTCAAGACTTATTAGTGCATTTTCTGGATTATTAAAAGCTATTATTTTTGTTTGTATAAATTTATATCTTTCTTCTATCGTTAAACCATATTTTTTATTAGTTTTTTCTTTTTTATTATTTGAACAATCTTCATTTCTCGCCGCATACTTCGCATCATTAATTCTTTCAATTGTTAATGGGTGTGACTGTGTATAAGCATTTTTTTGATAACCAACCTGTTGATTTTGAAGAAATTCTAAAAAATTGATAATACCACAAATAGATTTATTACTTTTTTTTAAAAATTCAAAACCTGCTTGATCAGCAGCTCCTTCTTGTACTCGAGAAAAACTTAAAATAGATCTTTCTGCAGTTGAAAGCGCACCACCTGCTATAGCAGCAGCAGCATTTGGGTCACCTGATAATACTTGTACTGCCCCTCCTAAAATAAGACCAACTACGCTAATTACTCTACTTTTTTCTAAAGTTTCATATATTTTAATATGATGCTTTCCAGTTATATGCCCTAATTCATGAGCTATTACTCCTTCGATTTCATTTGTATTTTTTGTATTTATTATTAGACCAGAAAAAATAAACATCTTTTGACCTGGTGTTACAAAAGCATTAACTTGATCATCATTTATTATAAATATTTTTAAATTTTTTTCATTTTGCTTGGCAGCTTTTGCAATTGGACTTACAATTTCTTTAATTAAAGACTCAATTTCTGAATCTCTTATAATTCCAAAAGAATTGAATGATAATGAGAGTAAAAAAAGTAATAAAATTAAAAACTTTTTCATATAGATTAATAGTATATTTTTTTTTAATTATAATATATGAATAAATTTATATCAAAAAGAGGTAGAGTTTCTAATTTCATAGTAATGGACTTGTTTGAAGAAGCTCAAAATTTAAAAAAAAAGGGAAAAGATATTATTCATTTTGAAGCTGGGCAACCTACTGCTAAATTACCAAATTCTGCTTTTAACAAAGCTTTAAAATTAATAAAAAAAACTAATGTTAGTTATACAAATCCTTTGGGATTAAACACATTAAAAAAAAGAATTAGCTCTTATTATTTAAAGAAATATAAAGTAAAAAT
>MDSY01077993.1_pt1 | contig 23993 bp, 21 predicted proteins | sample 811131 | NCBI WGS metagenome assembly MDSY01 (sample SAMN05326643, study PRJNA326480) | marine metagenome | isolation source: seawater | place: Atlantic Ocean: South West | collected 2010 | reverse complement strand
TGCGATTATTCCGTCTGGAACTTCTTATTTAAATCTTAGTTCTTATATAGAACAACCAAAAGTACAGTTTGGATTATCTTCATCTGATATAACCTCTCTAACTAGTATTACATTAACTTTAGCTAACTCTAGTAATGTAACTATTGATTTAACTGGAGTGGCAAATATAAATGAGGTTGCAGATATTCTAAATAGTAGCAGAGATGTAAACGGAAATTCTCATACTTTTAAAAGTTTAGGTTTACATGCTTCTGGAGGTGGATCTACATTAACAATAGCAAGTAATGATCAAAATTTTTCAACTGCAACTGTATCTACAGGAAGTACAATCAATGGTGTAATTACAAATCCATCAGTCAGTACTGCAAGCGAGTTACAAATATTTACAAGAGAAGGAAGACATATAGCAGGAACAGTTTTATCCTCAACAGAAATTGCAACTTATCTAACAGAAGAAAACGGCTTTAATGCATCACGAGAATATCGTGCTGACTATTTGAACGGAACTGGAACAAATAATTATAGAAATATTCAAGTTGAACGTTCCACCACCGGTGGAAATTTCACAATTAGTTATGGAGCTGATGGTGATGCAGTAAGTGCTCAAAGAGCAGCATCAGCAGTACCTTCAAGTAATGTGTCAAGTGCATATACTTTAGGTGTAACCTCTTCTAACGCCGGTTCAGTTAATATATCTGTTCCTATTGAATCTTCTGCTGGATACGTAGCTGGTTTAATAAATACAAATGCTAATAATCTTGGAATTGAAGCAACAGCATTAACAAGAATAAAAGTTCCCGCCCCAAGTTCAGATGGAACTATTTCTTTTACGCTTGAAAGTAAATCAGGAACAAACTCAAGTGCATCCATCAGTGCTTCAGTCATAACTACAGATATGACAAACCTCGCAACAGAGGTTAACAACTATTCAGGTAAAACTGGAGTAGTTGCATATTTATCAACAGATAAAAAACATATTATATTGGAAAATACTAATGGAGATGACATTCAAATGTCATCATTTATTCAACCAGGTTCCAAAACAATAGATACAAGTTCATTTTCCTCAGGAACAACGTTAACTTCTACATCTCATGGATTTAGTACAGGTGATAAAATAATCTATACAGCAGGTGGAACAGCGATGACAAACCTTACTAGTGGAAGTACTTATTACGCAATTTATGTCAGTGATAATACCTTTAAATTAGCCAATTCATCAAGCAATGCCTCTGCTGGAACTTCTCTTACAATTGGAGGAGCTAATGGAAGTGCAACAGATATTTTTTCTAATCCATTGACAATTGATATACTCAAAAAAGACTATACATCCGCAAATGCCTCTTTAGACATGGATGGTTCTTCATATAAAGCCGCAAGATTTGGAGGTGAATTACAACTTGAATCATCGTCTGGTATCTCAACTACTAATGACGCTGGCAGCACAACGGTCAGTGGATCCCAAGATGCATTGACTGATGGTTATATGCAAGTTACTACCTCCGTAACGGGAGAGACTAAAACTATAAAACCAATAACATTTCAGGGTGATCTATCATCATCACATCCTGATGGAATTGAGGCATCAAGTTCAGTTTTAAAGTATGGTTTAACTTTACCTCAAACTGGAACAGGTACAGCTTTTACTACCTCAATTGATGCTTCAAATTATGAAAACGTTACTCCAGGAATCATCTCAAAAAAATTAGCTGAAGGATTAAGAGCTAATAGTCCATCCGTTGAAATTTCAGGAACTTCAGTAAGTTCTATTCCAGCAAACGGTTCGAGTTTTAAAATTAATCACGATGGTTTAACATATACTTTAACTATGGAAAATGGTGAAGTTATTGTTTCTGGTGGAGAAAAAGATCTTATTACTGCATATTTTGAAGATGCTGGCGCTATTACTGTTGATACCTCAAGTTTCAGCAGTACTAATACAATAACTCAAACAGAACATGGTCTTCAAACTGGTGATGCAATAATATACAATGCTGCTGAAAAGGTAACTGTTGATACAACTGCTTTTTCTTCAATAACAAATATTACTGCTCCATCTCATGGTTTTTCAACGGCAGACCCAATCATTTATAAAGCAAATGGTAGTTCTGCAATAAATGGACTGACAGATGGTACGACTTATTATGCTATCAGAGTTGATGAGAATACATTTCAATTAGCAACTTCAGCAAGTAACGCAAATGCTGGAACTGAATTTACAATTACTGGAGGGACCGGTGGAAGTGTTACAGATAATTTTAGTAGTCCAATAAATGGATTAACAGATGATACAACATATTATGTTGTTAAAACAGATGATCATAATTTTAAATTAGCCTCTACATATGCGTTAGCTACAAACGCCTCACCTTCTACAATTACCATTACAGGAGGTTCTGGAGGTAATGCACTGGATACATTTGATCCAGGAAAAAATTTATATTTATCTGCAGGTCAAATAATTTCAGCTTCTCAATTTTCATTTCCAACTGATAGTATTAATGATTCAAATGCTTCTGAATTTGGTATGACTAGTTCAAATATTACAACGACAATAACAGGAAAATCTGTTACAAATCCATCGGTAAGTTCAACTCATATGCATTTTACTTTAGACCGCTCTACGCCCTATGATATTGGCTTTGATAAGAATTCTAAAACTGTAAATACTTCGGGTATCAGTGGCAGTTCAACTACAATTACGTCAACTGGTCATGGTTTCAAAACAGGAGATAAAATTCTTTACACTGCTGCAGGAACAACTCTAACTGGGTTAACTGGAGGAACTTCATATTATGCAAAAGTAGTTGATGCAAATACTTTTAGTTTGGCTTCATCTTTTGCAAATGCTACAGCTGATACTGCAACATTATTAAGTTTTGGTGGAGGAGGTGGTAATTCATCAGATACTTTTTCAACAGTTGTAGCTAAGATATATAATGGTGATTATTCAGTAAGTGGTTCAAATGTGTCTGGAACAGTTGTTACATCTATTGGGGTGACTGCAGAAATTCATCAAGTAAGTGATACAAATGCACAAATAGTAATTGTCAAAGAATCAGATAAAAATTCTATAACAATTGATACCACAACTAATTCTGATGGTACAAATGCTGAAACCTTGGGTTTTAAAACTAATCTAATTCAAGCAAATGTTATTAATGATGAATTAAAGTTAACCTCAATTTCATCAGACCTTTTAGGTTCTTCATCAATTGATGTTTCAATACCTACAAATGGTATAGACTCAATTGCAGGTAGTAACTTAGAAATTTCACAACTCCCTCCTGAAGATCTAATTATTTTAATGACTGGAAGTGGAGCAAGAAAAATTTCTGCTAATTATGGCGAGGTAAACCCCTCAACTTCTTTGGATGAATATACCTTGATTGTTGACTCTTCAAATTCTAGTAAGGTTCAAGTATATGAAACTGGAACTCTTCACTCTATTGCAACTCGAATAATACCAGAAAGTGGTAAGATTAATGTTGTTGGAAAAACACTGGAATTTGTCGGAGATAACAAGGTCAACGATACTTTCTTTATTGCCAATAATAGTCAAGGTACCGGAGATAATAGAAATATTCTAAAAATGATTGATTTACAAGAATCTGATATAAATGGAATTAATTCAGGAAGCTTTCAAGATATTTTTAATGCAACTGTAGCAGAAATAGGTTCCACGGTAAGAAGTGCAGAAATGACTCAAATAACTGCTGAATCATCAAAGGATGAAGCTGAAGCTCTTGAGGATGAAAGATCTGGTGTATCAATGGATGCTGAGGCGGCAGCTTTAATGCAGTTTCAACAAGCTTATCAAGCTAATGCAAGAATTCTTCAGACTGCTAGAGAGTTATTTACTTCTCTAATGAATGTTATCAAGTCATAAAATTTAGGCATAGAATTTGCTAATAATTAATTAGTTAATATTATGAAAATAAGTAATAAATTATTTAGTGAACAACAAATCAAACAGTTCTCCAGGCAAATGGAGGATGTTCAAAAAATTCAAACAAAAATTTCAACTGGTAAAAACATTATTTTTGCTTCAGATGATCCAGTTGGTGCAGTAGAATTGTCTGGATTAACTGATGTTAAAAATCAAGTTAATCAATATATTGATAATACAAATCTTGCTTTAAGTAGACTTCAGTTGATGGATGATACGATTGATGCAGCTTCAAATGTTTTTATAAGATGTAACGAATTAGCTATTCAAGCAGCAAGTGATATTTTAAGTTCTGGTGATCGTGAAGCTATTGCTTATGAATTTGATGAACTGAAAAAGGAGTTGCTTTCTCTTTCAAATACAAAAGATTCCTCTGGTTCTTATATATATTCAGGATATAAGTCAAAAAATATCGCATTCGAGATGAACTCTGATGGTTTAGTTAAATATAATGGTGATCGTGGCACAGTAAGCTTAGCTGTTTCAGAAAGTCGTATGATTGAAACAACTCTTGATGGTTCATCAGTTTTTCAAGATATTGTGACTAGTAGTGGTGTATCAACAGATTTATTCGCTGCCATTGATAATATAAGTCGTTCAATTAGAACAGCTAATAGTGGTGTAGAAGCTGCTAAGGCTCCGGGAAAGGCTAAAATTACACTTACAAATGAAGATCCTGGAACATATTCTTTCACAATAACTTCAGGTGCTAAGTCAGTTGATTTTAGTATTGATATTACAGGAAATGATTTATCAGATCTTAGAACAGCTATTAACGCAGCTGATTTAGATATTGTAGCCACGCTTGAGGATAGCAATAAAACTCTCGTACTTACAAATAATTATTCTTACGACATTACATTAAGTAATGTTGGAGTTCCGGGTAAAACAATATCTGAGTCAGCCCCTACCTCTTATTTTAATTTTCAAGCTATTGATGCAGCAGGTTCAAGTTTAGGTAATAATCAGATTGTTTATGATAATGATCAAACTATTGCAAGTCGTTTAGATGAATTAGTTACAATTCAAACTCACCTAGCCAATCAAAGAGCAAAAATAGGTGCAAGAGTTAATTCAGCAGAAAGACAAGCTGACGTAATGGCTGATAGAAAAATTCAAATTGAAAAGGATGTTAGTGATTTATCAGATGCAGATCTATCTGAGTTGGTAACTCAACTACAATCATCTATTACAGCCCAAGAAGCTTCACAAAAAGCATTTGTAAGAATTTCACAATTAAATTTATTTGATTTTATATCTTAAAGAAGGTCTGAAATTGAAAAATCACCTTTAACAATTTCACCAAAAAAATCTAAGTCTTTTTCATTAGAAATATTCCATCCACTCGGGGCTTTTGGAACACTTCCATTTCTTAGTGAAAAAACAAATGCTTTAAAATCTTTGAAAGTCTTCTCTTCATTATATTTTTTTTCTTTAGTTCCATCGAATGCACTGCCAAATATACCTTTAAGTTTCCTTGCACCCTTTATTCCATCAAATTTAAACCTGTAATGAACAAAATGAAGAGCCCTTTCATGAGCCTCAAATTCTGATTGAGATAATTCAGCCATAAAACGAACACACTCCTCTGCTGGAGATGATATTTCCTCATAGGGAATTTCTTGATAATTTTTGCTTAAGCCTTCGGCAAATTTTTTAGCAACCATCTCCAAAGAATACTCTTTAGTAATGTAGTCGTAAATTGTTAGTCCAACACAGGTTTCAAACAACCAGTTTGGACAAAATAAATTAGTTTTATCTGCCATATTTTAAAATGTAAGTTTAATATGAAATATACAAAATAAATTCTTAAAAAAAAATATAAAAAATAAATTTCTTTTTTTTTACATAAAACTAAACCTTTTCTTGTTGTGTCGTTTATCAGTTTAACAAAAGTTAAGGAAAACTTATTGTTGATGGAAAAAAATATAAATAGTTAAAAATAATAAGGAGAATATAATATGCCTTCAGTTTCAAATATTGCCGTCGGCGCCGCTATGGCGGGTGCCGCTGCCTCAAAGGCTAGACACGGCATGAATGAATCCATTACTAGACTATCTACTGGTGTTCGTTCAATGTACGGTGGTGATGCCGCTGGTCAATCAATCGCTAATTCAATTGGTGCTAAAGGAGCAAGTTTTGCTGTTGCTGCGAGAAATGCCGAAGACGGTATTTCATTCTTGCAAGCTGCAGAATCTGTGCTTTTAGAACTTGCCGGATTAATGACAAGACTAAGAGAAATTGGTGTTGCAGAAGGAAACAATGACTTACTATCTACTTCAGACTTAGCTGCTCTTAATGCTGAAGCTGCTGCAATTGCATCTGCTTTTACAAATGTTGCTGCTCAAACTAAGTTTAATGGTTTAGTTGTTGTCGGTGATGCTGATATTGCTATAGCAATTGATGATTCAGGTAATAGCTCTACAGTTGGACAAACAGCTGCTTTTACTTCAATGGCTACTGATGCTACTAAAGCTCAAACTGCTGCAGATACTGGTTTATCAGAAGTTGGTACTGCATTAGGTCAAGTAGCTGCAGGGATGTCTGCACTAAAAGGATATCAATCTGTTGCTTCTTCAACTGCTGCAAATTTAAATGCAGCCGCTGCTAGAATTCAAGATACTGATTATGCAATGGAAACAGCTAGTCTTACTAAAAATACAATATTAAACCAAGCTGCAATGGCCATGGTTGCTCAAGCAAATGATGCTCAGGCTGCTGTGCTATCAGTAATACAATAATTTTTTAAAAAAGGAGAAAAATTATGCCTTCCGTATCAAATATCGCAATCGGAGCCCACATGGCTGCAAGTGCAGCTACAAAAGCCCGTCATGGTATGAATGAGTCTATTTCAAGACTTTCAACTGGTGTTCGAGGAATGTATGGCGGTGATGCTGCTGGACTTTCTGTTGGATTAACTGCTAACGCAGATGGTAAAAGTTATGCTGCTGCTGCAAGAAATTTAGAATCAGGTATTTCTTACTTACAAACTGGAGAATCTGTTCTTTTTGAAGTTGCCAACCTTCTAACAAGACTACGTGAACTTGGTGTAGCAAATGATAACTCTGCTCTTTTATCAACTACTCAAGAAGGACAAATAGATGCTGAAGTAACTGCAATTACAGCAACTATTGATGCCGTTCTTGATAACACGTTATATAATGGCGTTGAAGTAATTGATTCAAATGCATCTAAATCAGTAGCTATTGCCTACAATGGTTCTGATGTTACACAAACTCATACAGCTGGTGCAGGTGTTTCAATTACCACTATTGTTAATATTCAAGTTGGTGATACTGCCAGAGCTACTGCTGATACAGCATTATCTTTAGTTGCTACTGCTTTAGGTAATATTGCAGCAGATTTAACTGCTTTAAAATCAATGCAAAACGCTGCTAGTGCAACAGGTGCTAACTTAGTTGCAACAGGTTCAAGAGTTTTGGATACTGACTTTGCTCTAGAAACTGCTAAGTTAACTAAAAACTCGATTTTAAACCAAGCTGCAATGGCTATGTCAGCTCAGGCAAACCAAGCTCAATCAGCTATATTGTCTGTGTTACAATAATAATCTACTACATATAGTAGTTTTAAAGGAGAGTGTGGAAAAACTACACTCTCCTTTTTTTTTGGCATTAGATTTGCAGTTTTCTACTTCGTAATAATAAGAAAACGGAGTTACTAATTATGCCGAGTATAAATACTAGTATGGGAACGAGAGCATCCATGCAAAGTCTTTTAAAGACTGAAAGGGAAATGCTCAGCGCCATGGAAAGAATTTCCACAGGAAAAAGAATTAATCATGCGGGTGATGATGCAGCTGGAGCTGCTATATCTGACAGAATGACTGCGACTATCAGAGCTCTGGATATGTCAGTAAGAAATGCTGCAGATGTTATGTCAATGGCTCAAGTTGCTGAAGGTGCACTCGATGAGGCCTCTTCTGCATTACAAAGAATTAGAGAACTATCAATACAAGCTGCAACGGACATTGTTAATGCTGAACAAAAAGTTTATTTACAAACAGAGGTCAATCAATTATTAGATGAAATGGATCGCGTTACGCGTGATACTACATTCAATGAAATTGCTGTTTTAGACGGTACCTTTGCTGATAGAAGATTCCAAATAGGAGCACATGAAAGAGAAAAAGCTACTATTTCCATTGCAAATATGAGAAATGATTATTTAGGAGCTTATCAAGCAACAACTGAACAAACATCAGGTGATGCTAGTTTAGCACAGAATGTATTAGCTGGAGACACAGCAGCAGCTATCACAAGTCTTACAGTTGATGCAGATGACTTTACAATTACTGGTTTATTGGGCAGTAAACAAATTTTAGTTGCTGCAGGAGATACAGCAAAACAAGTGGCAAATTTAGTTAATGATGATTTTGACTCTACTGGTGTTTCTGCTACAGCATCAACTCAAGTAAAACTTCAAGTAGTATCAAGTGTCAATGCAATGCAAGGAACTGGTAAAGTTGTTACAATGAATTTATATGGAAAAAATAGTACAGCTCAATCTATTTCAGCGGCAATAGGTATTGGAAGCGCTGTAGCTACTTCAGATTTAACAGATTTAAGAGACCAAATTAATGCATATAGTGCTGTTACGGGTATTGTTGGAACTTTAAATGCAGCTTCAAATTCCTTAGTCTTAGTTCAAGACGAAGGATATGATATAGTAATTGAAGGTGTTGATTTTGCAGGTGTTACCACAAACGTAAACACTACTAAATTTCAAGCTACCGGTATGAATTTCAAACAAGATACAACAGGAACAACTGTTGATATTACTGATGAAGATTATTCTACTGCTACAACTGATAGTTTTAGAGTCGGTGGTGAAGTTACATTTCACTCATCCCAAACATTTTCGATTACACCAGCGAATGATGGAGGTCTTTTTGCCTCATCAGCAGTTGCTTCATCACTAAATTCAATTGCTGGAATTGATATTAAAACTATGGCAGGAGCAGTGGATGCTCTTAAAGTTGTTGATAGAGCATTGGATAGAGTTCATATGGAAAGAGCAAAATTTGGTGCAATTATGAGTCGTATGAATGTTGTTATTGATAATTTAACAAATGTTTCCCAAAATCAGGCTGCTTCAAGATCAAGAATTCAAGATGCTGATTTTGCACTTGAATCATCTAAATTATCTAAGGCACAGATTCTTCAACAATCAGCGATGAATATGATAGCTCAAGCTTCAAGAACTATGCAAAATGTTCTAGTTCTTTTCCAAGGATAAAAAAATTTGAAACCATGTCGTTGATCAGATATGTCTGAAAATAGAACTGAAATTTTATCAACTATAGGTGTTGGATCAGGAATAAATACAACAAAATTGATTGATGCGTTAGTGGATGCTGATACTGCAGGAACTAAAGATACTATAGAAAAAGGTGAAGAATCTGCAAAAGCAAAAATTAGTGCTCTCGCCAAAATAAAAAGTGATTTCAAAACATATAAAGATATTTTAGTTCAACTACAAACTCAGGGTAGTAGTGGTTATTCAGGAGATTCTAGTGATAAACTTTCTGCAACTTTTACAGCGAATAATAATGCTGCAGGTGCTACAACAAATTCAAGTTTAACTATCCAAACACTTGCTAAACAACATACTCTTACAGGTCCATCTTATAGTTCTTCAACAGCAACGGTTGGATCAGGCACTTTAACAATTGATTTTGGAACTTGGAGTGCAGACCCTACTTCGGGTGGAGGACAGACCCTTACTACAAATGGTCAGTCTCAAATTTCAGTTACAACAACTGCTTCAACTACACTTATCCAGTTAAGAGATATGATTAACGCAGCAGCTACTGATTCAGATACTGATGGAACTCCTGATGTTCTGGCATCTGTAATTTATACTGGTAGTGCTTATATGTTAATGTTAAAAAGCGAATCCGGTGCAAGTAATGAGATGAAAGTAGCAGCTACATCAAACCTTGCTTCAACCGTTGGTGGTATTGGATATGATTATAATGCAACCACTTCAAATTTAACACAAAGAGTTTCTGGGATTGACTCTGCATTTACGCTTGATGGTATTTCTATGACAAGATCATCTAATACAGTTACCGATGCAATTACTGGTTTTACTCTTAAATTATTAAAAACTAGTAGTGATGCAATTAGTATTACTAGTGAGGTTGATTTAACTGAAGTTAATGAAATTGTTGAAAACTATGTTTTTACTTATAATGAGGTTATGGAAAACCTTAAAATATTAGGACAACATGATGAAACTGATTCGGAAAATGATGGTGCTTTAAATGGTGACAGTACTTTGAGATCAATTCAAACGGCAATGAGAAGTCTTAGCTCAATGACAATTGCTGGTTATGAAAATGGGCCTTATTATTTGTCAAATCTAGGAATTAGAACTCAAAGAGACGGCACATTAAGTTTTAGGCCTGCAGATTTAAAAACACAATTCGAATATAATTCTGAGACGGTTAGGGCTTTTTTTTCAGATCAACTGTCAACAAGTGATTCAAATATTACTGTTAATACATACGATTTTAATAATACTAAGCCAGGTTCATATGCATTTGCAACAGATGGATCAACCCATACTATTGGAGGAGTAAGTGCTAGTAAAGATGGAACAACTTATACTGTATCATCAGGAGATCCTACTGGAATTTCATTAGAAGTTGCAAGCGGAACAACTTCAGGAACAGTTTATTATGGAAAAAGTTTTCTTACTCTTGCTATCGAACAAGTAGAGGATTATTTAAAATTTGATAGTATTATTGCTCAGAGAATCACTGGATTTAATGAAAGTCTTTCAACATTGAGTGATAAAAGAGCTAGAATGGAAGCAAGAATTGAAGCATTGTATAGTAGATATCAAAAATCATATGGTCAGATGGAGTCAACTATTGCAGGTTTAAGTCAAACAGGAGATATGTTGACGGCAATGCTTGAGCCTAAAGATAACTAAAAAATAATCTTTGAATCAAGAATAATTTTTTTTTCTAAATAAATTTTATAATTAGTCGTTTTAATCTTATAACAAACTTTATAGGGTTAAAATAATGGAAAATGACTTAAAAAAAGAAATAGTTACTGATAAATCACTAGAATCAATCAAAGTAATAGAAACGTTGCTGAAAAAACTACAAACAAACTTAGTGGTTTTAGCAAAACTAAACTCATTTGACAAAAATAATGATGAGCATGAAAAATTAAGTGTTGAAGTTTTAGAAATTTCTTACTTTTTAGAAAATACTCTTGATCATAAACATGGTGGAGAAATAGCTAGAAACTTACAAGCCCTCTATCAACACATAAGATTTGCTGTTCTCAGAGCTAAAGAAAATGAAGATATTTCATTCCTGAAAAGTGCAGAATCAGTTATCAAAGAAATCAATAAGGGTTGGTCAAAACTTATAACTGTGGCTGCTTAACGCATATTTATTTATGGCTTTAATACCTTCACATTCAGGTGTTTCAATTTACGGAGCTAAGCAAAGTGAAATAAATATCCGAGAAGCTATATCTCGAATTGCAACTGGATTAAGTGTTATAAATGGAGGAAATGCCTCAAATGCTAGCTTTGCAAATACATTAATAGCAGATTCAAAAAGTTATGATGCTGCCGAAAAAAATACCGGACAAGGAATAGACTTACTTAAGTATGTTGAGGAAGCCTTGGTGGAATTAAATGCACTTGCAACACGCCTCAAAGAAATTGGTATTGCAGATGGACTTGATACCAATGATACAAACGATACTGCTGCACTCAATGCTGAAGCTGTAGCAGTAAGTGACACAATTGACTCTATTGTCAGTTCACTCACTTTTAACGACGTAAACGTTTTAGGAACTTCTGCTAAAACATTTGCTATTGGAGTTGATAAAGAAAGTACTTCGCAAACAATAAAAACAACACCTGGAATAACCGCAACCAACGTTTCTGACGCAACAGGTTCAAATACTATTGCAGCAACTGCCCTTGGTGAGGTAACCCAATCACTTGGTCATGTTGCTGGAGGACTTGTAACACTCATAGCACAACAAAATATTGCAAGTGCTTCTTCTGCAAATTTGCTTCAAGCTGCATCGAATTTACAAGACACAGATTTTGCTTTAGAAACTGCAAAATTAACCAGAAATTCCATAATCAATAATTACGCACTCGCAATGTTAGCACATACCAACCAAACAGAAAGAGATAAACTAAAATTGTTAGCATAAACTAAAATATTCTAATATATGTCGTTAGTATTTATGTTAATAACAACTTAGGAGTTAATGGAATGAAAAATAGTGAATATCAAAAAATCGCGGAAAAAGAAAAAACCTTGGAAGACAAAGGTAATTTAGTAAAAAAAACAATACAAGATACCAAACTTACTAAATACGAAATTATAAATGAAATGTACAAAGGTTTACAAAAAGAAATGAAAGAATTAAAAACAATTCTTTTTGAGGATCTTTCAGTTACTCCAAAAGCAAAAGAAAAAGCTGAAAAAATTTCAAAAATAGTGTTTCAACTTCAATCCTGTGTCAATATTGATAAAGGTGGTGAAATTAGTGCTAACTTAATTTGGTTGTACAGATATATCAGATACATGTCTAAAACAATTCAAGATAATGAGTCAATGAACTATGTGAAGCCTGCTTCAGAAATTGTTGATACTCTTCTTGAGTCTTGGAATTCAATTCCAGTAAATCAGAGATTTTAAAAAATAAGTTTTGATTATAAGTAGAATGACCCCTAATATTTAGGGGTCATGTTTATTAAGATTTTCTCTGTAATTTTTCTTGGTACTCTAATAGGTACTGTTGTTTCATTAAGTGTTCAACTTTTCTTATTTTTGGTTAACTTTCTTTCAAAAGTAGCGATCAATTCTGAATATAATTTCAAAAATTTTTCTGAGATTTTAAATTTTCCGGTTCAATTTTTATTTTTTATAATAATAATACCTGGTTCAATTGGCTATTTAGTTGGAAAAATTAGAAGCTTTACAAAAGAACAAAGATGGCATGGACCACCAGATGTTATTTTGGCAGTTCATACAAAAAATAATCCATTAAATATTAAAACTGGTTTTTTAACATCATTTTCTTCAATTTTATCCATTTCTGCTGGAGGTTCTGTTGGACAATATGGACCTCTTGTTCATTTTGGTGCTACCATTGGAGCAGAAATAAAAAATATATTTAAAAAAGTTGGAAATTATCAAATTTTTTTGGGAGCAGGAGTAGCCGCTGCAATTTCCTCAGGATTTGGAGCACCAATAGCAGGGTTAGTATTTGCAAGAGAAGTAATTCTTCGACACCAATCACTCGCATCTTTTTCTCCAATACTTATTTCATCTGTCATAGCTTATTTTATTTCTAAAACCTTTTTTGGTTTTGAACCAATTCTTTCATCATCAATTGGCGGCTTAAATTCTTTAAAAGAGTTTCCAGCGTTAATCTTTTCAGGATTAATTTGTGGGATAGTTGCTGTTTTTTATATGAAAGCATTAACTCATAAAAAATTTTTCCCCGATATATCTAAAATTACACCTACATTTCAGCCTGCAATTGCTGGAATAATTTGTGGTATAGTTGGTATTTTTATTCCAGAAGTAACTGGCTTAGGAACTTCTACAATTCTTGATATTTTATCATTAAATATAAGTTTAAAATTAGCTATTTATTTTTTAATTTTTAAACTCTTACTTACTACTATTTGTCTAAGAATGGGCCTTATTGGAGGTGTTTTCGCCCCTGCCCTATTTTTAGGAGCTTGCACTGGAATTATTTTAGGAGTCTCATTTAAAGTTTTATTACCAGACACCAACATTGCTTTATATGCAATAGCATCCATGGCAGCTGTTGGAAGTTGCGTTATTGGAGGTCCAGTAGCAAATATGATGATAATTTTAGAATTAACCTCAGACTATCAAGCAACACTCGCTGCCGGTGTAAGTATTGTTTTTGCTTCTTTGATATCAAGTAAATTAATGGGACAATCCGTTTTTGATAAAGTACTTTTAAATAGAGATATTGATTTAGAGATTGGAGACGAAAATTTGATTCTTAAGAATCTCAAGTTAACAAAAATAAAACACCAAGATTATTGTACTCTCAAAGAAAATCATAATACAAATGAAGCTGTTAAAATTCTGTCAAAATCTGGTTATTCTGAGGGATATGTATTGGATAATAAACAAATCCTTATAAATAAAATTTCACTACCTCAATTATTGAATTCAAAAAATAATATTAAATTAAAAGACTTAAAAAGAATAAAATATTTAAAACTTAATTCAGATGAAAATATCTATAACGCAATAAATTTGTGCAAAAACTTTGTTGGAGAATCAATTCCTATAGTTTCCCAAGAAAATAAAATTCTTGGAGTTATTGGAGAAAGTGACTTATTAAAAATTATTGTAGAAACTCACCAAAAGCAAATGGATATTGAGCATAAAAGCTAAGCTACCATCATTTCTCTTGCTTTAATATCTTTGCTTTTTATTGCCAAAGCAGAAATCATTGCATATTTAGTTGCAGCTTCATTATGAATATAAAAAGGTGAACTTGAGTTTCTTGACTTTAAGTATGACTCTGCAGAGGATCCTGAAGAGGGTGCCAGCAAAGGATGAGACCGTTTTGCTTGATTATTTCTTGAATCATAAGCATTTGGATTATGAAGAAATTGAACGGGTGTTATAGAATTTCGATTAGCAAATTGTGGCACATGATTTGCAAAATTCTGGTTAGGAACAATATTTAAATTATCAACTGGATTAAGATTTACCATATTTAATTATTATCACAAAAAAAATGAATTACAATAAAGCTACAAATTATTATAAAAAGGTTGAAAAATCTCATAATGAAGTAAAGAACCCAATTGAGGTTGTAAAAACAATGGTTAAGGAACTTAACAAATCTATGACCGTTGTCGTTAATTGTATTGAGAAAAATGAAAAAACAACAATTAAATCAAAATATTTTAGTAAGGCACTAATTATTATTTACACTTTACAAACAACATTAGACTTTGATAAGGGTGGTAAACTGGCCACACAATTATTTCAAATTTATGAATTTTGTAGACAGCAGTTAATTAGTGGTTTTAGTAAAAATATAAAAGAAAATATTAACAAATCTATTAATGCTTTAAACCAAGTTTTTTTTGAGGATATAAATGGTAAACCCGCAAAAATCTAATCAAAACAAAAAGTTTTGGGTTAATGAACAACTTAAAAGGCTGGATACTATTTCAGAAAAGATTTCGAGTTATATTGTTCAAGGAAGGCATGAACATGTAAGTGATTTAGATAAATTAAGAAAAAAAATAATTTCTGATATTCATAAATCTAATATTCTCTTTTCAGAAGAGAATGTAAAAAATGTTCTAAAGTTAATTTCAAAAAATGATGAAATGATTTATTCTTTAAAAGATTATAAAAATGTTCAATTAAATCAAATTAAAAAAGAAAAAAAATGCACTAAAGCATATCTAAAAAATTTTTAACTTTTACAAAATTTTAGGTTTTAAATAAAATTTAATTTCTGAATTAAAAGATGATATTCCATCCCATTGATTAGTCTCAAAACAAAAATTAAAAAGACTGGATGTTGAAAATTTCCATGTTGCTTTTTTAAATATTGAATTATTAATATCATCAGAGATTGTTTCAATAAAACTTGATAATGTAGGTTCATGTCCAATTACCAAAATAGAAGTACAGCTATTTTTGTTGGATTTTAAAACTTTTAATAAATCAATTTCATTACCTGAATATATTTTTTCTACAAATTCTATTTCTGGTTTACAGTCTAAATATTTAAGTACTAATTCCATTGTTTCTCTAGTTCTCGTAGAAGGAGAACAAATTATTTTTTTTATTCTAATTTTTTCTTTTTGCAAATAACTTCCAATGAAGTTAGTTTTTTTTATTCCAATTTCAGAAATATTCCTTGAAAAGTCATTTCCAAGATAACTTTCCCAGTCAGATTTACCGTGTCTCATTAAATATAAATTCAACATTTAGAATAAGAAAACATAACAATTAGAAATAATATCATATTTTTAAAATAAAAAATATCAAAGAAAATCATAAACTTGGAATAAAAATTGCTGATATTAACAAGTATGTTAGATACATTAAAATTTAATAATAGAATTGAAATTGAGTGGGGTTTTTTTGCGTTACTTGAATTTCTGATTGCTGAAAATAAAAATATCCCTAATTGTTATAATAATGCCTTAGATATAGGAAGTTCTCACGGAAATCATACAGAGATAATGCGACATTTTGGATTGAAAGTGGATCAAATAGATAAGTACGTTGAATCTGCAGAAATCAATGCTGATTTTAATTCCTATAAGTTTAAAAAAAAAATATGATGTAATTTTCTGTTCTCATGTTATCGAACATCAAAGAAATGTTGGATTTTTTTTAGATAAAATCTACGATATTTTATCTGATAATGGAATATTAGTAATTTCTGGACCTAAACATCCAGCGGAAAGATTTGTTGAAGGTCATATTCAGAGTACGATCCTACCAATTTTTTTACAAAATTTAATTTTTTCTGGGTTTGATTGTAAGAATGGAAAAATTTTATCACTGGGTGGTATTGAAAATTCATTTATTGTTAAGAAAGCTAGAAATTTTAATATTAAAGAGAGATTAGAAAGCACTTATAAGTGGTCAGATAAACATCAAGCAAGATCGGCATTTAAACTTATAAATAATAGTAAAATAAAAAATATTTGTTTATTTCTTGAAAATTGTGATGTCTGGAAAATTGAAAACTTAAGTTCTGGAGAGTTAGGTATTTTTCCAACTGAAGATTGTGGATTAAGCTTAAACCTACCAAAAGATTATAAATATAAAGAATTTCTTATTGATTTCGTTATTGACAGTCAGTTTTATATTTTTGATCAAAATAAAAAAAGATTGAATGAGCGCAAACAAAGAATAGTTACTTTTAAGGTATAAATTTATGCTGAAAAATTATGAATTAAAAAATAGTAAAAAAATAGATAAAGGAATCTTTGCTATACTTGAGTTTTTAATTTCTGAAAATTCCATGAGACCAGATAGCTGTCAAGATGCTCTTTTACTTGGTGAGGAAAATTTCAATATTAAAAATATTCTCAATAATTTTAATTATAATTTAGATGTTCTTAAAAAAGAAAAAATAAATTCAGAGTTTAAAAAAAAGCGGTTTAAAAAACAATATGATGTGATCTTTTGTAATCATATTATTCAATATCAAAGAAATACTGGTTTTTTTCTTGATAAAATCTACGACATACTTAGTGAAGAGGGTTATTTGATTATTTCTGGACCCAAAGAACCAGCAGAGGTTTTTGTTGAAGGACAAATTTCAACTTGTATTCTACCAGTTTTAATTCAAAATCTAATCTATGCAGGTTTTGATTGTAAAAAAGGAAAAATGATGTCTTTAAATTTGGCAGAAAATTCATTTATAGTTAAAAAGGATAAAAATTTTCGATTGAAAGAAAGAACAGAAACTGGTTATGAATGGTCAAAGGAACATAATAACAGATCACCAATAGAATTAAAAATGGGGAATACAGTCTCATCTTCTGGTTTATTTTTATTTAACTGTGAAATTTGGAAAATAGTTATAGAAAAAGATAAATCTGGGCGGTATCAAAAAACAATAGGATTAAGTTATAATTTACCAAAAAATTATAATCCAAAAGAAGTTAATTTAAACCTTAATATACCTTCAAATATAAGAATATTTGATCAAAAATTAACAGAATTACAATCCATAAATCATATTACAATCTAAAAAAACAGTTATAAACAAACTCAAAGTTTGGCACAAAAATTGAAGTTATAAATTATGCAAAATATTGAATCATCTAATCCAAAAAAACATACATCTTTCATTCCAATGCTTGACGATCATATTGGAAAGTTTGTACCTGCAGTTAAGGACAAAAAAAATTTCAAAATGGTTAAATACCAGGGTGATTTATATTTTAGAAATAAAAATGAACATGATTTTGGAAATTTTTTAGTAGCAGTTGATGACTTTTCAAATGGAGATTCAGCGGGTGCAGTACAAAGAATTAGATTTATGCTTAAAGAAGATCCTTCCTTTGCTGGGGCTCATCACTTCATGTTAAGTATTTTAGATATTCTAAAAGAAAATGAATTATACGAAAAAACATTATTTGACGCCTTAAAAGTATTACCTGATAACCCTACCCTTCTAAGTCTTCGAGGAAAATTTCATTTAAATCAAGCAGAAAGAGAAAAAGGAATCAAATATCTTGAAGAATGCTTAAAAAAAGAACCAAAAAATGTAATATATTGGACTGATCTTGGTTATGCATATTTTCTAGTTAGAAATATTCAAATGGCTTGCTTATGTTTAGAAACTGCTCTTAGTATTTCTCAAAATCATCCAAACGTTATTTTGTTATCAGGGATTATTCTACAAGAGTTTGGAAAACATATAGAAGCAAAAGAACTATATCTTGAAGGGCTTAGACTTCACCCAAAAGATCAAAAAATTATTAATAATCTATCTCTTCTTAGTTTATCTCTTGGTGATAGAAAAATGGGTTTCAAACTTTTTAGTGAAATAAAAGATTCACAAAGAATAAATTATAAAAATTTAACTAATGAAATAAGAAAAATAAAAAATTTAAAGATGAATGATTTAGTTTTAAATAAAAGTTACAAAATCTTTGTTTATTTTGAACAAGGTTTCGGTGATTACTTAATGTTTTATAGATATCTAAAACCACTTGCCGATTTGGGACATTCAATAACCGCCTTTGGCGCAGAAGATATGATTAAGCTTTTAAAATACACTGATATTGGAAAAAATGTTAAATTAACTGGAACAGTAACTGCCAAAGAAATTAAAAATTTTGATTTCAAAACTTTTATATTTAATATTCCTCATCTATTAAATATTGAGGATGAAATTCCATCACAAGTTTCTATAGATATAGAAAAAATTAAAAAAAATAAAAACTCTCTTCAAAAAAAATTACAAAAAATTATTTCTAAGAGAAAAGTAAATATTGGTGTTTCATGGAAAGGCAATAAAAAACACCCTTATGATTGTGGAAGATCTATTGATTTAAAAATATTTGAAAAGTTGTTTTCAATTCAGGAACATAACTATTTAATAATTGATAAAGAAATTAACAAAGAAACTAAAAAAGTACTTAAAAAATATAAGAATGTCTTTTTATGCGATAGAATAATTAAAGATTGGTCAGACACTGCTATTATAGTTTCAGAACTTGATCAAATAATTTCAGTTGATACTTCATTAGCTCATATTGGTGGAACTATGAATAAACCAACAACGGTTTTATTGGGAAAACCAACAGATTGGAGATGGGGCATTGATGGCAACAAAACAGATTGGTATAATTCGGTTACACTTTTGAGACAAAAAGAGAATAACTGGGAAAAATTAATATTCAATCTTTACAATAAACTTAAATTAATTAAGAAGTAAACTTACTATACTTTTTCAACTGTTCTTGACTACCAACCATACCACAAACTTTTTTATCTAGTGCTTTAATTTTAATCTTGTTTGATAAACCTTCTAATGAGGATGCCTCTAACATGTAAGATCCAAATCCTCCATCCTCCAAATGATCTTCTAAAGTTATAATCTCATCCCATTTTGAAATAAACTTTTTTTGTAAACTTTTAAATTTCATTCCCCAAATAGGAAGAGAATAAACATCATATTCTCTGTATGTTGATTCTTGCATTTTCAATGCATCTTCTAAAACTGACCCCGTAGATAAAATACATTTTCTTATTTTTGAAGTTGATTTCTTTTTCGAAACTTCAACCCAATGACCAGGCATAAATTTTACATTTTTTTTATGAATCTCATTTTTATTATTTTTACCTAATCTAAGGTATGATGGCATTTTATCTCTAAAAATTTGTCTCAAACATTCTTTTAACTCAAAGTTATCTCCTGGAGAATAAATAGAAATATTTGGAAAGGTACGAAGAAGAGCATAATCTTGAAGTGCGTGATGAGAATAACCCATTGAACCGTAAGCTAGACCACCTCCGACTGTTACAATAGTAACTGGAAAATTATGATAATCAACATCATTTCTTATTTGTTCAGCACATCTAAATGTATTAAAATTTGCAATTGAATAAGTAAAAACCTGACACCCCTCCGAGGCTAATCCTGATGCCATCCCAGTCATATTTTGTTCTGCAACGCCAGCATTAAAAAATCTCATTGGATATTTTTTTTGAAATTTTTCAATAACACTGAATCCTAGATCTCCGACCATTAATACAAAGTTCTTATTTTCTTTGGCCTCTTTATATAAAACATCAATAAATATTTGTCTCATAGTATGACTCCAATTTCAGCTAATGCTTTATTAAGTTGTATTTCATTTGGGTTCTTATAATGCCATTCAACTTTATTCTCCATAAAGGAAACTCCCTTCCCTTTTGTTGTATGGGCAATAATAACTTTTGGTTGATTCTTACTATTATTACTCTTTGATAAAGTTCTTTTTAACTCAACGTGACTATGTCCATCAATTTCTTCGGTGTAACACCCAAAAGAATTAAATTTAGAAAATAAAGGCTCAGTATTTAAAGTTTCTTTTGTAGTTGTAAGACTTTGAAGTTTATTATAATCAACAATAATAGTTAAATTATTTAATTTGTGATGAGATGCAAACATTAAAGCTTCCCAGTTACTTCCTTCGTTTAATTCCCCGTCACTAATAACAACAAAAACTTCCCATTTTCTTTTTTTTACTTTTGCTAGAAGAGCTTTACCAACTGCAAAAGGAAGACCATGTCCAAGAGAACCAGTAGAAAACTCTACTCCTGGAACCTTATGATTTATATGAGACATTAAATCAGATCCAAATTTGGTAAAATTATTTAACTTCTTAATTGTGAAAAAATTTTTTAACGCTAAAACTGCATACAATGCTACACAACAATGACCTTTACTTAAAACAAATCTATCCCTATTATACATCTTAGGTTTTGATGCATCATAGTTTAAAATGTCTTGATACAAAACAGCCAATATATCTGTCATTGATAGTGCTCCGCCAATATGAGATGAATTCGCCATATGGACCATCTTAAGTGAATAAGCACGAATATAATTAGCTAAAAGTTCTGATGAAAAAATTTTCATTTATAATCCCGTTTTTACCAACTCTTTTATGCCACATTCAAAGTTGATTTTTGGCTTCCAATTTGTAAATTTTTTAATTTTTGAAATGTCAGGATGTAAATACATAACTTGATCCTTTCTATAAGGAACAGAACCAAAATTTATTATTTTATTTCCAATTTCCTTTGTAATTATTAAAATAAATTCTTTAAGTTTTCTTGGATTTTCTGATCCAAGATTAAAAATACCACCTTTTGCTAATTCACTAACTTTTATAATTGCTTTAACCGCATCATTTATATGTAAATAATCCCATACTTGTTCACAATTAGTCAGATCAGGAGATTCATTTCTTTTAAGACTTTTTATTATATAAGGAATTAACCAAGTTTGATTATCATATGGCCCATAAGTATTGAAAATTCTTATCCAGTTTCCTGTAATTTTATTTTCATTGCATAATTTTAGACTTTTAATACAACTTTCTAACTTACTTTTTCCATATAAAGTTGTAGGTTTGCATTCTGATTTTTCAGTTAAAATTGTATTTAAGTTTCCATACTCAGCATGGGAACCCAATCCAGTCCAATTAAAACATCCAACTTTTTTTGTAAGTTCTATTGATTCTAGACATAACTTTATATTCTTAATTTGAATTTTGTCATTTCTTTTCGAACCCAAAACTCCTTCCCAGGCACAATGAAAAAAATATTTAGGTGAAAATAATTTTAGCTTTTTAATAAGTTTTTTATCTTCATAGTCATTTGCAACTATAGTAATTAAATTTCCTATATCTTTAAATCTATATAAATCCGAATTATCCCTTATTATTAAAATAGGTTTATATTTTTTTTTTATTAATTCTTTTACTAAATGGCTTCCAACAAAACCATTTCCTCCCGTTACAATTATAGACTCAGACATTTTTTCCCTCCTTCATAACGTCTATAAAAGATATAATTTGATTTTTTTGATAGCCATAAGTTTTAAGTTCTTCCTTTATTTCATCCATATACCCATAACTAAAAACAAGAATCTCATCAATTGGGTTTTCATTCAGATAATCTAAACTTACAACAGGCAAATTTGAAGAAGGTGTATAAATCTTTTTAGATTTAGGGTTTTTCTCAATTAAAAAGTCTAGTTGAGAACTATTTTTCATATTAGCTAAAGTCATTACACCTCTACCACCGGCACCATATCCAGCAATTTTTTTACCTATTGAGGTTCTATTTGATATATATTTATCTAAATTGTTAATTCCATTTTTAATTTTTTTTTCAAAACTATTATAAAAACTTTTACTTTCAAATACTTTAAAAGACTCATCCATTTCAGTTTTACATTCCACTATATTTTTTTTCTTTTTAGCTATAAAAAGCAATGAATTAGCCCGTCTGATATCCTCTCCAATAAAATTAAAATCGATAATCTCAAAATTATACTTTTTAAGAAGTCTTGAAGCAGACTTTTTTGTTAAATAAATTGAATGCTCATGCTCAAAAAGACAAAACTCATTTTTTTTATAGATTTGTTCTAAATCATGAACTTCTATGATTAAAAATCCATTTTCATTCTTTAGAATTTTATTGCAATTTTTTAAAAAAATACCTGGTTCCGGCAAATGATCAAAGGTGTATGTTAAAAGTACAATATTAAATTTTTGATTGTTTGCTTCAAAATCTTTAGAAACATTTTCAGAAAAAAGCTTATTTAAAGTTTTAATTTTTCTTTTATTTGCAATATTTGATAATTGAGCTGAAGGCTCTACTCCTAAAACTTCAAATCCCAGTTTTTTAAATTGTTTTAATTGAGTTCCATCACTAGATCCAACCTCAAGAATTGATTTTTTTTTTTCTTTTAAGAAGAAATCATTATTAATTTTTGTAGCTAAAGTATCCATAAATTTTAAGGCTTTAGAAGACTGACCAACAGAATATTTATAATCGATATAATATTTATCAATATCTACATCATGTTGAGTTTGAACTGTGTAGCAGTAATCACACAAAAATATATCAATATCATATATAAATTCTCTACCTATATTTTTTCTGGGAATAAATTCATCTGTAAAAGGCATATCTTTAAAGTGTAATATTTTAGATACTTTCTTGTTACTACAGACTCTACATGAGTCTAAAAATTTTATATTTTCTTTCATAAACTTGTTATAAAATTTTTTCTTGGTAATTATTTATTTGTTCTAAAGTAACTTTTTCTGAAATTTCTCCAGAACTTATCCTATGATACCAATCAGCTGTTAAATTTAGTGCTTCATTAATTGTTAATTCTGGATTCCAATTAAGATTTCTCTTAGATTTAGAAATATCAAGTCTTAGGAGGTTGGATTCATGGAATTTTTCATTCTTATTTTCAGACGTAGTATTAAACTTAAATTTTTTCTTAAACTTTTTTAATACCCAATCTACTTCTTTACAATCACCATAATCAGGTCCAAAATTCCACGCTTGTGAATATTTTTTTGGATTTTCATACAATTGTTCTGCAAGATAAAGGTAACCTCTCAAAGCCTCTAAAACATGCTGCCATGGTCTAGTTGAATGTTTGTTCCTAATTTTCAAAATTTTTTTATTCTCAATTGATCTAATTATATCTGGAATCAATCGATATTTAGAATAATCTCCTCCACCGATAACATTGCCTGCTCTTGCGGTTGCTAATCCAATTTTATTTTTTTTATTTTTGAAAAATGATGATCGATATGAATTTGTTATAATTTCACAACAAGCTTTACTACTACTGTAAGGGTCAAAACCCCCTAAAGAATCATTTTCTCTATATCCCCAATCCCAATCTTTATCTTCATAGACTTTATCTGATGTTACAATAACAATTGATTTAATAGATTTTCCATTTTT
>MDSY01083784.1_pt1 | contig 24001 bp, 18 predicted proteins | sample 811131 | NCBI WGS metagenome assembly MDSY01 (sample SAMN05326643, study PRJNA326480) | marine metagenome | isolation source: seawater | place: Atlantic Ocean: South West | collected 2010 | reverse complement strand
GGAGGAGACGCGCGCCGCGGCGCGCGCGACGCGGCGCGAGCTCGAGGAGCGCTTCGCGGAGGCGTCCTCTGCGGACCGCGTGCGGGACACGTCAAGGGCGGAGGACGCCCGAGCGGATGCTACTCGTTTTGCCATCGAACGCGACGAAGCCATCGACGCGAGGCGAGAAGCGGAACGCAATGTCGCCGCGTCCTCATCTCGAGAAACGTCTTTGCGTGACTTAGTCGAGCGTTTGAAACTGGAGGGCGATTCTTTGAAAATGGCCCTCGCGGCGGCGCACGAACGCGCGCACGCCGCGTCCCGGGCAGCCGCGGAAACAAGAGCGGAAGCGGAGCACTTTGCTAACGCGACGGCTGAGAACGCACGTTCTAGGGGAGATGAGCGTTCCGCAAAGTTAGCCAATCGAATCGCGAACCTAGAAGCGAAGCTCGCGGTTTCTGAAAGGAACGCGCAGACGGCTTTGAGGGAAAAAGATGACGCTCGCAACGACCTTGAATCGGCGAGGGTTTCGTTCGCGAACCGGGATAGGGTACGAAAAGACACGGAGCTACTCGCGGAGTCCGTGACAGCGAACGCACGGACTGGTGGGCCTCCTCCTCTGGAGCGAGCAGATGACGCCAGCACTGGAACCAGTCATGAAACTCTCGCTTCGTTACGTTCGCAGAATGAAAAACTCCGTGAGAGCGTTTCGGCGATGCGCGGTGAGATGGAGCGGTTACAGCGAGGTATGGCACACAGCGCCGTTTCCACGCCGGGAAGCACCCCGAGGTTGTTGCAGCAACATGTACCTAGCATGCCTCCTAGCTTAGCCGCGAGCCCGATGCCACGGGAGAAGTACGGTGGTGTGTCCTACGAACAACGTGAAACTCAGAGACACTTAACGGTTGAGCTCGAGTTGTCTCAAAGCGAGGTTCGGCGCTTGACTCGTGATAAGGAAAAACTGATGGAGATGTCGAACGGGCTCCGAGCCGAGCTGGACCGAGTCAGCATTCAGTACCAAGAAGCTACGATGGACGTGTTCCTTGATGCCCAAGACCGAAAATCCGCACACGCGAAACGAAACTCTGAAAATGACGTCGCAAACTTCGCGCTCACCGGCCGGCCACCGCCAGAAACCGACGAGCGAGTCAAGTTCGATTACATCCGGGGCGAAAACGTCAAGAACAGCGACCGGGCGACTGACTCCCAGAAAAGTGCGTTGAAGAAAACGATCCGGCAAGCCGAAGTTAGGAGAGTGCGGAACTGGAACGTCAAGGGGGATGACGAGGGGGGGGGGGTATCCGTCAAAGATACCACCGTGATACACCAGAGGTGACGAGAGAGGTAGAAAAGAGGTATTTAGTCGGTTGCAGACAAGAAAAATGTCGAACACTGGTCACTCAAATTTTATTGGACCGGTACGTAGACTACGACTGCCGATGCCAACGGAGTACCTCTCTCTTCCCTGCGGCACAGGTCCCGCGCGTCGTGGCACGACGCCTCCCCAACATCCGCGATGTTTGGTGCTGTTCGGTTTTTCTTACTGCTCGGTTTTTCTTACTGCTCGCGGTGACCTGTGTCGCGCACACCGGGGTGGTCACCGCGGATGAGTGTGTGTTCGATCTGGTAGACGGGGTGCAGTACTCCCACGGAAGAGCGGGGTGCACGTCACAGTGTAACAATGCGGGCTACTGCTGCACCGGCGACACTGGCGGTTGCCAACGGTTCACGTGCAGCATGGGCTGCGGTATCGCATGGTACTCCGCGACGGAAGAGGCTTGCATCGCGGAGTGTCAGAGAGGAGACGCGTTTAGGATGTGCGGCGATTTCCCGGTTGTGGGAAACCAAGATTTCTACACCTGCCGGCACTCTGACTATTGTGGGTGCCCGATGCAGGGCGCGACGCCAGGGGCGGGCGCGATATTTTGGGGCGAGAGTGACGACTGCGGAATGAGTACCACGGGGACGACGCCTTGTGAAGCAGGGTGTGCCTTCGCCCGGGACACGCCGCTGTTTTCGTTTTACGGGCGCGCAGTGACGACGAGTGAAATTGAAACGTTGACTGCGAATCAAGCCTCCGCAGTGACGTCGCTTTTATCGGCGCTCGCGAAAATCATCGCGCACGTCACAGCGGAGGCAACCGATTACTTAACCTCTTCTGAGCTGGCGACCGCAATCTCTATGGTACAAAACAACGCGTTTGCGTTTAAAAGCGACGCAGCGAGCATAAAGCGCGCGTTTGCGGCGGTGCGCGCGTACGAAGCCAACACAGCGGTCTACGGTCCCACGTTCGCGCGTGGGGGGATCGACGTATCCTCGCGCAACCCCAAGGGTTTTTCGAGCGACTTAGACGTGGTGTTGCCCACGACGTAAAACACAGACCGTACGATGCTGAAACTGCAGCAAATCTTAATAGACTTTGTGTACAACGTGCCGGGGATGGTCCGTGCGTGTAACGCGTATACGTTGTTTGACGGCAACGGTTGGCGGAGTTCAGAGTTCGCGCCCGGTTCAGTCAACGAAACCTCTGTCAACGAAACCTTCGTGCATAGCGTCGCAACCAACACGAGCTCGCCCAAAGCGTGGGGCCATGCCGTTTCGTTTCAAAGGACGCACAGGGCGAAAAAGCCTCTGGGTTTGTACTTAGTCCCTGGTGGGGTTGCGAAAATTGTGGTTCCCGATGAGGTGGTCACGAACGGCAACTTTGTCATACGAGTCGGCGCGTTGTTCAACGACTTCAAGAACAAAAACACGCACTACCGTTTGGACCGAGTTTCCGTAACGCAACCCGTCACCGCGCGTGAAACCTACGTCAGCAACCCATTAGGGGGTGGGTTATATCTGGAAGTTCCGTACGAGTTAGACTTGGGCGTCGTGACGGTGTCCATCTCGGGCGGCGTGGTCCGCTCGCCGAAGTTCAGTAGAACGGGCGTCTCCGTGATGAACGACATTGACTGGCAGGTAGCGCGCAACGAACCAGGCCCGTGGGCGGATATCGAAACCGACAATTTCCTCATGACGGTCCCAAAGGCATGGATACGCAACCTGGAAGACGTAACGCAGTTGGCGGATAACTGGGAACGCGCGATGGTCGGTGTTCACGAGATGTTTGGATACCCCAGCGCGACAAGACACGGGGGGGTGCAGACGTTGTACCTGGCCCCTGATTTGCACCTTAAACATGGCGCGTACGGTATCGGGTACCCGCAAACCAACGTGATTTGGTCCCCTCTGAACGATGCGCGTGAAACCGGGAACCACACCAGCGGCGACGCTTCGTGGTATTTCCACGACGTGCTGAACGACGTGTGCTGGCACGAGTTAGGCCACGCGCAGCAGCGCCAACTAAACAAACACGTTTCAGTTCAAAGGCGGAACCGAGGCGATTGTCAACTTTCTCGTGGTGTATGTCGCGCACGTCGTGTTGGGTAAAAAATTCCAGTTCCACTTTTCCGACTCGATGGGCGTCGACATCAAGTACACGCCGGACGAAGCGCACGTTAATTGGTGGATCACCAAAAACTTCCGTAACGGCAAGGAAATCGACCGGTCAAACACCGAGCTGGATGAAGTGCGGTACCAACTCAGGGGGAACGCCAAGTACGCCGATATTGTGTCCCTGTACGGTGGAAGACGTTCACCAAGTTCCACCACGAGGAAAACGTGGCGTACGAAAAAGGGTGGGACAGGTGGAACCAGAGCTACACGCACGGGTACCAGAGGTTCACGCACAAGGCGCACGACGAGAACGACGTGCGTTTGTTGCGTCTTTCCGTCGCCGTTTGCGAGGACGTTACCCCGTTAATACACGCGTGGGGGTATCACCCCGGTGTGGTGTACGACACGGCGAGCGAGTGGGCCACCACGGTGATTGAAAACTTGGGGTTGCCGAAATCGCAGAAAGTGCGCTGCATGCTTCTGCGTCGCAGGGAGTTGATTCCAATGAGCAACGAGGAGTTTGTGGATTTCTTCAGACAGAGGTTCACGGACTGGAACCTGAACGACGGGGCAGGCGAGAACCCGCGGTACGGGCGGGGGTGGTACTACACGTGGCTGAACCGGTACAACTCGGGGCACGGCGTTTTGGCTCGCGAGCGGGTGGATGAGATTTTGTGGCTCTACTACGGCAATAACTGGAACTCTTCGTGCGTCGGGATCCCCACGGGTGTGGGCGAGCCTGGTCGGCCGGTCGGGTACTTTGACAACTCGCAGTACAACTACGGCTGGGTGTACACCGCGTACGGGGAGCAAATACTGGACGGGTATCAAAGCGTGCCTTCCGCGGAGTTTTTAGCGCAAAAGGCGGTGTACGGCGTAAGTTTGACCACCATTTCGGTGGAGGCGAGTAGCGCCGCGAACGCGTGCGTTGAGACGTGCGGCTTGATGGCAGTGGAACGAGTTTCCGTGGCTTGTACCTCGACACCACGTGCGCGCCGAAGGCGTCTTTTCGCGGCGTACTACGACGTGGACGCGATGCCGAACGTGCGTCTGGTCAACGCTACGCTCGCGGCGTTGACCCTTGAGTTGAACAAAGGCGACCTCGCGGTTGCAGTGACGTCGTCAGACCCGGTGCAAACGCTTCGCGCCGTCGCGACGGAAACAGCGACGACGGATACGTTCGTGGCGGACGCTGCGGAAGCCACTGTGGCGAACCAAGCGCTTTTTGTCGCGGAATCGAACGTCCTCGCGGGTGAGGCAGACGTGGCACAGGCAAACGCGGTTGTTACAAACGCAAACGCCGGGTACGGCTCCATCACGTTCACCTCCGCGGAGTCGCGGTACACACGGACGGGCGAGTCGGATTCAAATGATTCAGGGTTTCTGTTTTGGTTTGGGTTACTGGTGGTCGTCGCGTTGGCGGCAGGGGCGGTCGTGTTGGTGGTCGGCGTACTTGTCCTCGCGTGGCTTGCGAAAGGGCGAAAAGGAAAAGGCAAAGCTGCCGGGACCGGTGCGGGCGGGGAACGCAAAGTTGCGCCTGTGAAGTCTGACGCGAAACCCACCGCGACGCCGAGTAGGTCTGCGCTGACCAACGCAAAGGCTCCGCCGGCGAGGTCCAGCAAAGTCGTGCCGAAGCGATAATAGCGGTCCGAAATGGACCAGTTCGATTAGATGCAATAGTGCTTTTTAAATCTTCAATAGAGCTTTTGTTCACAACACTTCTACGTTTCCGTCCCGCTCCTTTTATAGTCTCCGCTTTTCCCTCCCGTTTTCGTTTCTAGTTTGATGTCAGTTACCGTGATTGACTTGCTTGCGGCTTTGCACATGTCGTACACCGTAAGGCCGGCAACCGAGGCGGCGACCAGGGCTTCCATCTCAACGCCCGTCTTCCCGTCCGTTTTTGCCAACGCCGTGATGTTTACGGAGTTGGTTTTTTCGTTGAGCGACAAGTCCACTGAAACTTTCCGCAACATGAGCTGGTGACACAGCGGAATCAGTTGGTGCGTCTGCTTCGCCGCGTTGATTCCCGCTATTTTCGCCACAGTCAACACGTCGCCTTTTGCGATTTGGTTGTCCCTGACTAGCCCGAACGCGGTGGCCCCTAAATACACAACCGCGCTCGCCGTCGCCACGCGCACCGTGGATTGTTTCTCACCCACATCCACCATCGATGCGCTGCCCCGGTGGTCCACGTGAGAAAGCACGCTTGACTTGTGTGTGGGTGAGCTTTGTGCTTGTTCAGTGTGTAACTGTGCCGTGTCTGGTGCGTGTCTGTTCATCACGCCAAACACAGCGTCCAGCTCGTCGTTCGCGTCGTCTACTGGTGACCGCGACCCGGTGGCGAAGGATCGATTACCATTACCGAAATCGGGGGCGTGATTTCGGGAGCTCCCCAAACACCGAAACCCAAACGCGTGTACACTACCCCGTTCTACGTGACATACCGCGCGACGCGCCGTGCCCGCCAACAGGCGCTTCAAATCACAAGAGGCGCGTGCCATGGTGTCGCGAGCGCGGATGGCAGTGGCAAAGGGCCATGACTCGATGCACTTTTTATTTCTTTTTCGTGATTTTCGGAAGTGCTTTCCGGAAAGCCGCCGACGGGCGATCGCGCGCACCACAGGCGAGGCGCGCGGCGGCGAATACGCGAGATCTGGGTTTAGGGTTTCGGGCGCGGTACCATGGCCCCTTCCCAGCGTTCCGCGGAGAACTTCAACAAGAAGCTCGCGGCGAAGGCGAAGAGGGGCATCGTCTCTACGGGCGCGAGCTCGAACAAGGGCACCGTGGATCCGAAATCACTCAAGCCGAAAGAGCTTCCGTGTCCCCACTGCGACCGGCTGTTCAAACAACAGGACCGGCTAAAGCAACACGTGGCGAAGCACCACGCGAGTGAAGTGGCGGAAGCCGCGACGGAAGCGGCGAAAGAAACGCCGAAGGTGGAGAACACCGCCGCTGATAAAGCAGGGTCTTCATCTTCCTCAAAAAAAACCGAGCAGTGGGAGTGGAACGGCCAGCCCCAAGCCACCGTGTTCCGGGCGACGACGAAGGACCCGAAGACTATATTGTCTGAGTACATTTCGAAGAAGCGCGATGTCCGGAAGCCTAAATACACCTTAAAGGAAGAGCCCAACGGCAAAGGGTGGACGTGTAAGGTCGTCATACCCGACAAGTACAAACCAGACAAGGACACCGTGATATTTTCCGACGTTCCGTGTCCCAATAAAGACGAAGCCGCGCAACGCGGCGCCGTAGCCGCGCTGGCCAAGGTGGCGAACAACCTCCCGTTGCACCGCTTGCTTCCGTCTGAATACAAACAGGTGTTCCTGGATATCGGGGAACGAGAGAAAGAAAAGGCTGAAAAGGTTAAGAGGATGGAAGAGGAAAGGGAGCGGCGAGCGAAGATGAAACCGAAAGAAAACACACGGCAGGAGCTTCACATGAGCGAAGAGAAGCGGAACTTGGTGGAGGACCTGTTGAGGGACAGTGCTTTGGGGGGGGCTGGGGGGGGTGATACCGATGTTGGCGATATGCATGACGACGACGATTCAGATGAGATATTGACCCTAAAACTCACGAAACTGGGGTTCGAGGAAATGGACGTAGCGGTGGCGATGCGCTCGGTCCGAACGAAGAGCGAAAACGCCGCGCTCGATTGGCTGTGTTTAAACGTCCCGGAAGGACGGCTTCCTACAAGGTTCGCCCCGAACGCCAAGAACGAACCCATTCTGCTGATGGACCCTGCGGCGATGTTCGCGCCAGCGGGGGTGGGGAGGATTACGGGAAAAGATCCGTCTTCATTTCGAAGTGTTGACACGGAGACGAAAATAAATTCACGAGTGTTTTCTGAACCGCGGCCGAGTGATCCGAACGCGGCGTACCTGTACGATCGCGTGTTCGGCGTTTGGGATGCTGAAAACGCGCTAAAACAAAGTGACGGGTGTGTTGACAAAGCGCACGTTGTCTTGTTTCGGGGAGTGCTTCAAGACGCTGTGCCGAAAGACGATTTGTGGGTTTCATGGCCCTCTGGGGAAGGAGCGCAGTCTGAAGGATCACCTGATAGTAACTCAATCGCGGAAGACGACCCTTGGGAAGACGAAGCCATCGCGCTTGAGGCAATCGTCGGTGATGACAAATTCACAAGGGTGAGTGGTAACAGGTTCCAAGTGACAATCGAGAGCTCTATAGGCAACGTAACATTGGAAGTCACGCGACCTGACGGTAATTTATACCCGGGGTCGCAGCCGCCGTTACTGGCGCTTTCGAACCGAAATGCGGACGGCGAATCGAACGTCACTCGAGGCGCTCTTCGCGCGGCGACTGAATCAATCGCGGCGGCTGCGGCTGCGTCAGCAGAGGATGGCGCGACGTGCGTGTACGAGCTGATTGAGATCGCGGCTATGGCAATTGAGGAACACGAACACGCGCAAGTCACGGTCCGCACGGCCACGGCAGTGCCGGTGAGTACGGCCACGGGTGATTGGTCAGCAGTGGACAAACCACCACCCGTGCCAAACGTCTCAACCAGTTCCGACGTCCCTGAAACAAACGCCATTCCCGCACCGCGTTCCACCGTGACAAAGCCAAAACCGTCCGTGCCGAGAACTCAAAAGCCCAACCCGAAACGAGGACGCGCGCCCCAAACCAAGGAGTTTACGGAAAAGGAAAACGTGCGGCTAAAGCAGGCTTTCGATTTGTATTTCCAAAACGGCGGGAGCGTTTCGTCGAAGCAAATGGTCGCTTCCCGCAACAATCTACCCGCCAGCGGCTCGCGGGAGGAAGTCGTCAAGGCGGTTGACACCACCCCTGTCGTGATTCTTTCCGGCGAAACCGGGTGCGGCAAATCCACACAGGTCCCGCAGTTCATTCTGGAAAGCGAAATCCACAAGGGGAAAGGTGGGGGGGTGAACATCGTGTGTACGCAGCCGCGGCGGATCAGCGCCATTGGATTGGCGGAACGCGTAGCTAATGAACGCCTGGAAAAATGCGGCGACGTCGTGGGGTACTCCGTGCGTTTGGAGTCAAAATTGTCCGACAAAACTCGGCTCCACTTCTGTACGATGGGTATTCTATTGAGACGACTATTAGGAGACCCTTTATTGACCGGCATAACCCACGTAGTGCTAGACGAAGTGCACGAAAGGTCCGTGGAGAGCGACTTGCTGTTACTTCTTTTACGAAAACTGTTAAAAAAACGAACCGACTTGAGAATCGTACTGATGTCCGCCACGGCGGATGCGGATTTCTTTTCCGAGTATTTCACGAAGCCAAATAGGGCTAGCTTAAATGCTGGGATTGTCTCCACAAAAACCACGAAAGTGTTCATCAAGGGGTTCACCCATCCCGTACGGGAGTACTTCCTGGAAGACGCGCTTGAGATGACTGGGTTTTTAGTCGGCAAGGCGAGCAAGTGGGCGGTTAAGAAGAATAATAACTCGAGTAATTCCTCGAATCCGAAAAACACCAGCGACACTTCCGAGGCCAGTCTTCCGGAAGACCCTAAAAAGAGTGATAGCCCTACCAGTGACAACCCTTCTGATGTCGTCCCTGAAGACTGGGAGGATGACCAAGACAGGGTGTGCGTGCTGTCTAAAGTAACTCAGGTGGAGACAAATGCGGATGTAAACTGGGAGGTTGGCGGTTCGAAGAAACAGGGTTCCAAAAAGGACAGCGAAAAGAGCGCCGCGGAGACGCGAGAGCGCGCCAGACAAGACGAGCTCGCGGAGGCTTCAAGGAAACTGATGCACGACTACAGCGACGCAACACAAAGATCATTCGCAAACATTGACGAATCTTTGTTAAACTACGATTTGATCGAGCAATTGATCGGTTCAATAATTCAAACGGAAAGGGCGAACGGCGAACACGCTCTCGTTGCACCCCCAGCCCCCGGAAAAGAAAAATCTTCAAACGACAAGAAACACCTGGGCGCGATTTTAATTTTCCTCCCCGGCCAGATGGAAATCACGCGTTTGATTCGGAACTGCGAGCGGAGTCGGCACTTGGAGGAAGACACGGTGGGCCCGCTACAGTTCCTTCCCCTGTACGGCGCTCTCTCATCAAACGACCAAAGAAAGATATTCGCAAAGGCACCTTTGGGCGTGCGCAAAATCGTAGTCGCCACCAACATCGCGGAAACTTCCGTCACGATCGACGACGTGCGTTACGTGATCGACACCGGCCGGGCGAAGGAGATGGGTTATGACTCGACCAGAGGACTATCCGTGCTCGCAGATGCCTGGATCAGTAGAGCGGCGAGCATGCAGCGACGAGGCCGGGCTGGAAGGACAGCGCCGGGCGCGTGCTTTGCGATGTTTTCCCGGAAAAGCCGCGCCAATTTAACGCCGCACCAACCGCCTGAGATGTTGAGAACCCCGTTACAACAGCTGTGTTTGAACATCAAAGCGCTTTCAAGCGGCGATGGTCAGTTTTCGTCAGGAATACAGGAGACGTTAGCGTCTGCGCCTACACCTCCCGCGGTAGAAGCAGTGAAAGGTGCTTTAACAGAACTGATCAATCTTCGGGCGTTGGACCCCGTTAATGAATCCCTAACTCCATTAGGAAAGCACATCGCGCACATGCCCGTGGACGCGCGGATCGGGAAGATGTTGCTGTTCGGTGCGTTGCTGGGGTGTTTGGATCCCATCTTGACGATCGCCGCGGCGATGGCGGGGCGGCCTGTTTTCGTGTCACCGAAAGACTCAAAAAAGGAAGCGGATTTAGCGAAGAAGAAACTCGCGGTGTCGGGTAAAAGCGACCACCTCACGGTGGCGAACGCCTACAAAGAGTGGTACAAATCAGGAAACACGTCCGCGCGACGAAAATTCTGTGCGAAGAACTTTCTGTCGATGCAGGCGCTGGAAGGGGTGCAGGCATCTAGAGCAGATTACGCCGCCGTGCTCGCGGACTTGGGTTTCGTGAGTAGGGACTACTTGCACAGTTTGAAAAGGGAAGGCGCAGGGGGTGGGGTTGCTGACAGGAATTCAAACACAGGAAGGGTAGTGAAAGCCGCGCTGGTCGCAGGGTTCTACCCACACGTAGTCAACGTCAAGCACCCTAGCACGAAGTTCGTCCAAACGGCTGGTGGTACCGTGGAGAGGGAATCACGAGACGGCCGAGAGCTCAAGTTCTACTGCAAGGATGTTGGAAGGGTGTTTCTTCACCCATCGTCCACGAATAACACAGTCGGAAAATACGAGTCGCCGTGGCTGGTATTTTCTGAGCGAGTCGAAACGGGAAGGATATACATCAGGGACAACACCATGGTCGGGGTGTACGCGCTGTTGTTGTTCGGCGGGGACATCACGGTGGACCACGAGAGATCGACGGTGTCGATGGACGGGGGGTGGGCCACGTTCAACGCGCCGGCGCGGATCGGAGTGCTGGTACGGGAAATGCGAGGCGCGGTGGACCGGTTGTTGGACCAGCACATCGACAAACCAATCGAGCACGACGAGGAAAATGAAAATTCGTTGAGTAACTCGAAAGTCGTCAAAGCCGTGCTGGAGCTGCTCGCCACAGAAGGGTTCTAGGTTTTGAGAGTGGGTAGACTAACTAGTACACTAGAGAAGAGATACTTCATAGATTTAGTGTTAAATGAATATCGTATCAATGTTAGAGATAAGTTAAGCGGGCGTCGGGACCGCGGGGGTTTCCGCGGGCGGTTTTATCGCGGCGGGTTCGTTTTGGGTTTCTTTTTCAGTGACTAATGGCTCAGCGGGAACGTCTGTATCCGTGCTGTTCACCTCAGGCGCCGGTTTCGCTGCAGCAACCGCATCTACTGCGTCATTCTCAGTACCCTCCGCCACAGGAGTTGCACCAGTTTCATCCGCGGGCGCCGCAGCGGTGGTGGTGGGTGCTTCCGTCTCGCCCGCCGGCGCCCCCATCCACGGCATCGCCGGTCCCCCCGTTTGCGTAAAGAACGGCACCTGCATTTGCGGCATCCCACTCGGCATCTCACCCATTCCCTGCGCGTTCATCTCCCCGCCCATCCCCGGCGGCATCATTCCCCCGAACGGGTTCACGGCGCCGTTTGGAAACCCGAACGGCATACCGCCTGCCGCTCCGTTGCCCATCAGCGCCTGGAGCGCCGCGAACTGCGAGGCTTGCTGGAAATCAGCGGACATGCCTTGTGGGGTTGGACCGGGCGGGAACATACCGCCCGGCATGCCCCCTTGTGGCATCCCACCAGGCATCGGCCACGCGCTCCGGCCGTTGCCGAATCCGACCGCCGGCGCCGGTTCCGCCGTCCCCGGCACGTTCAGACCCGCCTCGCCCCCCCGCTGTGTTTGTCCATTACCTAAACCAGGGTCCATTTGCTTCTGCATCACACTGTACCGGCTCATCTGCTGCTGGTAGTCGATGAAGTGCGCGATGTACACGTGCGCGGCGCACAGCTTCAGCGCGCCAGGAGGACGAGCGCCAGAAGGCGCTGGAGCAGCAGGCATCGCGGGAGGCATCGGCGCCCCCATGTTCGGCATTCCCCCCCCCATCGCCGCAGCCATTTGTGAAATGTCGAACCCAGGGGGCCACCCCGGGGTCATCCCACCGCCTTGCGCTTGGGCCATTCCGCCGCCGTAGATGTTCGCCATTGCCGCCGCCGCCGCAGGGTTGGAAAACAAAGCTTGTAAAGGGTTTATATTAGCCGGGAAGCCTGGGGGCATCGCTCCGGGCATAGGAGCAGCAACCCCCCCAGCAGCATCATTTTCAGTTGTTTTCGTCTCCACTTCTTCCTTTTTCGTCCGCATTTTCTTTCGTTTCGGTTGGGCATCCTCACCCCCAGCGAGCGCCGCTAAGTTCGCTAAGTCGAACAAAGCTTCAGCGACTTCCTGTTCCTCGACTTCTTTTTTCGGCGCCTTGCCTGGTTTGGGTTTAGCCGCTTTTGAAGGTTTTTTAGTGTCAGATTTCTTCGTATCCACAGAGCTACTAGGGTCAGGGCGCTTCAACACTGTGTTTTAGGGGTTTGGAGGGAAGGTGGGAGGGGAGGTGGTCAGAGGAAGAACGTATGATGGAAAGGTTTTTTTTTCTTCCACCCCAACAAAATATCGTTGTTATCGACCGAAATCGCCACTGCAGAATCTCAAAAAGCGGCCGCCCGACGCTTGGCTGAAACCGCGCGAAAAATGGAAGGATGTGCCTGCCGGGTATAGCGCCGAGTGTTCTCGTCGCGATTTGACTCGGAATTTAACTCGTACCTGTCCTTGCTTTCCTGGGCACCGCGGGCAGGTGGTCGCTCATCGTGTAAGGTCTGTGTGTGGGGTGTGTAGGGGAGGGTGTCAGTCGGAGTCGGTGGGTGTGAAATGTTGGCTCAAATCAAGCGGAGAGAAATCGCGATTTTGAGAGCGGAGGTGGACGTGCCGCAACACGGAGTGTGCGTGTTTGTGGAGTGTGCGACCGGTGCGAAGGGCACAGTTTGACTACCAGGCTAAACACAGTGTGTCTGCGCTTCCATCACGCTGGTGACGGATTCGAGAACGCGTTGGAAACAGCGGCACCGTACGCGATCGCGTCCTTACCTCACACACCAAGTCGTACACCTCTTGCTAATCTTTTTCGTTCCCGGTTTGAAGCCGCGACCGACGGTGGTGCGGTGCGGCGGTAGCGACGTCTGTGTGCGGTATTCACAGCACAGGTACTGTGATGTACTCAACCGTTCACACCCACAATTCAATTCAGCTCAATCAGCCGCACACAGCACACAGCGTGCGCCGCCTCCGAACACACGAAACTGCAGGTCACCGAGCCACGGTGGACAATCGCGAAGAGGCGAAATGAACTCCGAATGTTGGTGCCCTCGTGTTCGGAGGTCACGGGCGTAGTCGCGTTCGATTCTCGTACACTTGAATGGCCCAGAGCACACACTCGATGTTCTCCTCCAAATGTCACTTGAATCGCCAGCCGACTCCCGCACGCCACGTGCGCGAAGCACGCACTGAGAGGCGAGAGCGGCATCTACGGGGTTTCATTGCCAACATTGAAGGCGGCGATTTTGGCGCCACTTCGCAACAATCTAGGTCGGAGGGCCAGAAAAATCGCAAAGTGGGTGATGACGAGGATAACCCGGGGTGTATATGGGGGCGGTCAGGCTGTTCAGGTGTCCTTGACAACTATCGCCTGACGGCCCACAACCTTGCAACAAACATTTGGCTCTGCAAATTTTTTTGAGCCGTCGTGGTTCAAATGGCCGTTTGAAATTTCCGAGGGATGCCGATGGGCAGAGGTGCGCGCGCGGAGTGCACGCGTCGCTCACTATGTCCGCCCACATGGAGGGTTTCCCCCCTCGCGCCGCGGATCCGCTCGGCTCCAGCGCTGAGCTGGAGGAGCTCCAGGGTTTCTCCCGGCACCTTCTGTCTAAACTCGATGAGTCGCGCTCGGCCGGGCAGTTCTCGCAGGCGGAGATTGAGCTGCTGCGCAAGAAGCTCTCGGTGGTGGTCAACGCGTTCACCTCGGAACGGGCGAAAATCGAAGGAGAGCTGAACACGGTAAGGACGGGATGCGAATGACCGGGATCCGACGAGGTGCAATACCTCGTTCCCACGCGCGCACGACGACCCACCACGCATCCACATCATTCATTTTCGCGCTCGATAATCTTTTCAAATGCGCAAATGAGAGACACTTCTTGTTCATTAACCTGCATCCTCCTATCCCCTGTTGCACTTGCCTGACACCTTATCCCCCTCAACCCTACAACAAAAGATGGCGCACGCGTACAACCAGGACATCGCCGAGCGCGACTACACGATTTCGTCGACGCAGCTGGAGCTGGCGAACGCGCGGCGGCACATCAAGGTTTTGGAAGTCCAGCGAAGCGCACTTTCGGATGACGTCGAAACCGCGCGCACTGAGTACGAAGTTCTGGTGGCGCAGCTCGCGGAGGAACAGGATAGCGGGGATGCGCTTAAGAATGAGCTGAGCACGTTGCGGAAGGCGCTGCAACACGCGGCACAAGGCTTGGCCGAGGCGGATGGCGAGATTTCGAGACTGAGCCAAGAAGCGCAAATCGCAAAGCAGTACGCCGAGAGGAAAATCGCAGATGAACCTTCAAAGGGAAACTCCCAAACGTTAGCCCGCGCCGAGGCCCGTTTAGAGGAAGTCACCCGAGGCGAGGCCGCTTTAGAACAGCGTTTGATATTCGAACGCGAAGCCAAGGAAGCGCTTGAAGAGAGCGTCAAGGCGGAGAGAGCGGCGGCGACGCGGGCGGCGGATGACGCTAATCGATCCGCGGGCGAAGCGGCGGCGCTTCGCAGAGAGTTGACGGAACAGAAAGGCGCGCAGCACGAGCTTCAGCGGTTGCTCGCGGAGCGCAACGGTGCGATTGACGTGCTGAAAGGGCAGCTCGCTGATGCGGAAGGGAAGTATGATAGCGGACGGGTTGGCACTGAACCCGAACTAAGAGGCAGGCTGCACGAAGTCGAGCGCCGCGCCAACGAGATGGCGCGCGAGCTCGGTGCGAAAGGGGCAGCGTTGCAGGCTCTGGAGCGCCAGCTCGGCGAGCGCACCGCGGAGGCGGCGACGGAACAGATGCGCGCGGAGCGGTCGCGAACCAGGGTTCGGGAGCTGGAAGCAGAGCTGCGGAATGAACGAAGTAAGGAATCTTCCTCGAACGGCGGGAGCGAGTTTTCGGCGCGAGGAACCGGAACCGGCGCGGCGTTGAAGCGCGGGAAGGAAAAACCATCTCCCGCGGCGCGACCCTCGCCGCCGCGGTTCCCGAAATCGCACGTCACGAGTAGACACAAAGAGGTATCGAAAGAAAAGCCGAAAGAAAAGCCGAAACCGAAGCCGAAGCCGAAAGCGGACGGGCCGAGCGCGGCGGCGGCGGCGGCGGCTGCGGCGGTCGCGGCGGCAGCGGAGCTGGAAACCGACATGGACGGTGGGTCTTTAGGGTCGCTGTTCGCGAAGGACGCCGCGAACGCCACGGTTGTGAACGTGCTGGACCACTTGAGTTTGAGTGGGTACGTGTCTCCGCTGGCGAAGATCCCTGGGGGTGTCCGGGCTGGAGAGGAGGACAATGCCAATGCCAATGCCAAGGACGCTTCGGAGCCGATTGCGAAGGCCAAGGCGAAGAGCGTCGCCGCGGCGTTTGAGAAAGAAGCGAATGGATCGGACCTTGCGGAACCATTGACATCAGTGGACCCATCCGAAAGCACACTTGGCACGGAAGCTTCTGCTGAACAGCCATCGAAGGAAACCTCTGAGCAGCCATCGAAAAGCACCATTGATATCGCGCCCCCCCTGGACCCCGACGCGTTCGACGACGACGCCTCCACGGAGGAGATTGAAACCGAAGACACCGGGGAGGAAGTTGGCACGAAAAACGCCGTCGACGCTGTTCCTGAACGCATCACTCGCGGAAGTGCCAAGAAAGAGAAAGAAACGAATAACACAGCTGGCCCTTCCTCTAAAAAACCGCCTACTGTCACTCCAGGCAGACCCCCCCGGGCGGGTAAAACCCCGAAGGGCAAGCTGATCGGCGGGTTGCGGATGCCACTGGCGAACATCGGGCAGAAGAAAAGAGCCGGCGACGAGAAGAGCGTTTCGACGTCGGACGCGTCGGACGGGAAGGCTGCAGCGGATGGCGGGCGGAAGAAGCGGAGGTTGCTGAACCAGGTCACGGTAGGCGGGGAGACGCCTGGGAAACACCCGTCCCTGCTGTTCGGCGTCGGGGAAGGCTTTGACGTTCCCAAACCGTGACGAGTTACTTGATATACATAAGAGTTTTCTCGACACAGAAAAACAAACTAGCTGCACCCCTTTGCTTTCTTCTCTTACTTCGTACCTCCCGCGAAGCTCTGGAACAGCGTTTTCTGCGACGTATCAACCTTGTGTTTCTTCGACGACGACTTTCCCTTTTCACCGCCGCCCCGGACATTGTGTTTCCGCGCGTCCTCCGCGTCTTCTTTCATCTTCAGCTCGCGCGCGAAGTGGTAGTCCTCGTGCGTCGCGCGTTCACTCTCCAGCATGTGCCGCCCGCAGTGGCACAGAAACGAGTTTGTTTTGTTTCCATCCGTACCTTCTTCGCCTCTCACTTCGCGCAACACCTTGTCCACCCGGGTTTGCGTCTGCGCATGTCCACGACATTGGCTAGTATGGTCCCTGACTTTCTCGAGCTGCGAAGCCTTGACGCCCAGTAATCGCACTTGTTGTATTCGATTCGCGCTCCTTTCCTGTTTCCACAAGTTAAGCGCCGCCTCCGTGACTTCCGTAACGTCGTCGGTCGCGACGTCGAAACTCATCTGCCGCTGGCACACCTCGAAGGTTGCTTTCTTGATCTTCACCGTTACGGTTCGCGCCTTGAGGTTTTCGGAGCTTAAGCTTTTACAAACCTCGGACGCTAAGTCGGTGATTTCCTGTTCCAAAAAATGTTTATCACCAGTCGCCGCGAACGTGCGTTCCTGCCCTAAGCTTTTTCTGTTAGGTTCGTTGTCGGCAGTTTTTTCTGGTCTGTGCTCCGTGCCTACTCCTAGTGATACCTGCAAAAGAAATTCAGCGGCCGTTTTCGAAAACAGCGCGTGCACCACACCCCGATGCGTCCACAAGTCGCTGCACGTCTCTATACCGAACGCAAGCAACGTCCGCTCCAGCACTTTACCCACGCCATTCACTTTGCGCACGGGTAATGTTTTTATAAACTCCAAAGTTTCTTCCCTGTCACTCCCTATTATCTTCTGCCCGTTCGGCTTGTTGACGTCGGAACATATCTTGGCTAATCGGCGGTTGGGCGCGACGCCGGCGGAACAAGTCAAACCGCCTGTGTTTTGAAGAACCTCGGAGCGCAATCGAGTCGCCACTTCCGCACCTGTAACGTTGTTAACCACTAAATACTTGGTGACGTCCAGAAACGCCTCATCCAACGACACGGCATCGTAGTCCATGTCATATCTCGAGAACACCTCACGCGCTTTCTCCGCGTACGCTTTGTACAGCGCAAAGTCCGGCTTGATGAACACCAAGCTCGGACATAGCTTCTTCGCGATGAATCCCGGCATCGCTGAACGCACACCGAATGTTCTGGCGACATAATTCGCGGTGCTTATCATGCCTATGCCTCCGACCGCGATTGGAATTTTCGCGTACGTCGGATTTTCGTTCGTATGCGCGGCGGCGTAAAACGCGTCCATATCGACGTGGATCCACGTTCGTATTTTAGTTGATTGATTAGCGTTCATTAATTGTTTTGCCTTTTCATCTACATCTCGTTGGTACCTCGCGAGCTGGTCTTTGGTAAGTCTTTGTTTCGCAACAAGCATCTCGCGTATCTTCGCCTCCACCTTCTCTTCCTTCCTGTGTTCGTTTCGGTGGTGCGCAGAGTCTTTGCTCATGTCGTGCACCACTTGTTTGACGTGCGCCTTATCAACGCCCTCCATGCCCGCCTTGTGGTTCACGAACGAAACGGTGAAGTTGCTGTTTGACGTCGATGGCTTGCCGGATGTCGAAGCATCGCCAGGCTCTCGTCCGCTACCGTCCGCCAAGTCCCCAAATGTCGATGGCTCTCCCATCGCACGTCCGCCACCGTTCCCCAACCCCCTCTCCTCCTCCACGAACTCCTCCAGAAACCCCTCGTCATCAGAAGATGTGTCGCCGTCGTGGAAGGAAGAAGGGTGCATCGCCTCAGGGGACTCAGCTCCCCAGCTCCCTGCGCCCCCAGATCTGGGGATGTTAAACATACATTTTGGTAAACTTTTAGCTGAGGTGCCGATATTTGAATGTTGCAACAGTGCCTCGCGCGACGGCACGACTACGACCCACGTCCTTTGGTGATGGCAGACCGTGGTCGCGACTCTTCCGGGCGCGGTGACGACCGGTACCGCCAACCCGACCGCTCCCGGGACACTGACCGTTACCGGGACGACCGGTACGATCACAACAGTAGATCGCTCCCGTCAAAGTGGGACTGGGACCAAAGTGGCGATCGAGGAGGCCGGGACGACCGGCACAGGGGACAGGGGCACCGACGCCCACGGTCAAGGGACCGGGATACCCGACCGAACAAAAGGGTACGAAACAATGGTAACACCGCAGAGGGCAAACCAAGGCACACATTCAAAGACTCCATCAACGCGCGGTTGGGGGATGTTGGGAAGGAAAAAAAGCTCTCGCTCGATATCGGCGACGAGGACGATTTCTTCAAGCTGGATGAAGAGGACGACGTGAATGTGAACAAGAACGGCATGGACACTGATAAAAACGGCACTCATGCGTCGAATCAAAAGACCACCGAAGAAGACCCAAGACGACTTGAAATGCGCACGAAACAGTTATCCTTCGGGTACAACACGCTGGGATACGCCCGGTACCTGGAGCTGGTTCCAAAAAACCGCCGGTCAAAAGACAAAAATAAACACCCGCGGACGCCTGACCGTTCACAAGTGTGTTCGAAAAGGTCTTTTGACGGTCAGGTGAAGAAATGGCGGCGGCTGTTACATGCGTGGGACCCCCCGGTTGGTGATGATGAAGAGGTGGTGGATATCCCGGGGGTCGGGGTTGGGTTGAATTCATTGGAAGAAGGAAACAACAACGACGGCGACAAAAAAAATTCAGCGGATGTCGAAATCGCAGACGCTGCTGAGAATCCGCCTGTCGGGACGGGACCTTCCACGGCTTCAAAATCGATTTACGATGACTGGGAAGGCTCGGATGATGATTTCGGGGGTGTTTAGGTGTAGGTGAGCGTGATTTTAGGCTTGGGAGTATTATACACAAAAGAACAGCACCCTCTGACAATCAGTTGAGTCGTCTAATCATCGTCCTCGTCACTTTCTTGGATTCGCTTTCTTTTCCTCTTCGATATCCATTTCGCTCCATCTCGTTTCACTTTCGCCCTCTCTAAGATGAACTTTCCTTCCTTGTACTTCTGGCTCGGCTCGAACGCGTGTTCGTACCTCCACCCCACCACTCTGCAGCACTTCGCGCAGTGTATGTCCCGTACCGTGTGTTTACCCGTGAGCATCTGCCGGTCCTCACTCGCGCCACAAGACACGTTCGACGCTTCGTCCAGGAGATATGCGATGCCGTTTCTGCTCCGAAAGGTTCTACTCGCGACAGCCTCAGCCGTCGCCAAGTGCGTTTTGCACGACCGGCACGCGTACACGCGGCCGTCCAGGGACTCGAGAAAGGGACGCCCCATGGGGGGCGATGAAGGCGTCGATAAAGGGACGTGCACCGGGAAGTATCACCTCTCGAAAGCCTTTTCCCGGGAAAATCAGATTTTGCTGACTTGGATTTTAGATTTTGCACGATACGAAACAGAGCGCCACGCAGTACGAGGCGAGAGGAAACAAAGATGGTGTATTCGAACACGTGATGTATTCGAACACTATTATATTGCTCTTCTAGTGACCGTCTCCGGTTTCGTCTCTCCTCTGGTAGAACAGGATGTACCCTTGTTCCGAGCCGCCCGTGTTTTCCTTCGTGTTCCCGTACAGACGCAGAAGGTCATCCTCCTCCGCCAAAGAGACGTCGTCGTCGTCGTACGTCAGCCACCGGCCGTGCGACTTCACTAGTGAGATGTAGTGCCCGTGGTTGGGGCCTGAGCCGACGTGCACGACGATGGCGAACAAATCATACGATGCGTCTTGGTCACGTAAATTTGCGAATTCTGAAAGAGTATCGAGCCGCAACTCAGGGGGAAACACCACTCTGTGGAACAGCTTACTGTGCCGCCCTATTTGTTCGTTGTACTTGAACCGCTTCAAGTGTAACGCTAGGACCGGGGGTGAGGATTTTAATACCATGCGTTTGTGTGCCTCCTGTAACCCGCCGCACTTGTCGCACTGGAACTTGTCATCGTTCGCTAATAATTCATTTCCGCTGAATTGCCGCAAACAGGAACTCACGCTCGCGTTTTGTTCGATGTCGAGGCTCAAATCGAGAAACGCCTCATCCCTGTTGGTCACGTTCTCGCACCACAAACACTGGGTTTCGTTTGTGAGTTGACCTCGGAAAATTGAGTGGATCCAAGTAGTGATGCTAGAAGTATCGGAAGTGGATCCATTGGAATCAGATCCATTCCGTTCCCTCTTCTCCTTCTCCTCTCTCTCCAAAATCTCGCAGCACTCGTTCAACGTGTAGTTAAAAAACTCGTGCGCGTCTTGGTGCATGAAGGATCTGAAGAGTTCGTTGTCCAGTTTCAGTCTAGCAATAAACCGCTTTGGCGCCACCACACCGGTTACCTTCTTCTGCGTTTTTATTTCAAAGAACAGCTCACCCAACGCGGTGAGCAAATTCTCTTCGTGCGAATCTGGGAGCGAAGCGTAGTATTCCAACAGTTTTTCCCGAAAAGGTTTGCAGAAGTAAAGCGCTTGTAACACGGAATTGGCGTAACACGTGTTCCCGAAGTTCTCCAACCCGAAGTACCGCTCACCAGGAGGGACCTGGCCGTCAATAGCCTTCTCCAGCTTCGTGGAGGAGTTTCCCTGGGAAGTGTGGAGGGGTCAGAGATCAAGGAGGTCAGAGACTGAGAAACATGAGATTTGCCGGGCGATCGCAGAGCTCAGATTCGGCGCGTTGGATGCCATCCGTCGCCCCAAGGGTCTGTGATTCGACAAAACCCACGGGTTCAAGAAGCGCACCATGCCACCCGTGTACCTCGGAGGACACCTCCCGTCTCGTGGTGGGGAAACCCAGGGAAGGGACCGCGGAGACGCACGCCTGTGCAGCGCACACTGATGAGTTGAGTCGGGAAAAAAATTTTGGTTCGTTCTGGGGACGAGATAAAAAATGTCTTCTGTGAATAAACAAACTCGCCGCGTGCTTTCTACCTTCCGCTGTGCCTTGCTAGTGCTTTGCTAGTGCCTTAAAGCACACCACTACGCCTTCATCACTTAGAAAATGCCAAGAAACTTCTTCTTCTCTTCCTTGGCGGGCGCGGGTTCAGCCGCGGGCGCCGGCGCGGGCTTCACGATGGGTTGGCCGTCTCCCGAAATCGCCGATTCCTTTTTAGGCAGCGCCTGCGGCCCGGTCGACGCGATGCGCTGGTACCGTTCCGACAGCGCGGCTAAGCGCTTCGCTTCGTTGCCCGCGCCTTCGAAGAACCCGGGGGCACCGACCCGCCAGGCCCAGTTCCCGTCCGCGATGCCGGGGGTGTTCATTCTGCCCTCGTTGCCCAAACCCATCACGTCCTGCATGGTGAACACGCACGCTTTTGAGACGGACGACATGCCCATGCGAATAAACCCCCACGCCGCGCCTTCCTGTTCCGTGATCCCGCCGTAGTTCGCCAGTTTCAGCTTCGTCTCATCGTTCTGGTTTTCGTACCACCCTTGCGAGGTTTCGTTGTCGTGCGTCCCGGGGTAGCAGAACGAGTTTTCGTAGTGGTTGTGAAGCAGGTGCGGGCTTCGGTCGTCGTCGCCCCAGGCGAATTGCAGAACAACCATCCCGGGGGCGTCGATGGCTTCTCTTAACGCGACGACGTCCTCTGTAATGACCCCTAAATCCTCCGCAACAATAGGCGCACCTCCAACCGCCTTCTGGATACCCTTGAAGAAGCTCTCGCCCGGGCCAACGATCCACGACCCTTCCTTCGCCGTTTTGGCGTCTGCCGGCACGGAGTAGTACGCCGCGAACGCGCGGAAGTGGTCGATCCTGACTTCGTCGTGCAACTCAAGCGCACGTCCTAGGCGCCCGGCCCACCACGTGTACCCACTCTTTTCGTGCGCGTTCCAGTCATAAAGCGGGTTGCCCCACAGCTGGCCGTCTTCGGAGAACGCATCAGGGGGGACGCCGGCCACGGCGCTCGGCTTGCAGTCGTTGTTCAGGAGGAACAAGTCCTGGTTCGCCCATACGTCCGCGGAGTGTCCGCCGACGTAGATGGGCATATCCCCAACGATTGACACACCCTTGTCGTTGGCGTACATCTTCAACTCGAGCCACTGCTTGTCGAAAAGGAACTGGGTGGCGCAGAACTCGTCGATTGAGGCGGTGTACGCGGCGCGCTTGGCTTCCAACGCCGCAGCGTCACGCTTGCGCAACTCTTCAGGCCAGTCCCACCAGTCCGTCCCGAGCAACTCAGGGGTCTTGGCGATGGCGTCGAACAAAGCGGCTTCCTTCAAGTAGTTGTCTATCTCAGGGCGCGATCTCCACTTCAGGTACGCGGACTTCAAGGGAGTGTCATCGACGAGGGCTAACAGTGCGTTCGCCGCCTTCGCGATGACGGGTTCATTCTTCTTCGCGACGTCGTTGAAGTTCACGTCGCCTCGGGTGGAGTACGGGTGAGGTAAGTCTGAGGCTTGCAACAGACCGTCCGTAACGAGCGACTGGAGCGAGATGATCAGCGTGTTGCCGCAGCTCGCGTCACGCCCGCTGTACGGGGACCAGTAGTCTTCCCTGATGCCGGGAATGGGGCGACCAGGGGGCACCAGCGGAAGGACTTGCCAGATTTGCATCTTCGCCTCGGCGAGCCAGTCGATGAACGCGTACGCCTCGGCGCCGAGGTCGCCGATGCCGTACGACCCCGGGAGGGAGGTGGGGTGAAGGATCACACCCGCCCGGCGGTCCTCGGGAGCGGCGGGGAACATAGTGGTGTAGCCGTCCACGACGGGCTCGCCTGGGAAAGAACAGAGGGGGGGTGTCAGTACGACCTTTGAAGAACGCGTCGGACGACCATCAAGCGGCGGAAACGCGATGATGAGAAACGCGGCCGCGGCGGAGGAGGAGGGGGCGCGTGTGGCTAGAGGAGCGGGCGGTGCCTCACGAGAAGCGCACGCCCATCAACATTGTCAAGAAAAATAAGATTGCATAGGTCGTGGAGATCCGAACCGAGCCGTAGACGCCAGCGCGGCGCTCCAAGCGCACCGACCCGCCGGTTCGAGGCCTCATGGAAGAAAAAAAACAAGATCGCGACGCACCAGTCTTGGGAGCAGCCATAGCTCGCACCGCGCGCGCAACGCGGGGCTTGCCCGCCGCGCGCCTGAGCGCAGACGGCGCGAGAGGCACCGCTTGGGTAGCAGCGAAGGACGCCATAGCGTGCTGGGTACAGCCGCTGCGTCCTGGAAGTGGCTGGCGGCGATGATTTGAACCGAAATAGACCGTTCGGAGTGTCCCAAAGAACTCCAGGTGGACGAGGGCCCAAGTCTCCTGGCCGAGGTTCACCGAAGCCACCTGACTGAAAGCCCATACAGAGTCCGACCGACCGAATGTCGAGGTGAGAAGCAAAAAGCGCACTGTTAAAAAGCGCACATCAATCAGGCGCGCACATCGTCTCATCACATCGTCACTCCCGTCCCGATGTCCCCATGCGCGCGTTTGGTGCTCGCGTGTCACCCACCACATGTGCGACACCGCTCCAAACGACCGGGGCGGTCCAGGACCCGGCGTTGTTCCTTCCCCCAGGTCGCCGCTGTCTCGGCTGATGCAAACATCCATGAGTGCGTTCTCGCGGTCGACATCGGCACCACGGCGTTGAAAGCCATTCTCCTCACCCCCGATGGCCAGGCGGTGGGTTCATCTGAGCGACCATACAGATATGGTACTGTTACCGGCAGCTCAGGGCTATCAGGAGCCATGGAGCAAGACCCTGAGGAATGGCGGGACGCATTTTGCCAAGCAGCACGAGATGTGATTGGAGAGGGAGACGCGTCGCCCGCCGCCG
>MDSY01105588.1_pt1 | contig 24009 bp, 24 predicted proteins | sample 811131 | NCBI WGS metagenome assembly MDSY01 (sample SAMN05326643, study PRJNA326480) | marine metagenome | isolation source: seawater | place: Atlantic Ocean: South West | collected 2010 | reverse complement strand
TTTCTCCGCCGCCGCCTCCTTCGCCGCCGCCGCGTCCTGCTCCTTCTTCGTTAGTAAATGGCGAAACGCTGTATCTATAAAGTCGTCCTCTACCTGGTCTCCTTCGTACGTTTTGCCTTTGAGTTGTTTGGCGAACCGTTGTAGTTGATCTAAAGCCGCAGACATCTTGGCCGCAGACATCTTGCTCCGCTCATCCGGATCCGGATCGACGTCCTGGTTGGTTGAGGAGAGGGGGGGATCGCTGCCTTTGGGGACCTCGGGCAGGTTTTCATACTTTTCGTTGAGCACTTGTACTATGTTTTCGATATTTTGTTTTTTGTGGCTGTCAAATGGACCCCTCTTGACCCTGCCCTTTTTTTGTTCCTCAGCCAGCATTGATAACAACTCCTTTATGCGCTTTCCATCTAAAACAGTCTTATCAAGTAATTTTCCGCCTTTAATTCTTCGTGTAGCCCTTTTTTTATAGCGTCGTCGTTTTTTGGAAACTCGATTCTTGGAAAGTCGATTTTTACTAAATCTTGGCATTCTATATAATAGCTATATATAATTAAATTATTTATTCGGTATTTTATTTAAAATATCAAGTTTATCAATTGTTTTTTCAAGATTAGATTTAACGTTGGTATTTTGAAACAAATAACTAGTGTTTGGCGCTCGTTCGTTTTTTTTAACTTGCTTGTATAATAAATGGGTGTTTTTATTTACATTTTCTATGACATTTTTATTAGTAAACAAAGGAACTTTTGTATTGACGTGTTCGCATAAAAGGGATGCAGCAAAGTATAAGCAGAATTTTCGTCTTTTTTTGCATGCGGGACTAAATTTTAGGCAAAAAAGGTCCAATAGTTCTCGCAAAATTTTCTGTAGGATGGGTGTATGTGTTTTACCTTGTTCCAACATGCATTCCCATACAATCCATATGATATCTTTTTGATATTTACAAGGGACCTTTGGAAACGTTCGGGTATTACATTCAAATACTTCTTTTTTCTTTTTACAATACGTTTCAAATTCCAGAATCCATTCAATCCAATAGCATGCTAAAACAGATTGTTTGCATTCTTTATCAATACAATAGGCGAATTCATTAAGAGGAATAAAAAATTCCTTAGGATCTCCTTGTTGAAATACATTATCTAAATAATGTATGGATGGTGCCTTTAATTTTTCGCCTAAAATGCTCATATTAAAGTCTTCTGTTTTTACTTTAATAGATTCATAGGAGTGTTTTTTCATGGACGTGCATAGCACACATATAATTTCATTAAATAGTTTTCTAATTTTATCGTTATTGCGCATGGCGAGTTCATTGTTTACGTAACCAAGACTAACAATTTCTTTAAAATGTTGGAATCGTAGGTTAATATAGGCAGGGAGCATGGGATTTCCTAAATGTATATGTTTACAAGCATAAAACAGAATAAGTTCCCATAGATCCATAAAATGTCCGGCGCAAATCAATTCCGTAGTCCAGTAGCAAGAGTTTTCTATTTTGCCTTTAAACATATCATTTAGTAATTGTTGTTTCACTTCCGATTTTTTATAATTAGAAAAGGTAAAAGATTGAAAGTCTTTTTTGGTTCTTATATCATTAATTTCGTAATCATTCATATAAAACGACATATAAAAAAAATATAATCAATTATCATATATAATGAAATTAACCACAAAAGTAAAACAAACATATCGATGGTTTTTAAAATCGTCTATATGGTTAAAGTTACTACTATTTATCGTTGTGGTAATTGTAGTATATCTAGTGTTTGATTTAGGTGCTGATCGAAAAGAATCTTTTATTAGTACCGATAAGAAATTTGTTTACAAAAAGGGTGACGATATATATGATTCTTTTTATGCCGATATATATGATTTTTTAGTGTATAACCAAGTAAAAAACGATTATGAGTTTTCAGAATTCAAGGATAAAACGAAACCTACCACGAAAAGTGTGATACTAGACATTGGTTCGGGAACAGGTCACCATGTCAATACGATGAAAAAAAGGGGATTAAATGTTCAAGGGGTAGATAAATCAACTGCCATGGTAAGAGTGGCGAGAAAAAAATATCCAAATTGTAAATTTCTTGTAGGGGACGTCATGGATTCATTGTTTTATTCTCCCTCCACCTTTACTCATATTACCTGCTTTTATTTTACGATATATTATATCAAAGACAAGTATACTTTTTTCCAGAATTGTTATTCGTGGTTGATGGCCGGTGGATATTTGGTAATTCATTTGGTGAATAGAAGTAAATTTAACCCCATATTAGATGTGGGCGATCCATTAACATTGATTTCGCCTCAAAAATATGCACCAAAACGCATCACAAGTACCTATGTTACGTTTAAAGATTATGATTATAAATCAAATTTTAGGTTAGATGAAAGTCAAGATAAGGCGTATATGGAGGAATTTTTCATGGATAAAACAAAAGAAAAAGCCATGAAAAATGAGCATGAATTTTTTATGCCGACTCAAAAAGCGATATTGCATCAGGCGAAGCGTGCAGGCTTTATATTAAATGCAAAAATGAATTTGGTAGAGGTAGAATATGAATATCAGTATCTTTATGTATTACAGAAACCCGGTTATTGAAAGGATAAAGCTTCTAGAAAGGCAATATCAATATGTTGTAACACCCACGATTCGGTGTTTTTTATGTTTTCCAAGGTAGAGTCCGATATATGGGAACCCATACTATTATGGAATCGTGATAATTTATCATAGGACCACTTACTAGTATCCCATTTGTCGTCTATCGTGATTACAATACAAGACGTTTTTTGTTGTAACGTCTTGTATTCATTTCTTTCAAGTATCATACGAATATAATCAAATTTTTTAGCCAAATGCATGGTAAGAAAGATACCAAGTGCCATATCCTGAATGACCACCAAACATAAATGTGGATTGTAGAGCGCATTGTACGTATTTTCAATGACGTCCATATTATTGTCGTATCCATTAGGTACCGCAAAATGGGTAACATGAAGTAGATGTTTTGTTTTGTAGTAATGACGTTTAATACTCATAGAGGTTGGATAACGTTTGTAACCCATAGATATAGTTGTTTCAATTTGTGTAGTTGGTCACACACTATCAAATTCATCGCGACATAGTGGACAACTTTCTTCTTGTTTAAACCATTCCTCAATGCAAGATTGATGAAATAGGTGACCACACAATAAGGTTTTAATGTCATCCGTAGATTCATCTAAACAGATGGAACAACAAAAGGTCTTAACGTGAAGAGGAGATTTTACGATTTCTTCCGTGTATAATCTAGAAAAATCAGGCGTAGTGCCTATATCTATCGATAACCTTCTATCCGTAGGAATAATGGTATTAAGTTCTTGTATAGGAAATATGTCGTCTTGTACAGCGTGTTCCGTTTTACAAAAACAGTAGATGCACTTTATAAATCCTCCAATAGACAAGATAGTTACCGTTATTTTCCAGCATGATTTACAAGACAAAGCAATAAATACGCTAATCATAATAGTGATACTTGCCATAACATCTCTATTGTCACGCATGATACTATTTACTATTATACCCTTTTATTTTTTTATAGTGATATAAACCACCTAAACCGGATATAAGTATAAAACTAGTCATATAAAGTTTCTTACCGTTAATACCGTATGTTTTTTCAAGAGGCGTATGTCTAATATAATTTGTCATACTATAGCCAATCACGGGAATAATTAAATGTCTTCCGCAACTTTTTTCTATTTGATGACGTTGTTTGTATAGCATATATAAAGGTAGATGGTGTCCAATCATATCTACCCAAAAGGCATATTTGTAGGGAACAAGTACTCGTTCATTGTTATAGTTGATTTTTAATTTTCTAGGATAAATATGTATAATAAAACCACCCATTATGCTGGTAGCGATAATAGAACCGGCTAAAGAATAGTTTAATTTTACTAGTTTACATTGTGATAATCCCCACCATGAAAAATTCCATACAGACCAAAATTCTAGCATAGGTTTTATATAGAATAAAGGTATTTTATGTTTAAATTAGAATACATAAATTGATTTTAAATATCTAAATCGGCGTTGTATGTAGTTACCTATGCATATTGGCGATCAACTTTTGCTATCTTTAACATCAAAACATCCACCTGTGAATATGTACCGTATCATGGAGGTGATATGTGACTATATAGAGGATACGGATACGTATCCTATTAAAAGATTAATAGGATACTTATTGAGTGATAATCATATAATAAGGCGTCCTCCAGGGTGTATACAGTTTGTACATAGAGGCATTCCGTATTGGAGAGATGGATGGAACAATTTGTATTCCAACAGAACGTGTAAAAAAGTAGGTAAATACTATCCGCAAACAGCCGTCGCGCGCATTTGTGTGTAAAAAAAAAGACAAGTGTCATAAATTGAAATGTTTTTTCTTGGTTGAAAGATAAGACATTTACAACAATGATGATGTCTCCACTCGCCATTCAGATTCCCGCTATTTGCATTCCTCGCATCAATTATCGCGTAACCAGTCGCATCCTCTATGGAACCTTTGAGGCGTTGTTTGGTAAAGGATGTATCAGCGATCTGCATATGATTCCACGATACGACAACAAGACATGGGAACCATACCATGTAGCGTTTATCTACTTTAACGCGTATACGCCTCGTCCCATGATTCCGCGTTCTGGAAGTGTGTCGCCGGAGCTTGAACTACTAGAACAAGGTGTCGTAGAAACGGCAGAAGCTACGGGCGATCACATATGCGATCGTATTACGACATTTATCACCAATTTGGAAGCGACGGGCGAAGTACGTATCGAGTATCGTTCCCCCTACTATTTCAAGGTACGTAAGTATGTTCCTCGTAAAAAACAGGTACCGCGGATACTTCCGAGTGTTGCCGATCCGGACGTCTAGACTAGCGTAAATGAATAAGGTAGCAAATGTCTTTTATCCATAAATTGATATAGAATATACTTTTTTATCGTTTGTAGACAACACATTTCATTTATGGAGACGTATACTCCTGCACAAATGAAATCCATGATGGATGAATACCACAAAACCGCGACTTCATACTATGAAGCTGGTGTGTTTCATGGTGATATAGAAAAAGCGGTTGCGGCGTATCATGCCTATGTAACAACCAAGCAGGCGATAAAGGTGTATTTGCCGACATCGCAGGTGACGTTTCAAGTAAAATCAGGATTTATGGATCCTACGGAAGTAGAAGTAGTATTTGAGTCTCCGATGAAATGTGCATTTAGTTCGCAGATTAGTTACACCCCCAAGAGTGAAAAATCATTGCGAGAGTTTTTGAAGCGTCGTTTTACGTAGATTGTAGTGGAAACATTATAAATTTTTTTTTTCATAATCAATAAACATTTTCCAGTTATATCCTAAATTTTTAATGTCTATTTTATAAAGATCATATACGAGTTTTTTAATTTCATTATTATAAAAATAGGTGTAGTCATTAGGAATATCATTTTTAAACGTTTCCCATTTGTCATTACCTATAAAATAATTTATTTTATCAGATTTTTTTTTAATATTTTCTGGTTTATATGTCTTGTAATGTAGTCTAAATTTTTTGTTAATGTGTTTTATTTCATTATCAATATTTTCCATCTTTACTACAGTTATATATTTATAACTGTCTTTATAAAAACTTTGTAAATTATGATGAGGGTTAGATGGTATGAGTCCTGATTTTAAGCGAATTAAAAATTCATGAAAAGATATATTTTTATGTTCAATAGGTACAGTTGGTGTACACATGCCGTGTAAATAACTGCTCACCGCTCTTCTATACGGATTAACACAAAAGTGAATATATTTAAGAGGAGAAAGATACTGTATACATTCATTTCTATAGTTGGAATGTTTTTTTTGAAATTCTTTTCTATATTGGTGTATCCATTTATATTTAGTCAATGCTTTTTTAAGTAGATTTTCGTGTTCAAAAAACATGCAATTTACGGTAGTACATGCCGATTTAGGACTCCATATAATTAAAACTTTGTCCTTTAAATGAACTTGAAATTTATTATTATAGTCTAATGTCATTGTTATTACTATTACTATACATTAAAAAATATTAAAAAAATATAATTATTTTATACCATATGCATAGTTATTATAAAAAAATACTATTATGGGTACTGTTCAATACAGTAGGTACTTGTTGTTTTACGTACATAGTAAAGCAAAATATAAGGGACATGCTTTTATTTACAAGTGGACAAACCGTACTAACCTTAACTTTATATCCTCCCTTTGAATATTATTATACGTGGACACCAGAACCGCCATGGTGTACAATAACAGAGTAAAGCGTTAAATCACCTTATACAAAATCTATAAAGGTAGCATATGTTTATAGCATGGCTAGTGATAGGTATCATTATAGTTGTGTTTGTAGTTTATATGTTAATACGTTTGTATATCCCATTTTGGTCGAGGCAACCGGTCTTTCATATATATGATTTGCCTTATTATTTTTTCTCGCCAAGAATACTTTCGGAATCTGTTCCCAGGATGGATCAAAAATATGTGAATATGAAAAACATTATAGTAAAATATGGAACGGAAGCAAATAAAAGCAAACAACAGGAAATGACCATGTTGTTACGTAACCATTATTTGCGAGATAAGCGGTTACAGTATTTGCCTAAAACGGAGAATATAGTACCTTATTTAGAATTAAATAATGTAATTATACTACACTATTATTACGCGGACACTATAATAGGAACGATAACTATACGCCCGATAGAGTGTATACTAGATAAAAAAGTAGTAGAGGTTCAATATGTAGATTTTTTGTGTGTACATAAAAATCATCGAAAGAAGGGTATAGCACAGCAATTAATAGGTACGTTATATTATTATCAACGTCACAATACACCATATAAGATATCATTGTTTAAAAATGAGGGCAAACAGCGTGGTATAATACCCTTTGCAATGTATGAAACGTATCGTGTAATGTTAAAAAAGATACCGCATATAAAATTAAATCCAAGTTATCATTTTACAAAGGCAACGAAACGCTGTTTTCATAGTTTGCGTGGTACCATACTAAGCATGAAATCAGCATTCCGGTATTATATCTCTATGCCAATAACTAATTTATTATTATTGCTAACCAGTAATAATATAGAACTGTATTATCTTTCTTACAAGGATACTATATTGGCCTTGTATTTAGTAAGACATTCTCAGTGCTATAATGAAGAAAACAAGGTAGTCAAAGAGATATACTGTAGTTACAAAACCCAAGAGTGTAGTAAAGCCTATTTTGAGAATGGTTTTCAATTGTTGTTACATACTATGCAACAGCAATCAAGTGACTGTATAATAGAGAATGTAGGTCATACAATATGGTTAGTAGACTGGTTAAAAGTAAGTGGATACATACAAAAAACAGAAAAGTATCTAGTAGGTTATTATTTGTATAATTATTTGCATAAAACAGTAAAGACAAATGAGTTATGTGTAAATCTTTAAATATAGTTTAGTAAAGAAAAATATAAAATATAGATATTTATATTATGGCATCTAAAAAATCAAGTGTAATTTATAATTTAGTAGATAGCATAAAAAAATCAATGTCTCCTACTACAAAACTAAGCAATAGTCCATTATTATTAACGGAAGATGCAAAGTTATCTTCTTCACCCTCCATGACAGATTCCAAACCTATAGTTGGTAGTGAAAGTTTATCCGTAAATAATTCGGCAAAATCTCCTTCGATTTTTGATAGTTTAACGGGCAGCACAGGCAGCGCATCAGGCAGCGCATCAGGCCCAAGCGCAAGCGGAGCAGGCACAAGCGGAGCAGGCACAAGCGGAGCAGGCACAAGCGGAGCAGGCACAAGCACAAGCGCAGCAGGCACAAGCACAAGCGCAGCAGGCACAAGCGGAGCAGGCATGGGACTATCGGGATTTACCTTAGGAGATAATACGAGAATAGGAATAAAAGTATTATTAATTGTATTGTTGTTAGGTTTTGTGGGTATAAATATTTTTATTTATTTAGGATATTCCGTAAAACATCTAAACAAGTTAATAGATAACTTTATAAATACCATTAAAAGTTCTTTAACAGGAAAACAATCAAAACCGGCCAAGGAATCACCGAAAAAGGAATCACCGAAAAAGGAATCCCCGAAAAAGGAATCCCCGAAAAAGGAAACGCCGAAAAAGGAATCACCGAAAACGATGGATGATTTAGTAGGGGATATAGAAGAACCCTCCCCGCCACCACCGGTTAAAAAACCCCAAGTAAAACCAGACGAAGACCGTAGTTCCATTCATAGTTCAGGTAAATCTGGATATTGTAATGTAGGTAGTTGGAAAGGGATTAGGAGTTGTGTAAAAGTATCAAATGCCAATGAATGTATATCAGGGGATATATTTCCCACAAAAGATATTTGCATTAATCCTAATTTAAGAAGTTAAATAGTATTCGTGCTGTATTCCCACTTGCTATCACCGGTTTGTGGAAGTCTATGAGGTCTATTGGCTATATAATTACTTTTAATAATAGATTCCGTAACAACCAAGTTCCAACTTTTTCCGGGTACATCAGAAGCACCAGGAGGATTATATCCAGTATTCATAGCGGTTCTCGCTATAGTATTACGTCTATGTTTGGATACATAACTGTAGCGATCTACTTTACGAACATAACCATTTTTTCCGGGAGAATAATGTTGAAGAACATGATATTTCTTTATCTTTTGATGTTCTTCAAAATCGGTAGGAGATTCTGGATAAATAAATCTAAACCAATACTTATTTGTCATATATAGTACAATAATATATAAATAGTGAGTTATTATTGTACAACCGTATTATTATTACTAAAATACCATCGTAAGGATAAATAGGGTGGATAATTGTTTTTATAACTAGACATATTTTTATTAGTAGTATTTGGTTTTTTGTTTGCAATCTCCATAATTTTACCAGGTGATAATGCGTGCGCAAAATAGCGTAATTCAGAAGTATAACCACCAAAACCACCATTAGCAGTTACATATACATCTCCGTAATTTTGTTTAGGTACGTCAGTAAGTTCATATCGTTTAACAATACTACCGTTGATGTATACATCGAGTATATTTTGTTGGCAACGAATAATCACATTTATCCATTTGTTTAGTGGAATATCTGGCACATAAATCGTTTCAATAATATCATCATAGGTATTCATTACAATAACAAATTGATTTTTCTTCCAGTCAATATATAAACCAGGTGCATTGTTAGGCCAATTCATCCCGCTTTGGTAATTAGGGAATTGACTAGTAACACTAGTACCTTCATCAAAATCTTGATTTCCTTTATGGAATACGTGTAATAAGTCTCTGTTTGCGTTATCGGTTGTTTTAATAAATAACCATACCGACCAAGTAAATTCAATTCCTTTTGATCGGTTATTGGATCTATTAACGGTTATAGATCCTTTAGTATGAGGATTTTGTTTAATAACAAAGTATTGACCTGCATCATTGATCGTTTTTGTTAAATATACTTCTTGTTTTGGACCAAGAAAGAAATCCAATACATAAACGCCTAAATGATATAATCCGATAAATACAATGACAAGCAAAATAATAAATGCAAATTTAGTAACGTTATTATTAGAGGACATAAAATCTTTCATTTTTGCGCCACCACCACCACCACCACCGCCACCGCCACCACCTCCTCCTCCGGGGCTTGGCGAACTACTAGGACCTTTGGATACAGCTGTACTCATGATTTATATATATATAAATAATATTAAATTGTAAATTGTCCTTTCTCTTGTCCATTAGTCATAAAGACAAATTTTATCTGATATTTCGTAAACAAATCGGAGAAAGAACTTCCTGTTGGACCACTTCTATAAATGTTCCATGCTTGTTGAGGACTGATAGGAGTAGGCCAATATTTAACACTAGATACATTACCTTGGAATCCTCCGCCAGGTGTTATATTTACATCATCCGTCGCATTCATATAACCTGTATTACTTAATACACAAGTTTTCACTAATTTACCATTAATATAAGTATCCATATTACGACCATTTAAAGAAACAATAATAGATACCCATTGTTGAATAGGAATATTAGGTATGACGCAAGTAGAATTAGAACCATCTAAAGAAGAAGAAGCTGGGAAACCAGAAGTATCGCCATCTGTATAAATAGCTTGTTTAATGGTTAAATTATTTTCGGTCTGTCCTAAAGTAAGTCGAGGGTGAGAAGTAACCTGAGTGCTGCCACGTGATAATATCACTTTCGGATCCCCTAAACGATAACTCCAATCAGAAATAAATATCCATACCGACCAGGTATAATTGGCCGATCCATTTGATCCAGCGGTTATTTTATCGCTAGAGATAGTTACTTTTTTAGTAGCATCTAACAGACCGCTTGTTAGACTAGTTTGACTAAATGAGGTTTTTTGAATAAAGTAAATCATAACAAGAACAACTAAAACAACAACTATAATAATAATAATGTTGGTAGCGGGCATTATATAGTATAATAAAAGAAATTAAAATGCCATAGGTGGATCATAATTTTTATATTTATGATAAATGTCTAAAATTTCTGTTCCATTCAATTCTTTTTTAAAATAATAAACATTGCATATTTTTCCTACAATACCGTTAGGTGAACCCACGGTAATTTTATTGGTTTTAGTTTGAGGAATAGCATTTTGAATACTACTCGCTAACTCCCCATTTAAAAACATGTCACATTTGCTTCCTACATTATTTATAAACACATGATTCCATTTTTGCAGAATAATATCATTAACCGGTTTAGAGTACTTAATACTATCTTCGATTGTCGTAGTAGACGTTACATTTTCTTGTACGGATATAAGCATAGAATTTAGCATTGAATTATAGAGTAGAGTAGGTTTGGAATCAAAAGAAAACAATGAATACCATTTATCAAATTTACTTGGTTGGTGCGGATCAATATATATCCACATACTAATAGCGTAATTATAATTTACAGAATTTTTATTACCCGCTTTTCTAGTAGATTTGTCTCTATGTACAATTAGATCGGTACTAATCATATAATTTTTACTTGGTATTTTAGTATTAAAAAAATGTACAACTCTTTGGGCTGTAGCGGACATATTTTTTGTATTTTTAGGTATAGGCAAATATTTAGTTAATCCTCCTTTTTTTAGAGAAAACTGGTTGTGTATGTCTATATCATCTGTGTTGACAGCTTCATAGGTATGTAGTTCGGTTAGTGCTTCGCATCCAATTTTTGATTCATAATTTATAGCTAAAGGAGGATTATGAATTAATATTCCGTGGCGATGATATGCTTGATGAGCGAATAGATTACCAAAAAAATATATACAAAGTACTATAAATTCAATAATAATAAGTATCCATACCATAGGTGTGGTAATTTTAAGATCTTCTTTGGTTTTTTTCAAGATAGTAAGAATTCCGTTTGGAATAGTTAGCAACCATGCAAGTTGAGGATATGGTTTTATAGCATTTACAATATCTTTTTGTAAGGCTAGTATCAGTATTAAAACCACAATCGTAAAAACAACTAATAGGGTTCGTACTATATTTCTTACCCAAGGTTTTGGTTTTTCTGGACTAGAGCATAATTGCTTGGAGGCATTCCATACACAAGTCAATCCGTTCCATGTTTTATTGGTAGTGCAGTCGTTTTTAGTGAAAAACCAACTACAAAAATCAGGACAATACTCTTTTTTAGACATTGTAGCATCGTGTTGTTGTGATTGGTCACTAACAATGCCTTTTTCCATGGAATATTCAAGACCTTCAAACCCGATATATAGTAGTATTCCGGTTGCCAATATGCCTCCTAGAATATATCCAACGGACGTTAGTAAATTACCTTTATTATCTTTTTGAGATTCTTTTGCATAAAACCACGCGATTAGTATACCTATATATACAAATACATTAACAATGGTCTGTATCATAGTCAAGGATGCATGTTGTTTAATTTTATAATAGGTAATATAACGCTCATACCCAAGTGCAATAACGGTGTAACAGATAGTAATACATATAAATCTTGTATCAACATTAGTTATATTTAGATATTTGGATTTATATTTGAACACATACCAACCAAATAGTAATAGTAGGTATACTATTATATAGACAACTGTTTTTGAAAGCAACGGTAATATATCAGGTAATGACTCGTCATAACTCGTGCTAGTTATATATGCGGACAAGTAGTCTTGATCTAGTAATATGATTAATGTAAATAAGACTGCAATACCTATGAAGGTTGTATCTATAATATTTAAATTCATATATTTACCATAGATTATAAACTTTCCATTCCCGTCTTTTTTCCATGACAGTTTCTACAGAGAGCCTCTAAATTAGTTACATGATTAGATCCACCTTGATCTAGACGTATTTTATGATCTACTTCAAACCACGCATCTAATTGTGAATTACATTGAGCGCAACACCATTTTTGTTGGGATGCTATATATTTTTTCTTAACGGGACTTACACTACGATTATGTAATCTATTAGAGTGTTTTACTTGTTGCATTCCTAAAGTATCACCAGAGTTCATCATTCGTTTAAATTGAGGAGTAGTGTAATTCATTGCTTGACCTGTTGTGGCTTGTAATAAGGGAGATATCATATCAGCCGATTGTTTATCAATGGGTAGAAATTTGATGATACCATTAATGTGTCCTAAAAGGTTTCTATATTCAGTTGGGTTTTTTTTCATAAAAAGATACATAAAAAATAGGAATATACACAAACCAGCTATTTTAAAGTGTTTTTTCCATCCCATTATCATTTTTGTGTATTTTCCATCATGATAGATATTCATACCTAAAAAGGCGGCAATACCTATAAAGATCAGTTCTTGTTTCATTAAAATACTATAATAAGTTATTTTCGCAATGGTTAGGCCTTTGATTGATTATTGGTATTTCTTTTTTTTCTAGTATAGGATGGTTTCTTTGGTTGCGATTTGCTGCGAGACGATCTGCTGCGAGACGATCTGCTGCGACCCGATTTGCTGCGAGACGATTTGCTGCGAGACGATTTGCTGCGACCCGATAATGCTTTAATATACTCTGAGTGTGCTAACATATCTGTATAAAATTCTGAATATGGAAATGTATCAAGATGCATACTAAACATATATTTAATCAGAAGGGATCTAAGTTTTTGTTGTTTATCGAGAGAAAAGGAATGGTATTCCCTTAATAAATATAGTAAAACTGTACATAACCCCCATATATCAATCGTATGTATAAATTCTTTATTATAATAGTTTACTATATCAAACTGTCCGGTTAAAGGATTTTTATGGCGATTATAACAATAGGCAATTTGTTTGGCTATAATGGATAGGTAATTTTTGTTAGGAAATAAAATATTACAATAGTGAATAAAACTTGATTCTTTATGGAACATTTTACTGTTTAAACTATATCGTTTTTTATACCGTAAAATGCTTTCCATAGTATGTTTACTGCATGCCTGTATAAACATAGCACCCTGTAAATGTTTATGATTACGATAAAATACATTCCATTGAAACGGAATATCGTCATTAAACAATAGACAAGTATATGGGTAATGCATGGATAGGTAATGATTTAAAAACATGGGGTCTATGCTTGTACTACTATACGGTATCATTAATCCAAAATCAATTAGTTTTAATTTGTTATTTTTAATTAAAATGTTATTTTCTTTGATATCGCTGTGGTATAACTGGTTTTGATTCATAGGAATAATAACGTGTTTAAAGATATTCGCAATACCTTTGTGTATATGATATTCTTGATTAGGTTTCATATCTAGAATATAATCTCCTATCGTTTTGCCTCCGTGTTCCATTTGTAATAGTTTAAAATCCGTTCTACGTTTATGTATATTATGGGTGTTATATCCTGCATTATGTAAGCTGTGGCATGTATCATTAAACGTATATAGATCCTTGTGACTCATAGTAGCGGGCGTACACATTTGTAGATCAGGAATAATAATATGTGATTTTAGAGTAGGATATTTTGCGCTTAATGTATAGATCGGTTTTAATAAGTCTATTTCTTTAGTAGCGTGTTTATTCAACATTAATTTGCTAACACCAGCAGGCCTGTTTCCACCTTCACATGCTAAAGCAGGATTAAAAACACAACCATAGGTACCGGAATCAATGGGTTTACCACCGTGTTTGTGTTTCATTGCTATCTTATATATTATTGTATAAATAAATATATACTAAATAGGATAATAAGAATACAAAATACATAGGCCATTTTTTTGTACCATTGTCTATAATTTGTTTTTACGATAGGTTTCGGTATATATTGGGAATGATACGTTTCGTAAAAAGTTTTATAGGAGATAGTAGGTTTGTTAAAAGCAATATTTACTTTATTGTGTATAAAATGTGTCCATTTCACAAGGGATTCTTTTGAATCGAGATATGGAGTGATAGGATATTTATCTAGTAGTTTGGTAAATAATTTTTGTGCCTTTTTGTGTGGTAAAAACAAGGGTAATTGTTGATAGAATTCATAGTATTTTTTTTTTAGTTGTTGCACCAGGTATTTTGGGATAATTCATAGCAACCGTGTGAATGATAAACCAATAGTGTGGACCCCATATCTTCATTGGTAAATCCATATTATGTTTAAATACATATAAAAACATGATAAGAATAACATAATAGATGACTCATTATAATTATTGTATTAATTGTGGTAAAACAGGACATTTTAATTATCAATGTAAATTACCTATTATTAGCGTAGGTATCATACCTTATACAATTAAGAACGATACCTTACATTATTTATTGATAAGACGAAAAGACAGTCTAGGGTATGTCGATTTTATGCGTGGCAAATATTCCTTGGACAATACGGATGGCATAGTAGGAATGTTAAATGAAATGACAAAAACGGAACGAGAAAACTTGCTAACAAAATCGTTTGATGACTTATGGATAGAGTTATGGCATAGTGTTCCAGGTACAAAATATAGAAATGAAGAATTATTGTCCAAGGAAAGATTTAATCAAGTTCGGCAAGGTATAGTAATTCAAAATAAAATGTGTACATTAGAGTCGTTAATAAAAGAGTGCACCTATAATTGGGATGAACCGGAATGGGGATTTCCTAAAGGTAGGCGAGAAATGAACGAACGAGATATAGATTGTGGAATTCGCGAGTGTGTAGAAGAAACGGGTTATGATGCCAATTCTATAAAGGTTATACAAAATTTAATACCGTACGACGAGTTGTTTATAGGATCAAATTACAAGGCGTACAAGCATAAATATTATGTGGCTTACATATCTTCCTCCATAGTGCCATCAAGACCCTTTCAGGCGTCTGAGGTAAGTGAAATGATTTGGTTGCCTTACGAGGAAATACAAAAAAAGATCCGACCGTATAATTTAGAAAAGTTATCGATATTGACAAAAGTAAATAACGTATTAGGTAGATATAGAATATATAGTTAATGTATATGAGTGAATATGTATATCCTACATTAGATGACGAAGAGTTTAATAGTAAAATAGCTTCTAAAAAAGAGTTTCATACAACACAATATGACGATTATCAATTAAAACAAGTAGAAGAAGAGTCAGAGCGATTGTGTAATATGAAAATGGAATTGTCGCCCCATCAAATATTTGTTCGTAATTTTTTGTCCACAGAAACTCCTTACAAGGGTTTATTATTGTTTCATGGATTAGGGTCGGGAAAGACTTGTAGTGCTATTACAATATGTGAAGAGTATAGGTTACAAAATATACATTATAACAAGGATAACAGGATATTGATAATAGCGAGTAAAAATGTGCAGGATAATTTTCGCATACAATTGTTTGACGAAAGAAAGTTAGAAATGATCAATGGGTTATGGAATATAACGGGTTGTGTATCTCAATCTTTAGCCAATCAAGTAAATCCCACATTTATGAAAAATATCCCAAAAGCGCATATGATAAGACAAATCAATTCCTTAATAGATAAGCATTATCAATTTTTAGGGTATAGGCAATTTGGTAATATTGTATCAAGAAAATTAGAGTTATTAAAAAAACAAACTGCCTTAGATCCAAAATCATTTAAAGTAAAAGAAAAGCAGTTATTAAAGCAAATGTTTTCGAATCGTTTGATAGTCATAGATGAGGTTCAAAACATAAGAACCAACAAAGGAAAAGAGGATATGGATAGTATTGATGTAGATGAAAAAGTATTTCAATTGTTAATGAGTATCGTAAAGCGAGCTGTAAATTTAAAATTAGTGTTAATGAGTGCTACGCCGATGTATGATACATACGAGGAGATATTATCCATCATTAATTTATTAAATGCGAATGATGGTCGTAGTGTAGTATCGCGAAGTGAGATATTTGACGTAAATGGTAATTTTCGAGAACGTGGAAAAGAGTTATTTATCCAAAAAATTACGGGCTATGTATCAGTAGTGCGTGGTGAAAATCCTTATTTGTTTCCTTATCGCATCTATCCCGCTATTTTTGATCCCACAAAAAGTATGTTATCATATGGTTATCCTAGTAAAAATGTATTAGGAGAAGTAATAGATTCAAACGAGTATATAGAACACTTGGATTTATATGTAGTAGGTGTAGGTGAGTATCAAAGTACTTTGCTAGACAAATATAAGGAAGCCTTAGGTAGAAAACAATTAAAGCAACTAGGGTATAATGTAATTGAACCAGCAGTACAATTACTTACCATGTCGTATCCCAGCGTGGAAGCTGATGTGGATTTAAGATTTCACTATGGTAAAAAGGGGTTGGACTCTACCATGACGTATCAGGATACAACGTTAGATAAAAAGGTAAAAAATGAAAAAAAAAACTTTGCCTATAAACCGGATATTGAAAATCAATTTGGTAGATTTTTTTCTTTATCGGAAATAGGTAAATATAGTAGAAAATTGCAAGAATTAGGAGTACATATTCAACAATCTACGGGTATAATTATGATATACTCTAGATATATAGAAGGGGGTGTTATACCTATAGCATTGATGTTAGAAGAGATGGGATTTAAACGTTATGGGAATACCGTATCTTTATTTGATTCGGTCCCAGCGGAACCGTTGGATGCATTAACCATGAAACCGAAAGGTCAGGTAGGAGAGTCGTTTTCTCAAGCGTGTTATGCGATGATTACAGGAGATCAGGCGTTATCGAATGCAAATAGAGAAGAAATAAAAGCCTTAACGGACGAAGACAATAAGGAAGGAAAGAAAATAAAGGTAGTTTTATTGACGTTGGCTGGATCAGAAGGCATTGATTTAAAAGGAATAAGGCAGGTTCATATCATAGATCCGTGGTATAACATTTTCCGCATAGAACAATTGATAGGTAGAGCAGTAAGAACGTGTAGTCACAAAACGTTGCCTTTTCATAAGCGTAACGTAGAAATCTTTTTATACACCACTTATACGGAGGATGATATAGAGCATGCGGATTTAAACTTGTATCGTAGATCGTATGCAAAAATGAAGCAAATAGGTAAAATAGCGAGAGTGATAAAAGAGCATGCCATAGATTGTCATTTAAACATCAAGCAAACAAACTTTACCGTAGAAAAGATGTCCCAAACTGTAAAAATAGAGTTATCCACTCAAGGCAAGCCCGTAATAGACTATCAAGTAGGAGATAAACCATTTTCTCATGTGTGTGATTTTATGTCTGACTGTAACTATACGTGTAAACCTAATCCAAGTATACCTTCCATTTCCGTAGAAACAAAATTGCCGTTTTTGGTGTTAAATGTAGATAAGATCGTAGAGCGCATCAAAGAATTATTTTATGAGTATGTATCTTTTGACAAACCGCAATTATTAAAATTATTGCAGACGCATAAAGAATATCCCCTAGAGCAAATAGATTTGGCGTTAGATAAATTATTAAACGATAAAACGGAATATTTAACAAATGCGAATGGTACGATAGGAAGATTAGTAAATGTGGGTAGTTATTATAGATTTCAACCATTGGAATTATTAGAGAATTCAGTATCGCATTTTGACATATCAAGACCCATAGAATTAAAGCCCTCTGGTAAAGTATATACATTAACAAAGCAAGATGAGGAGATGGAAAGTAATTTAAATGAAATAATGGATTATAGTAGTCTTGCAATAGATAGTATCTTAACTACAATTACTCAAGTGTATAGTACATTACAAGAAAAGGTTTCTTATAAAGATAAAAAAGTCAAAATAACTAATTTAAATTGGTATCAGCAAGCGGCACAGATAGTACATCAGTTACCTTTGTCTGCACTAGGAGTTACAATAGAAGAGTTGTATGTGTTGTGTATGCATCATCTTATAGATGAATTTACGTTAGAGCAGAACTTACAAGTATTACAGCAGTTGGAGATGTTAAAAACGGAACGTGAGTTGTATAGGATCATAGTAGACTATTATGAAAAACACATGTTTATGATAGATGATTTAAAGCATATAATATTATTTAGTGAATCTTTAAAAAAGTTGGTTGTCATGGTATACGATAATGGATGGAAGCGGGAAGATACTAAACCGGAAACTATAATTGAAATGCGTGCAAAAGCATTAGCCATACGTCAAGGCGATTATGCTACTCTATGTGGTTTTCTTCAATACGAGGATAAAAAAGAGGAGTACGTCTTTAAAATAGTGCATTTAGGTGAAAAAGGAAGAAAAAATTTTGGATCCAATTGTAAAAATAAAAAACAAGCGTCTAGAGATAATTATTTAAGTTTATTAGTAAAGACGGGAAACATTGATAAAGTATACAACCCAAAAGATAATAGTAAAGCACACTCTTGTGTGGTGTTAGAGCTTTTATTAAGGGTGTATGAATATAAAAAGATATTTGATAATGAGTTAGAAAAACGTTGGTTTTTAGATTCGGTGACTGCTATTTTACAAAAACCAAGTATTTAGATAAAAATTGAAATAAAAAAAACAAATAAACGTATACTATAGTAATGGATGTCTATACACCAGCCACATTAGAACGAACGGTTCACATTCCATTTCAATATGTCAATGATAATATCAAAGCCATGCTAGAAAAGTATATAAGATCAAAATATGAAGGTAAATGCAATGTAGAAGGATATATAAAAAAAGATACTTCAACGATAGTAACATATTCGAGTGGGTTACTAAATGGTAATTATATAGATTTTGCCATAACCTTTGACTGTCAATTATGTACACCAACCGAAGGTATGATGATTAAATGCGTAGCGGATAATGTCACAAAGGCGGGTATAAAAGCCACTATCCCTGGATCAGATTCTCCCATGACGATTTTTATAGTTCGCGATCATCATCATATGTTGAAGGAATTTTCTGCGATTCAGGCAGGTGATACCATAGATATTCGTGTGATAGGCCAAAGATATGAATTAAATGATAAGTATATATCGGTGATAGGTGAATATATACCATCGAAGCGTCCAGGTAAACCAAGTAAACTAGTATTTAAAGATAAATAGTAAAACAAAGTATATGTTAAATTTAAAAGACATCAAAGAAACAATAGAATCTTTCTCTGTGCAACAGCAAATTCAAATTGGAAAACTTTTTTACCAGGCGAACATAGACATGTTTGAAAATAAAAACGGTGTATTTATCAATTTAACGAATGTAGACGAAGTTATATTAGAAAACATCCATAAAGAGTTGCAACATATCAAACAGCAAGAAAGTTCGTTTAAAGAGCTTGAAAATATAAAACAAGAATATAAAGATAATTACTTTACTAAGATAAATGAGGTTTGTGAATGAATGCAAAGACCACATGTTTTCCTTAGTAAATTATGAACGATATATCTCGGATATTATAAAGCAAGATATATCGTATACCAATAGCAATACGCAAGAGGATTTTATCCTAGTAAAAGAAGAAGATTCTTTGTTTTGGAGTTTATATATTATAGTGTTTGGTCTAGATAAATATATAATGTATAAGGATAAGAATTTTGAGATTCAGCAGCAAATTAAGATAGCAGTCATCGAATCCATGAAGGATAATAAACCGTTGTTAAAACAATATAAGTTAACAAAAAATGTAATTGAACAAAATGTACTGTATGATACACAGATTCAATATGGTTCTTTTTTCTATATGTGTTTGTATTATAAGAAAAACATAGTGATAGTAAAGGATCGAGTATACTATGAATGTATAGGAGATCCAAGTAATACGGAAATAACCATGTTAAAAAAGGTACATCATCACTATGCTATATATAGTAAACCAGAAAAAGACTATGCGTTACACTATTATAAAATAGAAAATGTAAATAAACCAATATTAAGTATTAGTAGTTATAAATTAGATGAGTTACAGAGTATGTGTAAAAAATTAAAAGTAGGAGCAGACGGTAAAAAAAAAGAATTGTATGAAAGAATAATAAAATGTATAAATTGAAATAAATAATAAATTATATGTTCTAATATTAAATATGGCTAAATTACCAAATACCTTAGATGAGTTATTAGCAGTGTATTTAGAAGATGCTGATATGTCTCAAGAGTTTGAAATTAAATTTGGTACAAAAGGTATGCACGCCATTACTAAAATTAAGTATCAAAATGTGATAAAACGGATGTTGTCGTTGGGGTTTAAACCGGCGACAGCACAAGATACTTATTTATTACGTGTGGTAAATAATTTTATTACCCAAGAAGGTTCTGTTATCCAATCGAATATAAGAACAGAAATAGAAGGATTGGGTGATATACAAAACTATTGTCGCACCAATGCGTTAACCAATCGTGAAACGGGTGAATTAGAGTTGGATGTTGATTTTGTTCAAAAAAAGAAAAAAAAGAGGAATGATGGTGCGGTGATACAAAGCGTGGATAACAGAGATTTCAATTTTCGTGCGTCGTTATCCACCGAAACCAAATTTATGCCTAATAGTAACATCATAACCGACTTGATAAATAGTTGGAATGAAAATAAGAAAATATTTCGATATATGAATCGGGTTCGCTTAGTGCATGAAGACTATCCGTTATTTGTGGATTGTAGTATAGTAAAATCTTCTAGGCGAAAAGGATATTCCATGATACCGGAATATACGATTCAAGAAGCCAATGTATTTCAGAATGTAGAGTCGTATGAAATCGAAATAGAGATGGATAACTATAAAAAGAATATGGAAGATGTGCAAGGAAAATTAAAAAAGGTAATTAAATATGTATTATCCGGGTTACAAGAAAGTAATTATCCCATAGGTTATACGGAAACGAATAGTGTTTTGCGAGAATATATGAAGTTAATCCATGGACGCGAGATGGACACGCGTCGTATTTATCCTGGTAATTTTATAGGTCCTAGTTCAAAAACCTTGCAGTTCATGCATATACAGGAAGAACATTCTGAATTAAATCTTCCAAATATCCGCAAAGACTACACGGTTACAGATAAAGCAGACGGTATGCGTAAGCTGTTGTATATTAGTAAAACAGGAAAACTATATTTTATTACAACAACAATGACCGTTCAATTTACAGGAGCCGTATGTAAAAATCCCAAAATGTATGAATCTTTGCTTGATGGTGAACATATTATTCATAATAAGTTAAACAAGTATATTCATTTATATGCTCCTTTTGATATTTATTATCATCAAAAAAACGACGTGCGTTCAAAGGCATTTATCAATACAGATCCTATGGAAAAATCCTTAGAGATTAAATATCGTTTACCTTTGTTACAAGCGTATGTAAACCAACTAAAGCAAGATACGAATTTACGACAATTACGTATACAAGTAAAGGAGTTTAGGATGAACAAAGACATCTTTGTAGCATGTAAGGAGGTGTTACGATTCACGGCGGATGCGAATTATGAGTATGAGACGGATGGATTAATCTTTACTCCTGCCACGCTAGGAGTAGGTCAAACGCCATTATCTAAAGAATTAAAACGTAAGAAAATAACTTGGGATTATAGTTTTAAATGGAAACCGTCTTATTACAACACCATAGATTTCTTTATCACTACCAATAAATCTCCAGACGGTAAAGATATCATACAATATAAATATCAAAATGGATTAGATTTACAAGGAAATAGTATATTAACCAAGTATAAAATAGTTACGTTGCGTGTAGGGTTTGATCCATCGCGTGATGGGTATTTAAACCCTTGTATGGATGTCATACAGGATAATGTAGGTTATAGTTCAAAAGAAGATAATACGGATGGTTATCAACCCATGGCGTTTGTACCCACCGATCCTTATGATCCAGAAACAAATCAATGTTACATGGAGCTTGCACCCGATCAATACAATGTAGAACAAATGACAACGGAAGAAGGAGAAATTATCTCGGACAATATGATTGTAGAATTTAGATATGATACCTCAAAACCTAAACATTGGAGTTGGGTTCCATTACGTATTCGGTGGGATAAAACCGCGGAATTGCGGGCAGGCTTTAAGAATTTTGGGAATAGTTATAATGTGGCAAATGATAATTGGTATAGTATACATCATCCAATTACACCTCATATGATATCTAGTGGAGAAAACATACCGGTGGATACCGAGGGGAGTGACGGCAAGTATTATATACGTGGCGACGGAAGTCGAAGAGCCAAAGGCCATACGGAGCATTTGCGTGATTTCCATAATAAATATGTAAAGCAAATGTTAATAACTAGTGTAAGTAGTCCAGGTAACACGTTAATTGATTTGGCGGTAGGAAAAGCAGGGGACATGCATAAATGGATCCAATCGAAACTATCTTTTGTGTTGGGTATAGACTATGCCAATGATAATATCCATAATCGTTTGGATGGTGCGTGTGCGAGGTATTTAAATATGAGAAAAAAGATGAAAACCATGCCCTATGCGTTGTTTGTGCACGGAGATAGTTCAGAAAACATCAAAGATAATACGGGTATCTTTACAGAACGAGGTAAGATGGTAATCAACAGTGTGTTTGTAAATGGCGAGAAAAATGAAGAGAAACTAGGCAAAGGAGTATTTCGGCAATATGGCAAAGGAGTAGATGGGTTTAATGTGTGTTCTTGTCAATTTGCGATACATTACTTCTTTGAGAGTAAAACCAAGGTACATCAATTCTTAAAAAATGTAACAGAAACAACAAAAGTAGGAGGTTATTTTATAGGAACGAGTTATGATGGCGCTACTTTATTTAAAGAGTTGGCTACTACAAAACAAGGCGACTCGATTCATATTTACAATGGGGAAGACAAGGTATGGGAAATTATCAAACAATATTCTTCGGATGAATTCAATAGTGATGAAACAAGTATAGGTTATGCGGTAGATGTCTATCAAGAAACCATAGGAAAGTTATTCCGTGAATATTTGGTACATTATGAATATCTAATACAATTAATAGAAAACTATGGATTTTCACTTATTTCAGAAGAAGAAGCGTCAAAACTAAAATTACCAAATGCAACTGGTATGTTTAGTGAATTGTATAATGACATGAAGCATCGTCACAAAAACCATAAAGACAATCAATCGGCTTTACAAATGAGTTCGGATGAAAAAAAATATCCTTTCTAAATCGCTATTTTGTATTTAAAAAAGTAAGAACCGTAGACCCAAATGCGATCTATATGAGTGATACTGCACAGGAACAGGTACAAACTCAATTAACAAAAGATGAAATAGATCGTGTGATTCAACAAGAAGAGGCGGTCTTGGCGGGTATTCCAGAATCCGGTCTAGAGGCAAAAGAAGAGTTAACCTCACCAGATTTTAACGAATGGTTAGATCAAGAAGGATTTTCTCCTACGGGTCCTAAACAAGATAAAGACGCTATTCAAAATGTCCCTTCTACTGCAAATAAATCAGAGTCACAGCAGCCACAACAAGCACAGCAGCCACAACAAGCACAGCAGCAGCCACAACAAGCACAGCAGCCACAACAAGCACAGCAGCCACAACAAGCACAGCAGC
>MDSY01021152.1_pt1 | contig 24020 bp, 18 predicted proteins | sample 811131 | NCBI WGS metagenome assembly MDSY01 (sample SAMN05326643, study PRJNA326480) | marine metagenome | isolation source: seawater | place: Atlantic Ocean: South West | collected 2010 | reverse complement strand
GGGGGAGGGGGGGGGGGGGCGACTCTGTCCGGGTCGTACGCCGGCCCTCCCGGGGAGAACGCGGGGTGGTACCCTGCGGCGTGCGCTGGTGTATCAACCGCGTCGTTGTTTTTCCGACGGTCACCAGGACGCACCGGTCCTCGCGCCGCGAAGTTTTCCCCAGGCGACGAGTTGGGAGTAGGATACCCTCCGATGAAGTCATCCCTCGGCTCCGGCCTTGTCGCGTCTTGCACGGAGAACCACCCGGATTGGTCGGGTTGTTGCTGTTGTGACATAGGCCCCCTAGCAGGCGGCGCTTCGTGGAAGTACCCGAGCTCGTCGTAGAAGCCGTTTCGGTGTTGCTGACTGCTGTTGGTGTTTCCCAACGACTTCACCGCGCTTACGATATTTTCAAACGCCGACGCGACGACGGCGCCGGCGCTTGAAGTTTGGTGGGGAGGTTGGTGTTGGCGTTGCCTTCGCTTGGCGTTCGCTTTTGACACCACGGCGGCGGTGAAGAATCCAGCCGAGGCGCACGCTACGATGCCCGTGACGTCACCGGAAACCGCCAAACCAGATGACGATGGGGACACGCGGTTCGCCGGCGGCGCCAACTGACGAGCAGGCACAGCGGGGACAGCCTTTTGGTAAACGTTTGAAGTGGTTCTGTTGTAGTCCGGAGGTAACAGCGCCTGGGCAGAGGCGGGCGGGGCGGTCTGTATCCGCGCGTTGGAGTCGAACACCGAACGCTCAAGGCCGCCCCAGATCCCAGTCATGGGCAACCCGTACTGCTGCTGCAGCTTCTCCACGGCACCGCGCGCGGCGGTGGTGAACACGCTGCGATTGTGGGGATCGTGGGGATGCGGGGACGCCAACGTTCAAGTTAGTTTTGTAAGATGAAACCGAGAGGGAGGCTTTCGCGAGCCGGAAGGTTCCAAGAAGGTCCGGGAAGGCGCGCAACGCGCGGTGTGGGGGAGGGGAGACACGTGCGCGCGTCGTGCTTTGAGTTTTTATGGGAAAAAACGACAGGGGGCGTACCCGGTGGCGTGTTGGCGTCCAAGGAAACCTTCCGCGACGAGGTCTTTTTGCATCGCGAGCACATCGAGTCCGGTCGCGCCTTCGTACAAGTCGCGCACGTTGCCCAGGTTCCCGCCCGTGGGGGAGTACCCCGACGAGCGGGATGGAGGGGATGAAGACCACTTGTTGGGCGTGCCGTTGGGGCCAGCCGCGGCGGCGCGCACCGGCCGGGAGACCCGGCGCGAGACGACCGCGCGTCTCTGCAACGGTGCGATGCCGGACCCGAACGTGCCACTCGGCTTGTTGTTGCTCATCGCGCGCCTCGCGCCAACGAAGGCGGGTTCGGCAGTGAACGACACCATCCTAGTAGGAGAGATTCCTTCGCAACTCGCCGTGCAAATCCAAACGCGGTCTGTACAGAGCGTCGCGCGTGCCTGCCGCTTCTGCGCGCAGGACTTCTGCCCGTTTCTGTCGCATCCGTTCAAAAAACGTCGAAAACAAACAGTTCTAAAAATCAATTTGGACGTTTTGAGTTTTTAAATAAAAGCAGTGGGTCTTATGATTCGCAATTTGTTGAGACTACGCTGCTGTGTGGGTTTGAGCAATTACCCAGGCACAGGCTAAAGAGGTGGCCGTTTGCCGTTTCGGCTCTGTCGTAAAAATCCGCCGTGGCAGAAATTGGCGCTGTGCGGAGTCCATCTCGCTTCCGAGCTGTCTTTCGGTGCAGCTTTTTGAAGAGAAGAGTTTTGGAGGGTGGAAGTTGGTATCGTGCAAGAAATCGCTCTCGACGCGTAAAGTCGGCGCGCGATCGAGACTGCCACTGGTCACTTGTTTCATCGCCCGGCGCCTCGCGCGGTCGCACACAAGCCCCTACGATGACGGACAACGCCTCGAAGCTCCAAGCGATGCAGGATGCAGTGACGGACGCTGGCAACGACGTGCGCGCGCTCAAGGTAAGTATAGCGAAGGGCGGTGGCGCGATCTTAGATTATCTTCCTCGATCGCACTCCCCGGAATTCACGGAACGTCGCGTCTCCGTTCCCCGTGTCCCCGTTCATGTATTGACCTACCCCTTCCCCCCCCCACAGGCTGAGAAAGCTGAGAAACCAACCATCGACGCTGCGATCGCCAAGCTGAAGCAGTTGAAGATCGATTTGGATGTTGAAGTCAAGGCTGCGATGGCGGCCGGTGATGAAGAACTTAAGGCGAAGGAAAACTTTCGCACAAAGATGGGCAGCGCCCTTGAGCAACGTTTGTTCTACATGGCTTCGTACAAAATCTACGGAGGCGTCGCGGGTTTCTACGACTACGGCCCTCCCGGGTGTGCCGTGAAGAGCAATTTACAGGCGTACTGGAGACAGCACTTCGTGTTGAACGAACAGATGCTGGAAGTGGAGTGCCCCGCGGTGACGCCGGAGGTTGTTCTTCAAGCCTCCGGGCACGTCGACCGCTTCACCGACTTGATGGTCAACGACGTCGTCACCAAGGATTGCTTCCGTGCGGATCACTTAGTGGAGGAGAACCTGGAGAGGATCATGGCGGACCCGATGCTCACGGTGGAACGGAGACGCAAATTGGAAGACATGCTTGCGAGGTTAGAGGAATTCACGCCGGAGGAGATGGGCGCCGCGATTGTCGAGCTCGGGCTGAAAGCCCCGGAAACCAAAAACGATCTCTCTGCGCCGTATCCGTTCAACCTTATGTTCCCCACGCAGATCGGCCCGAGCGGTAACTCAAAAGGCTTTCTTCGCCCGGAAACTGCGCAAGGCATTTTCGTCAACTTCCGCGACCTTCTGTACTACAACGGGGGTAAACTTCCATTCGCCGCCGCGCAAATCGGCCAATCCTTCCGCAACGAAATTTCCCCGAAACAAGGGTTGTTGCGTGTACGAGAGTTCACGCAGGCGGAAATCGAGCACTTCGTGCACCCCGAGCACAAGGAGCACCCCCGATTCGATGAGGTGAAGGATGTGGAGCTGTCGTTGTTCTCACAGGAAGCACAGCTCGCCGCGGTTAAGAAGCCGTTCCCAATGACCGCGGGTGACGCTGTGGTGAAGGGGATCATCGCCAACGAAACGTTAGCTTACTTCATAGCGCGGACGCAGTTGTTCCTACTGAAGGTGGGGATCAACCCGGTTAAGCTCCGGTTCAGGCAGCACTTGCAGCACGAGATGGCCCACTACGCCGAGGACTGCTGGGACGCGGAGATCGAAAGCACGTACGGGTGGGTGGAGTGCGTTGGTTTAGCGGATCGTTCGGCGTTTGACTTGAAGGCGCATTCCACGAAATCGGGAACCGAGCTCACTGCGCACGAGAGGTTCGCTGAACCGAAAATGGAAGAAGTGTTGGTCGTTGAGCCGAACAAAAAAGATATGGGCAAGGCGTTCAAGAAGGACGCGAAGGCGGTGACGGATGCGCTAGAGGCTTTGTGTAAGGAAGACGCGTTGGCGTTGGATGCGAAAATTCAAGCGGAGGGCAAAGCGACGATTGACACCGCCGCGGGCCCCAAGGAACTCCTCACCGGATTCGTCAAAATCGAGATGCAAACCAAGAAGATCTCGGGTCGTAATTTTACCCCGTCCGTGATCGAACCGTCCTTCGGAATAGGAAGGATCATGTACTGCATGTTCGAGCACTCGTTTTACGTCAGGAAAGACGACGAGCAGAAGACAGTTTTCAAATTCTCACCCATCATCGCGCCGATCAAGTGTACCATCTTTCCGTTAGTGAATGACTCAGGAATGAACGAGTTATCGAACGTGATTTCACGAGAACTATCGAGCGACGGCATCAGCACGAAACTGGACACAACTGCTATTTCGGTTGGGAAGCGGTACGCGCGTACGGATGAGCTCGGCGTGCCGTTCGCGGTGACCGTCGATCACCGGTCGCTGGAAGACGGCACGGTCACCGTTCGCGAGCGCGATTCGTGCCAGCAAGTTCGCGTCTGCACCAAAGAAGTGCTGCCTTTAGTGAAGAAACTGTGCGCCATGCAAGCGACGTGGGAAGAGGCGACGCAGGGCATGGAAAAGCAAACCGCGGCGGCGGAGTAAGTAGGATGGTTGGTATCACACATATTACGAGCTCTTAATACACTCACATTTTTCTCAAAATATGTCATCTCTTGAGTTATTAAAGCTCCATTCGGTCAATTTATTTCGGCCGTGCGAATGTCCAGCGTGTCGAAAAGCGTGACGTTGATGGCAAGACTTTATCCACCCTTCCTTTGAGTGACGCGCGTGGTGGACGCTTACACGCACGATGAGTCACGCGTTCGCGGTCGGTGGACCGCTTCCGGGCTCGACCCGCGTCGCGACGCGGTCTAGAGACTCGGAGTTAGCTACCCGAGGGTCTACACGCGCTTCCTCCACGTCCGGTCATGTCGTGGCTGGCGTGTGGCGCCCCCCCATTCACAGACGCAGGCCTGCGGACGTGGACCGCGCCCGGCGTGGCGTCATCACAAACGTGGCGAGCACCGCCCCCCCGGTGATGGAAGAGACCGATCTGGGCGATTTAAAACCCAAGGGCGGTCCTGTGTCCTCCATGGGCGTCGGTGACGGGGTGGTTGACATGACGGATGCGCAACGCAAGGCTTTGGGACGAAGCAAAGCTGTGAAGGATTACGACCCTCAGCGGGCGGCGAGGTATTACGCCAAGCGGCCGCTTCAACAAGCCGCCCGGGTGGCACAGATTGGAAGCGCACTTGGAGGCTTCGTTCTAGACGTATTCATCGATAACCAGACTGGAAACTTCGAGAAGAACGCGAAGAAGCGCGCGGATCAGTTACGGGAAAAGTTGACGAATCTAGGTCCGGCGTTCGTCAAGGTTGGCCAGGCGTTGAGCACCCGGCCTGATTTGTTACCCGCTTCTTATTTGGACGAATTAACGAGCCTGCAGGACGCACTGCCAACCTTCGCGGACGCGGACGCGTTTGATTGCGTGGAGGAAGAACTAGGCCGACCCTTAGAGGAGATGTTCGCGATGATCACGCCGAGGCCGATCGCGGCGGCGTCGTTAGGCCAGGTGTACCGCGCCACGTTGAAAGATTCAGGAAAGGCAGTGGCGCTGAAAGTTCAAAGGCCTAACATCCCCGACGGCTTGGAATTGGACTTCCACCTGATCCGAGTAGGAGCTGCCTTCGCGGACCAGTTCGCCACCTCATTGAACACGTCGATCGTGGAGCTCGTGGATGAGTTTGCGACGCGGGTGTTCCAGGAGCTCAACTACGTCCAAGAAGGAATGAACGCCGAGCGGTTCGCGCGCCTTTACGGCGACCGCCCTGATGTGGTGGTGCCTGGAATCGAGTGGGAGTACACATCGCCCAAGGTGATTACGATGGACTGGATCCAAGGCACGAAGTTGAGTGAACAGGAGAGCTTAAAAGAACAGGGGTTGGACGTGTTACAGTTGGTGGACACGGGCATTCAGTGTTCCCTTCGCCAACTCTTGGAATTCGGATACTTCCACGCGGACCCGCACCCGGGCAACCTGCTCGCCACCCCCGAGGGAAAGTTAGCGTTTCTTGATTTCGGGATGATGAGCGAGACGCCTGAGCGTGCGCGGTACGCGATTATCGAACACGTGGTGCACCTCGTGAATAGGGACTACGAAGCCATGGCCCGGGATTACTACGCGTTGGAGTTTTTGGATCCTTCTGTAGACGTTACGCCGATTGTCCCGGCGCTGGCTGAGTTTTTCGACGACGTGTTGGACGCGTCTGTTGAGGAGCTGAACTTCAAAACGATCACCGATGGGTTGGGCGGGGTACTGTATCAGTACCCGTTCAACGTCCCGGGGTACTACGCTTTGATTTTGAGGTCGCTCACGGTGTTAGAGGGATTAGCGCTAAGCACGGATCCTAAATTCAAAGTTTTGGGGAAAGCGTACCCGTACATGGCGCGGCGTCTTCTCACCGACCCTAGGCCGCAACTCAGAGACGCGTTTTCCGAGTTGCTGTTCAAGGATGGCCAGTTCCGGTGGAACCGGCTGGAGAACTTGTTACGCGAGGGCAGCAAATCAGACGATTACAACGGATCGGAAGTCATCCCGCCGCTGATCGAGTTGATCGTCGGGGAGGACAAACCGGGTGAGATTAACGAGTTAAGACCTTTGGTGGAGCGAGAGGCGATTAAAGTAGTCGAGGCGTTGCTGTTGGGGCAGAGCGTTGAAGTGGTGCGTAGCGAACAGCTAGCGCCACTTGTGCAGCTGTTACCGGAGCAGCTGAAGCGGTTACCGCCGATCAAAGTCGGGTCACCCGCAGAGGAGGAAAAGATGATGGAGTTGAGAACGCAAGTTTTGCGGGTGACCGAGATGTTGTCCAACAGTAAAGGGTTCGACCCTAATTCTTTGGCACCGTTGACCGACGCGTTACAAACCCCCGCGGCCAGAAGGTTCGTGGAAACCGTGGTATCCGGGGTGGCGCAGAGGATCACGGCGCGCGTGCTGAGGGAGCTGCTGGGGGAGGAATCGGAGGCGAGCGCGGCAGCGTCGGCGAGGTAAGCGATACCTTTTAGTCTGCGCATGCAATTCTTTTAATTAAATTCATTGGGCCACAGAGGCAAGTCCTCCGACCAGCACTCGCTGCTGTGCGACTGCACCTCGTCAACGTCATCTTGTTGTGACAACAAGCACTCCGCCGTCGCTCTTGTCGTTGCGGCCATTGTGTCCGGACACCTCTCCCAGAACGCGCGTGACACTGCTTGGTCGTAATTCAAATCAACCTCGTGCCCCGGCGCTGCGACAATTGCGACGCGGTCAGATTCCCATTTATCGCTCGCTGATTTTACTTTCTTTTTCACCTGCGCCGCTGTCAACGTGGTTTGTATTCGAAACAGCAAGTCGGGCTTACCGTACCCATCCACCATCGCCGCGATTAGGGCTGGCTCGGATAACAAGTCAGCATGAACACCAGTCTCTTCCGTTGTTTCGCGAACTATGCTCTCGAACAGCTCGCCCTTGACCTCCTCCCCGTTCATGTACACGTCATCCGGGTCGAGCGAATTCCTGTACGGTTCGGGGCGCCCGTAATTCGGTTCCGGGTGCCCGCTCGGGCCGTTGTATTTCCCCACGCTCCCGACTACCCCTGCCGCGCGTCGCAAGAGCACCAACCCGCCGTCGCACGTCTCAAGCGTCGTCTCCACGCCAAGCGCACAGGCGAGATACGCGTTTTTTCCGTATGTGTTTGGGAACTTCGCCTCGCCGTCGTTGAGTAAAACAGTTCGATCAGCTTCTGGTCTACTCTCAGTGCATGTGCCTACGTGCTCCAAGTATGAAGTCAGGCCTAGGCTAAGCTGTGGGGCATGTTTCCCATCGATTGGTACGTTCTCGATCTTTGCAAGGCGAAACTTGAGGGCGTCCCAGGTTTTTGGAGCGGATTCGAGTTGTTTCAGCCACGCCGTCTCTATGCCCGCGTCCGAGCGGTGAGGGATTCGAAAGTGATTACCGAAATCCACCATGACATCAAAGTCATGGAACCCCACGGGAAGGGACTTTCGCTTGCCGAGTTCAGCTCTCCAAATTACCGTGTAATCGGAAGCACGTGTCGCGTTTGCATGGCTCGCTGAGCTCACCGTCACCTCGGCGTCACCCGGGAGCAGGGCCATCGCCCTGCGCGATGCAAAGTGTCGTTGTTAGATTCTCATTAATCGTTGTTGTCTTTTTCATCATTCCCAAAAAGCAGCCCTTACCGTCTTTCCGTCACACACTCGTTCCGCGCGGAGGTTTAACCCTAAATGTCCAGGATGAGCGGCGGTGCGTCCTCCTCTTCCGGTCAGGTGCACGAGGCGAGGCACTTTCAGTACTCGCGGCGGATGATCACGCCGACGCACCCGGTGGAGGGCGATTGGCTGAAAATCGAAACCGAAGAGGCGATTTTCGGCGCCATCTTCGCGTACATGGGTTGGTGGCTGTTCAAACAACTAAGAGGGTTGTGGCGGTACTGGGCGGAGGCGAAGGCGCGTGAGCAGCGGGCCGCATTAGAGGGCGTACGCGTGGGGAGTGACTCATCCAGTGACTCGGAACCAGAGGACCAGAGGAAGGCTTCGAAGAAGGATTAGATTAGGGCATTAGGATTGCAAAGAACAATATGGAACACACGGAACAGATGGAGAGATAGACGCTCGCGAATCGATGAATCAAAAAGTCGTCTCGATCATCACAAACCTCGTCTCGTATCAACATCAATACCCCCCTAATTAGGCCTCGCCGCTTTCATTCGCTGCACCTTGATGTCTGAGTCCGCGGCGCACACCGCGCTTATGTCCTGCGGCGTGATGAACAGAAACTGCTTGTCGCAGTTTAAGTCGTCTCTGGCGAATTCGATTAAATTGTCCATGGAAACCTTCCTGTTCACCGCGTCCATGAACACGTCGAACTCGTCCATCGCGCGGAACGGGGACTCGATGGCCTCACCGAGAGACAGGGTCAAAGCCAAGGTGGAGTACGATCGTTCACCGCCACTCAACGACCTCGTATCCTTCACCGTCGACCCGCTCCCCGCCATCTTGACGTCCAAAACCAGCAACCCCTTCCCGTAGTCCACCGAGATTTTACCCGCGTTGCCCTTCTTCCCCAGGTATGTGTTGAACCTGTGCGACACTTCCTTCTGGACGTGCACGGATGCTTCTTTTAATAGCCGCTGTCGAGTTTTCACGCCTTGCTGAAGCTTCTTGCAGGGCCCCCGGGAGTTCGCAAGCGTCTCCTTCAGCCGCTTCAGATGCGTTTTGGTTTCGGTCCACTCTCGCACCACGCGCTCCTGCGGGCGCCCGAACCGCTGCTCCTCCCGGTTGATGCGCTTGGTGACTTGTTCCGCCATCCGTTTCAGCTCCGCTTCACTGTGGTCCTTGCCCTCCCCATCCAAAAACTCAGCCGCCTCATCCCTTGCACACATGTGCTTCGCGCTGTACGTTGATTTACTCACCGCTTCCCGCAGCTGCGCGACGGAGACGTCGTTCTCCGCGATTGCCGCCGCTAACTCGTTTCGCTTCGTTTCAAAGTACGCCCCGTTGGATTTCGCGGTGGACAACGACGCGATAGCAGCCTCATGTTCCTGATTAAGCTGTTCGAACAAAGGAACTTGTTCATCCGCTCGTTTTTGCAACTCTTCGTGCTCATCGCGCGCTGATGTCCACGCCGCCTTCGCCGCCGCTATCTCCTTTTGAAGCGTGTCGCCTGTTTTCTTCAAGGGACCTTCCAGCTCCTCGACGATTGGGTCTAAATCAGCTTGCAGCGCCCCGATATCGACGCCGCCGTCCCCCGCGAGCTCGTCCGCGGCTTGGTTCGCGTCAGTCACGGCTTCCTCCGCGCGTTCAAGCTCCGTGCGCACGTCACGCTCCTCGCGTCGGCTGTCGTCGATTTGCTGCTTCACTCTGCGTTGTTCGCCGCGTGCGTCGCCGAGATCCTTCTTCAAAACAGCAACCTTCTTTTTAAGCTCGACGATTTCGGTCTTCAGCCCCGCGATCAGCGCCTTCTTGTCCGCCGCGAGTTTCGGCAGCGCGTTTTCCTTGAACGCCCTGTCGTTGGAGACGACCTGGCCGCCCTGGCCGGTCTTGTAATTCATCCGTCGCTTGGTGTGTGAAAACGCCTCTTGAATCGTCCGGTGAACCTTCGTGGCGTCCACGCCCGTGGGTTGGTCGGCAACGAGCACGAGCCGCTCGACCATCTTGTCATCGACAATCGTGTTGAACGCGCAATCGCTTTCGATTTCCAGAACCTCGAGCATGGTCTTGAACGACTTGGGCGGGAGCTTTTCAGCGGGCATGTGGTACTTCGTGCGCTTCAGGTTGGCGACTGTGATGGTGGGAAGGTTCACTTGAAACCCGCACTCTCGCATCATCTTGTTCAGCACGTCCCTGTCCTCCATGTTACCCACGAGCCACGTGCCCAGCGATTGGCCGATCCCCTCCTCCACCGCTTCCGCCCAGTACTGGTCCTTGAGCTTGATGTGCTGGCCGATCGGGCCGACCGGCGGTTGGCTGAATTGATTCGCGCGTTTCGCGACGAAGTCAACGAGCTTTTTCAGCGGCACAGCGTTCCGTCCGCCGATCTTCGCAATCACGTCCCACGCCCCAGCGCCGGCGTCCCTTAACTTGGCTTCCGCGCTCACAAGACGCTTCTCTTCTGCGCTCAACTGAAACTCGAGGTTCTTGACGTTCTCCTCCGCGTCGGAGTTCGTGTTCTGCTGGCACGATTGGTTGAACTGATTCAACCTAGCTTTCAGCTCGTCCCTTTTCTTGGTTGCAAGTTGAATTGCTTTCTGAGCCTTCGACGCACCCGCGCCTTGCGAATACTGCGCCAGTGATTGTCTAGCAGTAGCGATTTGCTCCTCCAGCACCTCCCTTTGCTGCGTCTTTTCGAGAATCTCGTTTTTGTGCGTCATGTACGCGGTTTCCTTCCCCCGCAGCAGACGCAGGAGGTGCGTGTGCTTGTCGTGCGCGGCGCTGACCTCGTCCGTGAGGTCAGCCGTGGCGGCGTTGAAGGCGTCGATCTTTTCCTTCGCGGCGTCCACCTCAGCTTGGCAATTGCGGGTGGCTTCCGCCTGCTCATTCCAAGTTCTGTCAAGCGTAGGCCCTACTTCATCCCGGTACTTGTTCCCTTCTTCCTCCGTCTGCGCGAGCAACAGCTCAGTGTGGTACACCTCCGCCCACGCGATACGTTTACGGTACTCCGTGGCTTTCAGACGTAGCTCATCTATCGCGGAAAAGCTATCCTTCTCCTCTTCAAGTCTTTCGAGATCCGCTTCGATTTTCGGAACCTGTTCCTCCTGCTCCGTGATCTGCGCGTCCATCTGCTTGACTAAATCTTTGATGTACGCAATTTTGTGCTGGATGTCTTCGAGGAGAGTTGCTTTCACAAAGAACTTGTACTTGTCGCTGTCCTTGCCGCTGTGAAGGAACTGCCTGCTTGAGTCTTGACTCATCACAACAATGGGGTTGTCCACGTCGATGTTGAAGTGATCCGTGACGCGCGTCAACGCGTCGCGGCTCGATCCCATCTCCTTGCCAAACTGGTTTTTTATTTTAAACGGAGCCGCGCCGCTTGAGTTTATGACTCGCTCCACCGTGATCACGTTCCCATACAGCTCAGGCTCAAGCGCATCCTGCCCGCAGTTCCGAATACTGACCTCAACCCTCGCCTGCGTGCTCCCCTCACGGATGAAACCCTTCATCCCGCGGTCGCTTCGTTCCTTCGCCGCTTTCTTCATGCCTAAACAGACTGACAACGCAGTTAAAACCGCGGACTTACCCGAGCCGTTCTCACCCACGATGAAGTTGATCCGGGGGCCGAGATCCACTTCTAAATTCTTGTGGCACATGAAGTTGCTCACCTTGACTTTCATGATCGTGCCGTTGCCGTACGGGATCTCAGTACCGGGCTCGGGGGCTTTGCGCTTCTTCTCCTTTTTCTCACCCATCGTGAAACGTGTTTGATGTCAAGATGAGATCCGCGAAAGAGGAGGGAAGGTCGAGCTCTTGACGATCGGAGCTCTTGCGATCGACCAAACGCGTACGCGGAACGGCTTCGTCCGCGGTTCGTGCGGTCGCGATAGGCGCGAGAGCACGAGCTGATGCGCTCCGGTGCGCACCCACGTCTGGAGGAGTGTGCCACGATCTAGATCTGTAACTCGATTTCAAACGTAGGCACCCCAACTTTCAAAGTCGATGGCTTTTTCTAAAACGCTTTTCTTCACGTCTCCAATCAAAACCCTCGCCATTGCGGGCGGTGCCCCGACGCACTTCCCTCGCCTTTCGATGTCCGCCGTGGCGCCTTGCTGCTCTCCAAGCAACCCCGGGCGGCCGCACGTCCGAGCGAGCCTCGACACATGCGCGCAGGTCCGGTCGTACACGTACACCTCCCCCGACGACACGTTGTTGGAGTCGTTGTTTCTTCACAGATTCTGGGCATGGGCGGTGCACACCTTCGTCCCGGAGTGGGTCGCCCCGAACCTGTTGACTTTCATCGGGCTAGTGCACGCCATCGTGGCGTACGTGCTCATGTTGACCTACAGCCCTGATTTAGACGGCACAGCGCCGAATTGGGTGTACGTAACCTGCGCCGTGTGTCTGTCAATCTACCAGCTGATGGATGGCATGGATGGCAAACAAGCAAGAAAACTCGGCGCCGGCTCCCCCCTCGGCGAAGTCGTAGACCACGGCGCGGACGCGGTCGCGAGCTGCGTGTACGGCGCGTTTCTAGTCGACGTGTTTGGGGTGGGTACAGATGCGGGCTGGATGCTAGGCGCGAGTAGTGTCTATAAAAGGTGGCCATGCCTTTTTCTCACCACGTATAGCAGGGTGGCGTTCGCGTTGGACTCAGTAGTTGCCGCGTACACGGGCAAGCTACCAGTCGCCCGATTAGACGCGCAAGAACTTCAAATCGTAATCCAACTCGTGTGTCTGTGGAACGCGTTTAACGGACTAGGAGCAAACTACTGGAGGCAGCTCTACTCGCTACAAGCCTTGGTCCCAAACAGTAACCCCATGCCGTTGGGCGCGGTGATGTTGACTTTCGGCGCGGGCGCGGGTATGTATTCGCGGCTTAAAAGCACAAAGGCTGTTTTGTTTTCAGACGTTAAGTCGCCGCATCTGCCTAACTACGCTAAAGGACCGACTATAATCTATTTGAAGGTTCTGAGCTTCGAGTGTGTGTTGACTGCGGCTTTGAGTTACTGTGCTAATTTTCCCCTGTGTCATGTTATAACCACCATCGCGTTCGGCGAGTGTATGGTGCGGTTGATGCACTTGCGCGTCGCTGATAAAAACTTTGAAAAGTTATCGAGCATGTATTGTTCTGTTTACGTCGCGTGCGCCGCAGTGGTGCCGCGCGTCGTGGATGCGTCGTCGAAAAACGGGTGGAGTGCACGGGGGATTGCGGCTACGAGTGCTTCTCTCTTCCTAGCTACATCTTGGGAATACACCGCGCTGCTCTGGACCTTGTCGCAGCAACTCACGGGGTGTCTTGGGCTGCCGGCGAATATTTTTAAAGTGAAGAAGAAAATGGGGAAGGAGGAATAATTATTTGATTGAGCGCTTCAGTTGTTTTTATTATGTTTTTATTACTATTGCTACTACTACTATCCATACTCCATACTATCTATACTACTCCTCTAGAATCTCTTCTTCTTCTGTAAGCGTTACCCCGCTTAATTTCGCGACTTGTTCCAGTTCCAGTTTGTGCGCGTTCGTTTGTTTGTCGAAATCCTTTGCCATCTCCTCAATCTCATCCAGCAACACCGTGCTGTTGGACATACGCTCCACAGCGGCTTTGGCGATGTCCAGCCGTTCGCGGAACTCGTCGGTTTCGCGAGTAGCGCTTTCGAAAGGTTCCCTGGTCGCTTCAGAGGTCTCTTCCCTGGTCGCGTCCCAGTCCTCCTCGGGGCTTTCGTTCTCTTCGTTTGAAGCCTCGTTATCACTCCAATGGTTCGTAGGCACACCGGCTGATGCAGGGGGCCCTACTCCGTTTTCGCGGTCGATCTGTGCCTGGATCACGCGGAGGATGTCCTCGTTGCCGTGGGGGTCTGGGGTGGGGGGCATCACGCGTGGGTACGGCGGTGAGGTGCGGTAGGGGAGTGAGAGCGGGAGAGGTGGAGACGTCTGCCGGGACAAAAGAAAAACGTGACTGGTGGGGTGATGCAAAAAAAACAATAAATCGAGCGCGGCGGCGACGACAACAACGTAGGGGCAAAAGAGTCCCCGGTGGGAGAACGCTAACGTGACGTGCGCACGAACAAACCTGATACGATGTGTCTCTCTTTCTTTCACAATATTTCTAGCTAGTAGGGGTCTACCGAAGCGCGGCACGGAAACCTAATACTTCGGGAAGCCGCAACCACTCCAGTACTTCGATTTTCGAACGTCGATCAAACATCCTTGCCAAACTGCAGATCTCGTTCTCATCCCACTGGCAGCCGTTCGCGCGCGCCCACTGAAGCACCTCGAGGTATCCGCCTTCCGCCACGTTCGTGCACGTATCCTCGTTCCACGGACAGCCGTTCTCGTGCGACCACTGAAGCATCGGGGGGTCTCCATTTTTCGCCGCTTCCTCAGACGTCCCCACTCACTCCACGGGCAGCCGTTCGCGTGCATCCACAGCAGCATCTCGATTTGCCCGCCCAACGCCGCGTACTTGAACGCGTTTTCGTCCCTCTGCCAAACTGTCGTCACGCACAACGGCCAACCTTCCACGCGCAATACCATCAACGCTTCGAGCTGTCCGTCCTCGCCGCTGCATAACAAAGTCTTTCTCGACGCCTCAGGCGACCTTGCCGTTGCCGGCGCTTCACCGCGCTTAAACATCCATGATACACGGCTTCCCGTTCCTCGAGCTCTTCAAACTCGAGCCCCGTCGCCGCCACCGCGTCGCGCATCGCATGGCTCACCGCTGGAAGCCGTGCGAGGTCTGCGAAATCGTCGAAATACTCAGATCTCAGGATGTGGGAGACGACGAGGTGGTCGGGGAGGCCGGGGAAGGCTTCTTACGCGTCGTCAAGGCTCGCGGGAGTCGTGACAGTCGCGATATCACCGCCCGTGTGAGTATTGACGTCGTGCGCCGTGTTGGATGACATTATGGAGGTGTCGTGTGCGCCTCGTTGTGCGACGTCGTGGCTTCGAGATCAGCGGAGAGAACGTTTTCTACAGTTTCCTCGGACGTTACGACAAGACAGCACGGAAAAACGACAGCAGTGGGGAAACCTCACAAACCACGGCGCACTGGGTCAGTGTGACGACCCTCGCAGTCATCAAGACACGCCGCCATGTCAGTCCAAGCGCGGCACGGCACGTCTTTCACGACGCCATGTCGGAACGCACCGCGGTGGAAATATCCCGCGGAGGGTCTCACGCGCGAGGTCATCGGGAAGATAAAACATCTCTGGTTCGATCCCTCGGGTTAGAAAATTAGTTTCTTTTGGCAGAGATTTTCCCACTGAGGCGCACGCCCTCGAGTAGTAGCGCACAGCGCCGGAACACCCTGGTTGCGATTTTTTTTATGAATGATACGTAAACTGGCGCTCTCTACAAATACTGTACCTGAAGCGATGTCTATAACAGTCGTACCGCGGCGTAGAAATTCGGAGTGTGGCGCTTGTGTAGCAGGAGAAACCAAAAATAAAAAACGTCTCTTGTCATGCGACACGAGCATCAGCTCACCTCACCGGGGTTTCGCTGAACCGCGTCGTGACCCGCCACTCTCATCACTCGCACCCGCTCGTAATGACATCACAAACTCCGCAACCGATCCGGCCCCCGACCCTGCCCCCTTGTTCTAAAATATTCTCAACCCGCGGCGTTTGGTTGTGCGCCAAATAATTTCTTCGAAGACAAAAAAATCATTCCGCGTGCTTACCGCGGGCGTCCCCAAAGCGCCACCTGATCACCGAATGACCTGAAATTAGGCTGGTTGGAAGAGGACGTCGCCCATGTGCCCAGAAGTGCAAAAATGTGCTCCCTCCGGGAATCGAACCCGGGTCAATCGCGTGGGAGGCGATTATTCTGCCACTAGACCAAGAGAGCATTGAATCTTGACAACCGTCCAGACTGAATGCAAACAGAATTTCGCTTTTCTCTGTTTATCCAGAGTCAAGTCCCATCTCCAGCCTTTAGGCCGGTTTTTTAAAATTATATACCATTTTTTGTTGAACCCCTAATGAACCTATGCAATTAGATTTAGGGCGCCAAACCGCAGATATTGGTCTCCCGCGTTTTAAATGAGAGGACGAGGCGACACACCGAGGCAGTGACAAGGTGCGCCGAGCCAGGTTGAAGGGCAGGGTACTGAATCGAGTAAGGGGCGTATCGTGTGCGAATTGTGAATCGCCGCTAACTGCGTTTAAGTACCACGCGGAAGTGCAGTCGTTTGTGCGCCTGTGACCTCGGTGTGAGTCAGATCTCAAACACCCGGGAAATTGAAAATGACCACCACTACGAGTGATGACCCCGCTGGATCTTTGCAGCACCTCCCCCCCCGCAAACGCTTGATGGCGCAGATAGCGATGGGAAAGGGCGAGGATAGTGATATCGCAAAACCTGATCCAAAACGACCCAAGGAAAATACGGGAAGCTTCTCCAAACCACTCGTCCCTCCCCCAGAAGTGTTGCACGTTCTTCACGAAAAAAACAAAATGCCACGCAAGATGATTCCCGAATCCGACGTCATCAAAGCCGCGCGCGCCAGAGCCGCGGCGGCGATGTCAGGTATGTCAGGAACCGCACTCTCGATGACCCCCCGAGAAGCATCTGAAATCAAAGCCTCCGCGAAAGAAAAAGGCGACAAAGCGAAAGAAGCTCGGCAAGTGGCGAACAAAAAGGCGGAGGCGGCGAAGCAAGCGGCGGCGACGGCGAGCGAGTTGGCGCGGTTAGCGGAGGAAGTGAAGCAAGTCGCGGCCGGGCTCGAGAAACAGAGAGCAGCTAGAGTGGCACACGCAGCGGAGGCTGTAGAGCACACGAATGACTCGACTAAAACACAAAAGCCTGTTCACGTTACTGCTCAGAAAACAATGACCGACGATGATTCATCTGCCTCGCTGGCGCGGCGTCTGCACTCGGAGATGAACCACGCATCTCCGCGCCGAGGACGACGCGCCGCTAAGAGTGACCCGGAGAACACCGACGCGTCTCCGCCTCCCGTCGCGCCTTCCCCAGCGTGAGGCACGAAAAGAACTACTATACCTTTAAAACAGAGCTATAAAACAGAGCTGTACACCATACCTGGCAAGTAATACATGTAAATAATCGAATGTTAACACTGAAGTAAACATTAAAACAACTCAAATTATACCCGCTTCCCACTCACGGCGCCCCTGAGCCTGTTCTCCTCCATGGTGAGCACGGTGATCGCCCTCGATATCGCCAGCATGTCAGGGCACTCCGGTCCCCACGTGGCGCAGATGTTGCAGGTTTGCAACGGCGTGAACACGTCGTCGACGACTTCCGATACGAGGACGAAATTTTGCATCTGTTCGGCGCCGATGTTGTCTCGCAGTTCGCTTATCACGCCTTGTAACCGACACGCGTGCTGCGCGAACCCAGTTAAGGTCATCTGCCCGCCGCGTTCCATCAACTCTTCCTCGTTGCGAACGGCGGATAACGTGCCACTCCCAATGGACAAAAAATCCACCAGCGTCGCCACAGGCGACGTGCCTTGTAACATCAACGCATCCGCGGTGAGCTGTTTCCGGCGCTCGAACAGTTTGTGCTGCTTCTCCGAGTGCGTCTTCCACAGCTTGAGGATCTGGGCGCGCTGGATTTCGGACAGGTCGAGAGCCTTGGCAATTTCGTTCGCTCTCTTGAGCACGCTCCGAGTCTGCCCCGGACCGGCGGGGGTTTGGTTCGCCGGATCCGTGGTGTCGCCGATGGAACCGAAAACCACGGCGCTCGAGCACGCGTTGCCGTCCACCAAGTACGTCCTGAACTGCTTCGTCAACCGCAGTGCGACGCGCTTCATGTCCTCCTCTGACACGTCCCCCGTATTCGCCCGTGCTTCCAGATCAGCAGCCTCTTTCTGCAACGAAATGGAGCTGTCGTCCAAGCCGTCTATCGCGGAGACCTTTGCTTTCGATTTCAACTGCGTTGCGAGCGGCCCTCCAAGGATTCGGTCCCCAAACTGCTCAGGGTCGGGTTTCACCCCCGAGGTGGCGATATCCATCCCTCCCATCGCCTGGTCGATGTTTTCGCCTTTCAAATCCGCGCCAGAGCCGGATGCTGGGATGGAATCGGACGCTGGGTTGGAGTTCGCGGGTGACACGCTTTTGCGCAGCGCGATGGTCAGCGCTTCGTTCCGCGACGCACACTCGCGCAACGCGATCATCGTCTCTGAAAGCTTGGTCTCTGCCATCGTCTTCATCTCCTCCGCATTCATCTTCTGCATGTCCATTGAGTGCCACCGTCTTTGGCAATCTTCTAAACCCAGAAGCGATCGCTGCAGCGCGGTTTGAAGGCGCACGTTTTCCGTGGTCGCCGCGTTTGCGGTTGCTCTCAGCGCGTCCACTTCCGATTCAAGGTTAGTCACGTGGTTCCTGTGCCTTTCGCGGCACCGTCTCTGCGCTTGAAGGTTTGCTTCTCGTTGCCTCTTACGCCGCACGTCTGCGTCCATCTCCTGGTCATCGTCGCTCCCCGTGTTCGACACCCGCGAGTTCCTTCTCGACTTCTTACCCTTCGCCGCGGGTTTCTTTTTGCCTCCACTGGTAGTCCCCACCGCGAATGCCCCGGCGTTGGCAGTTATGGGCGCGGCACCCCCGCCAGCCGCCGCGTTCGTGTCGACTTCCATGGCTCCGACCATACCCCCCGGGAACGGCGAAGGGACGGACGCCATGTTCGCCACCGCGGCGTTGAACTCGCTCATCCCGAACGAGGGCTGGCGCAGCCCGCCGAATTGATTGGCCTGAACACCTCCCGCCGCGCCCGAAGGCCCAGGGGGTCCGCCGGCCCCGGGGCCCACGGCGCCGCCGTCGATGATATCGGTAAGAAACTCCTGTAAAACGTAATCATCGACCTCCCCCACAGTACGTGCGATGTTCGCGAACTCGTTCGTCGCACGGAACGAGTTCTGCTTATGCGGGCGGATCTTGTCCACCATGGTGACCCTCCTTGATTCTTCCAAGATCCGCGCGGGAATTGTCACCTGCGAATTCAGGTGCGACCAGGAAGGCTCTCCGGAAACGCGGGGACGCGGTTAACTAGCCGCTCAGAGAAATGAGCGGTCCGGTACCGTTCTGTGCGATATCCACGTCGACGGCCACGAAATTCGTGCGTCGAGTGCGTCCGCGCCGCGTTCACTGGGAGGACAGTATCTAGAAACCTCGGCGTTGCTTTCGGACGCCCCAAGGGTCGTCCGAAGATCGATCGCGCCATTCTCAGATTCGGCGTGATCTGGTTTGTCCCTTTAATTGACGGTCTGTTGAAGGTCTAACGATTAGTTCCGCTATCCGCGTATTTGCTGGGAAAGCACAGGCGAAAGAAAGTTCATTCACGTTGTTTGTTGTCCGTCGCGCTTCGTCACTGCGAACCGCGCGCTCGTTGTGCACGTCGGCGTTCCACTCGGTGTATTTCGGTGACGCCAGCACTTTCGCTCCGCGTCGAGCCAGTTCAGGGTCTTCAGGGTCGGCAAGGTATATAGACAGGTCAGTGCGATGGGGGACTACGGCGGTGGCGGTGGCTATGGCGGCGGTGGCGCAACGGGTGGAAGAGGAGGCCGAGGGTACGGCAGAGGCGGAGGTAGGGGTGGTGGACGCGGTTTCAGCGGAGGTACCGGTCGCGGTGCCGGAGCCGGTGGCGGCCGCGGCAACTCCAAAAAGAAATCCACCAAGAACCAGATGCGGTCCATCCAAAGACTGTTGCAAAGGGAAGGCCTCCCCGAAAAGTTACGAGTAGAAAAGATGCGCGAGATGGAAGCGTTAACCAAACAAGGCGTGGAGAACAAACAAGTGGAACGCGAGAAAGCCATGGCCACGAAGTACCACAAGGTTAAGTTTTTCGAAAGGGTGAAGCTGACGCGAGCTATGGAAAAACTCGAACGAGACCACCCCGAGGGCAAGCGAAGCGAAGACATAAAAACACAATTGAAGCAACTGAAAGACGACTTACACTACGTGTTAAACTTTCCGAAGGGGTACAAGTATGTTTCGATTTTGAAACAGGACGGCGATACCGAGTACCTAAATGAAAAACGAGAAAAATTAAGACAAAAGATCAAGGAAAACCTTGTCAAAGACGCGCTCATTGGGGAGGCGAACGAGGGGGGCGCAGACGCCGCCGCCGCCGCTGCCGAGATTGGCGGCGACTGGAAATCGAAAAAGGCCACGAGCGTTCAGAAGGATTCGTTCTTCTTGGAGGAAGAATCCGACGGCGAGGACGAGGAGGAGCTGTGAGATTGACAGCACAAATAGAATGTATCAATACCAGTATACTATTACTTTCAGGGTTCCTGATGGTTTCCTTCACAGCGCTCTTTGAATATAGCACTCTTATCTTTTTGCTCCGAAAGGAGGTATTTTTGGCCAAAAAAAACATGTTATTCCGAAACACGTCGTTTCGTGAAACCCTTCCCGAACTCGGCTTGGGTGCCACACGCGACGGCGCGGCCTGGGGGCGGTCGTTGGGGGGTCGTATGCTCGCGGCGCACGCGCCACGAGTGACTTGTGCGAACCCACCGCGAGGCGCACATAAGAGTGACGTGAGGCGACAAGGAAGGAAGGTTACGGTGACGAAATCCACACAATCTGAACAAGCATCGGGGGAAACGACCATGGCCTCGTCCACCACTCCTATGGACAAAGAAGCCGCTTCCGTCAACCTGTTCCGCAACTACGAGCTGCGCACGGTGTTTGCTCCAACTGAGAAAAGACGGTTACCAACCACGTTAATCACAGGGTGGCTGGGGAGCGGTAAAACCACGGTGATGCGACACGTGTTGCAAAATTCGCAGGACCTGAAAGTTGCGTGCTTGGTAAACGACTTCGCGGAGCTCAACATCGACGCCGAGCTCGTTGCGAGAGAGAATAACAATAAAAGCAATAATAACGTCGTAGAACTGACGAACGGATGTTTGTGCTGCACTCTTGGAGGCGAGCTGGAACAGGAAGTGTGGCGCATGCTTGACGTGGCGGGGAAGGCGGGAGTCAACGATCCGTCATCGTCGTCTTCGCAAATCGAGTACCTCTTGATCGAAACGTCCGGGTTAGTAGACCCGACGGACACGGTCGCATCGCTGGACAAAACGTTTGGGAAGATGGCACGCGTGAGATTAGATAGCGTGGTGTGCGTCGTGGACGCGGAGTCCGCAGCCGCGGGGGGTGCGTTAGGGCCAGACGCGTTCGCGAGCATGAAAAGAGACGCGAAGAAAGGAAACGAAACTGCGTCGAAAGATATCTCTGACGCTTGGGCGAAACAACTCGCCGCCGCGGACGTGGTGCTGCTGAACAAAATAGACCTCCTTGGGGAAGATGGAGATGGAAAAACTAAAACTGAAAAGCTTCTCGCCGCGCGTCGGTTCATATCCGAGTGGGCCCCGAACGCCCGGGTGGTGGAGTGCGTCAAGGGCAAGGTTCCGCTGCCTCAAATTCTGGACGTCGAGCTCGAGCCGCAGCCGGAGGGGAAGTTCGGGCACGACTGGGACAGCGCGGAGCGGCGGTTTTTGTTGAGTCCTTCTGGTGGTGGGCTGAGGAAAGAGTTATCGGACGTATCCCTTTCTAAAACCCCCAGCGGGCCTTTCAAACTCGACCCCATCGACCCCACGCGACGGGTTTCGCACGTTCCTGACGGAAATAAAACCTCTTCAGATTTCGGGAGCGTCTCCTTCGAGTGCGGCGCCGTGTCGCTTTGTTATTTTCAGCGATGGGTCAAGTCTGGCATCCCTCAAAACGCAGTGCGCGCCAAGGGGTTCGTCACCTTTTGTGAAAACCCAGGCGTACAGTACGACTTCCACCTTTCAGGGAAACGGAGGGTGGAGATTGAACAGGTTGACGCCAGTATTCAGACGAAAGTGACGCGACCGAAAAACTCGAAATCAGACGCTCCTGAAACCAGGTTAGTGCTCATCGGTCCTGCCATGGACCCCGCTGTTTCTTTGGACGCGCTCCAGGAGATGGAACGGGATAGTGCACAAGACAACGCGAGTGATTCTATCAATAGCATAGAAAAAATAGCCAAGCGAGTACAGTGGGCCAAGGGTTTGATCCAAAGCGACTCAAGGCTTGAGTTGGTCGAGGCTGATGAATCCTGGTGCGTCACTCAAAAAGCAATGACCTCATGCGTGTACTTCCGCCTGACGGGTGCGGAGCTCAACGCGATGACGTTCCAAAGCATGGAAAAAGAGCACGGCGTTGATTTCAACAAGATGAACGTAGAGTTGGTGCAGGTGCTTAATTCGAGTGGGATTGGGGCCACCGCGACGACGACAACGACGAATGCAAAAACGCACTTCGGGTCAGACGTTGTTTTGGTGCGCGTCGCGGTCGGCGCAGAGGACGGATCAGGCGGATGTCTTGATGCTTGGGCCGAAGTGCAACCGATAGTAGGGCCAGTCTTGCAAAGGCACATAGGGCACATTCCAAAGTGTCGGTGTGGGTTTTAAGGTTTACATCAATATGACTAAAGACTCTACACGCGCGTTTACTTTGACTTGCTTTTAGCAGCTCCGAAAACCTTTCGTCAATCCTGTTTTCGGGACGACTGCGCTTTTTCGGATGACCCATCGGCGGCGGCGTCCGATCGCGCTGTCGCGTCGTCCCCACACAACAACCGGCGCCCAAAATGGAGGCGCTCTTGGGTGGCGCGTCGAAGCGGTCGCTCAGTGATCGCCTGGAGGCGTGGAGCGGCGTGTGTGCCGCGGCGGTGGACGGCGAGCTCGCCGATGCCGCTGCAGCGCAAGACGTCGTGGCTGTCGTGTTCGCCACGCTTCGGGAGTACGACGACAAGCCTTCGCGCGTCGCCGTGGCCAGGGCGGTGGACACGGCGCTTGCGCACTCCCCCGCGTTCCTCAAGGCCTTTGCCGCGCGCCTGTTAAAGGCGGCGTCGGACGCCCCGCTGACGCTGGAGGACAGCCGAAGGAAAGAGCTCCTGCGATGGAGCTGCGCGCTCGTGCGGCACCTGGATCTCGAAACGCAACTCGGCGCCTTCGCGAAGATCGCGAAAGCGCAGGGGGAGCTGCTGTGCGCAGAGGCGCTGGGTGACGAGCTTACGGATGCGAACGGGGATTCACGTAAACACACGAACGCATCGTTCCAGCGTTTGCTACAGCTCCAGGGCGTACCGCTCGTGGAGGCGTACGTCAATCTGATAGATCCGGAAACCGAGGCGAGCGACGCGAGTAAGGCGCTGGCGACGACGGCGCCAACTGCGGCGTGCGGAATCGCGGGCGCGCTGGTTCAGTGGGCGAACGCGATAGGGCCTACGGTGGGGAAGCACTCGACACGCAAATCGAAGATTGCGAAACGGCAGGAAGCGAAGGAAAGCGTAAACCAGGATGATGACAGGCTTTCAACCGCGATTACGCTCGCTCGCCGCGGCGCGACAGACGCGTACGCGAAGTGCGTTTTCCACGGCGACGCGCGCTCGGCGCTTCCAAGGGGTCTTCAAAGCGCTTTAAAATATTTCGTCAATACGATGACAGAGACAGAGATGGCATCAGAAATAGCTCCTCGCATAGAGAAGCAAATGCGTCGCTCACCCGATGCGACGCTTTACCCTTTACGCGCAGCGCTTGAGCAGTGCCCGGCGGCGACAGGTCGTCTGCTGTTCGAAAAAGTCAAAGACCAAATCGCATCGGCACTGCGGCACGCGAACGCCGGACGCCGGAGTGAGGCGATTGGTTGCTTTGACGCAGTGGCGAGCCTTGGGGAAGACGATGCGTGCACTGTGTTCGAGTCCGTACAAGGTGACCTTTCTGACCCACAGAAAAGGCCCAAAGACGCGCAAGCGCGATGCGGGCTGTTTGACGCCATGTCCAAACTTTCGCTGAGCGATTCAAAAACAAAATTCTCGGAAAAAGCAACCGCCAAGTTTGCGGCCAAAGCCGTGACTTTGCTGACCGACGCGTTCAAATCAGAAACGCACAAAGAGGCGAAGGAGAGTGTGGCGTCCGCACTTGGGCTGTGGCTTGGAAAGCTACACGGCAAACTTCCCAAACCCACCGCTGATGCCTTCGCAGTTGCGGTCAAAGACACCAAAGACAGAACCGCCCGCGCGGCGCTGAGAAATTTGGTATCGGCGGTGAAGGTGAATAAATCGTTGTTAAGTGCGGGAGGGTCGGCTGTTCCGCTCATCGCGCCGTGCACAGCACTGATCAAAGTCGGCGCAGCTAAACCCTTACAGAGATCAGAAGGTGCGATGGCGTTGTTCCTGGTCGCAACTGCGTGCGGTGTCGACGCCGAGTCGCGAAGCGAAGCGGAGAAACACGGAGCGCTGGCGTCGGTCACGAAGGACGCTACGTACTTTTCGTCTGTACACCTCGCGAAGCTCGGAAGCGAGGACAGCGAGTGTATGGCGCTCTGTGCTGGAGCGTTGCTGGGGTTGGTTGAGGTACGCGAAGAACTC